>Ga0194129_10010480_pt1 | contig 10096 bp, 5 predicted proteins | sample TA2KigCa35mmetaG_FD_150862 | JGI IMG/M metagenome (GOLD analysis project Ga0194129, IMG submission 150862) | Freshwater microbial communities from Lake Tanganyika, Tanzania - TA2015038 Kigoma Deep Cast 35m | ecosystem: Environmental > Aquatic > Freshwater > Lake | place: Tanzania: Lake...
GAATTTGGTGGAGCGAGATGTCCGGATGATTTAGTAAGATTTGATGATTGTAATACGCAATCTTGTGATGCTAAAATTGGTAATTGGGAGAATGTTGGAAAGTGTAGTAAAAAATGTGGAGGTGGGCAGCAATTAAGAAGGAGAAATATAACAGAGGGATTTTGGGTGTTTTAGGTTGTAAAAATAAATTGTATATAAATAGTAATATGAATATCATATTATTAAAATTATTTTATTTACTTATTGCTTTTATGATGTCATCATATTTTGTTTATAAATTAAATGGATTAAGAGCAGAAAATTATATTATTATATTAGTTTTTACTATCCTAATTTATATATTAATTGACACATCATTACACAATAAAACAAAGATTATCGATAATTTTAGTGAAAAATCTGAAGAATATGTTCCATGTAATACTCAGGCTTGTGAGCCAAGTGATGAATATGTTCCGTGTAATGAGCAGAAATGTTTACCTTCAGAGGAGTATGTTCCTTGTAATACAGGAAGTTGTCCAGTTGATTGCAAAGTGTCTGATTGGAGTAAATGGATGGAATGTACAAAATCATGTGGAACTGGAACGAGGAAGAGAACGAGATATATTATAACAGATAGTAAGAATAATGGGACGCCTTGTCCTGTATTGGAGGAAATAGAATTATGTAATAAGCAGTCTTGTGCGGTTGATTGTGTTGTATCAAATTGGAGTAATTTTAGTGAGTGTTCAAAGAATTGTGGAGGGGGTAAAAAGATTAGAAATAGGAAAATATTAATTAAAAATCAATTTGGAGGAAGCCAGTGTCCTGCTGAAGAAGAAATTTTTAAATGTAATGAACAACCTTGTCCAATAAATTGTCAAGTTACTGATTGGATAGATTGGACAGAATGTACAAAACAGTGTGATGGTGGTACGCGTTCAAGGACAAGGGCTATAAAGGTGGAGCCGCAGAATGGAGGTAAGCCGTGTCCAATATTTGAGGAGACAGAGCCTTGTAATACCAAGAGGTGTCCGGTTAATTGTAAGGTAGGAGATTGGGTGGAGGGGGAGTGTGATGCGAGGTGTAATGGTGGTAAGAAGAAGGTGACGAGGAAGATTTTGGTTGAGCCGAAATATGGTGGGACAAAGTGTCCTCCTTTGGAGGAATTGAATGATTGTAATGATTTTCCTTGTCCGGTTGATTGTAAGTTATCGGAGTGGGGTAAATGGGAGAAATGTGATAAGACTTGTGGTGGAGGAACAAGTTTGAGAAGAAGAAAAGTTTTAATTGAGAATAAATTTGGTGGAAAACCATGTGATACTTTAATAGATTCTAAGCCATGTAACTTGCAGCCTTGTAGGGTTGATTGTGCGGTATCAACTTGGAGTGATTGGAGTGAGTGTTCAGAGAAGTGTGGGAGTGGTGTTCAGAATCGTTTTAGGACAATTATTGTTCAGCCTCAGGCGGAGGGAGCTGAATGTCCTCATCTTAATGAGACAAGAAAATGTAATAATGAGCCATGTCCAATTAATTGTAAGGTATCTAATTGGAGTGAATGGAGTCGTTGTTCAAAGAATTGTAATGGTGGAACAAATATTAGGGGACGTTCTATTGTTGTTCCTCCGCAATTTGGTGGTAAAGAGTGTCCAGCATTATTTGAATCAAAGGAATGTAATACAGAAAAATGTGGCATTGATTGTAAAGTCGGTGATTGGAGTAAATGGGGAGAGTGTTCTGTTAAATGTGGTGGGGGAACACAGAAAAGAACGAGGGAAATTATTGTTCCACAAAAAGATGAAGGAAGACCTTGTCCACCGTTGGATCAGGAACGTTCATGTAATGAGGGGCCATGTCCTTCGGATTGTAATGTTTCGGAGTGGAGTCCATGGACAAAATGTTCTGAGCCTTGTGGTGGGGGTATTAAGTTAAGAAAGAGAAAGGTGGAGAATCAGACGGCATATGGAGGAAAATCTTGTCCACCTTTAGTTGAGGTATCACCTTGTAATCAATATCCATGTCCAGTATCTTGTCAGGTTTCTAATTGGACAAATTGGAGTAAATGTACGAGGGAATGTGGTGGGGGGATGCAGAGGAGGTCGAGGAAGATATTGGTTAGTTCAGAGGATATGAGTTATAATGATTGTCCGCATTTAGATGAGGTTCGGTTGTGTAATAATGTTCCTTGTCCGGAGGATAGTGAGTATGGTAGGACATATATGAAGAATAAGAAGGCAGCAAGGAAGGAGTTAAAGAGGATAGATGAGAAGTGTCCGGAGAGGGAAGATGCACCAAAATGTCCTAAAGGAACGACAGAGTGTGGGGGAATGAAGGGTTTTTGTTTTGATAAGCAAAGGAATTTAACGATATCAACATTTTTTGATGAGGATAGGGATTATTGTCCTGAGACGAGGGAGGGAAATAATAGGAATAAGCCGTTTAATATTGAAGGAGTTAGGGTATGGGGTAAGAGGATAGGAGTTGATAAAAATTGTCGGATATTAATTTGATGAATTATTTTTAAAAATAAATTGTAATAAATATTAATATGGATTATAAAAACATATTAATAAATATAACAATTTTAACATTTATAATATTAATATTTTATTTAATTTACAGAAAAAATAGATTTAGAAAAATAATAAATGAAGGATTTGTTGATAAGCAAAATTCATCAAACAAAAAATATAGGTTAATAGGTATTGATGAAAATTTTTATGTTTATACTAAAGAAAATTTATCAAGTGAATGGGTAAGTATTCCTAATAATTCAAGAATGTTATCAATAACTCAGATAAACTCAGGTATTTTTTGGGCAGTAGGAAGAGATTGGAATTTTAAAGGAAGTTCAATTTTGTATCATTTTTTAACAAGAGATAACATAATTAGTCCAAAGACTGTATTCAAAACAGTTTTATCTGGTTATAGAGGAATCAATATTTGTGTAGCACCAGATGGAAATAAATTATATGCGATTGGAGCAGATGGATTATTATATATATCAAATGAAAACCATACTGGATTTAGTAATGCTGGAGTACCTAATCCAGGGGGGGTAATAATGAACCAGTTATTTTTAAAAGATAACACATTACATGGTGTTGGAAGAAATAATAAAATTTACAAATTAGTCGGTAATAATTTTGAATATGCAACAATATACAATAAAATACCCATAACAGGTGCATCTCAATTAGACGATGGAACTTTTTTATGTGCCTCTAATACAAAATTATATCAGTGGGTAAATAATGAATGGAGTGATAGAGGAATTAATAATAACAAGAAAATTTTTTATTTGAGTCCTATGATTGGAGGAACACCCCAAAATAAAGACTGTGAATATACTGAAGGAAACTGGTCAGAATGTGATCAACCGTGTGGTCCAGGAAAGCAGACCAAAACAAATACAATAAAAGCACAGGCTATTGGTTTAGGAAAAGCTTGTCCAAAAGAGCAGGAATCAAAAGAATGTAAGATAAAAGATTGTGATAAAGATTGTGTTTATACTGAAAGTAATTGGTCAGAATGTGATAAGGCGTGTGGAATAGGGAAACAGACAAAAACATTTACTATAAAGTCAGAAGGTTCTGGAAAAGGTAAAAGTTGTCCAAAGAATCCATTATCAAAAGATTGTAAGATAAAAGATTGTGAAATTGAATGCAATTATGGAAATTGGACAAATGTTGGAGAATGTGATAAACCATGTGGTCCTGGAAAACAAAAACAAAAAAGAATTAACATTCCTAAATCTTGGCCTGAATTAAGACTAAGAGATGTCAATTTTTTTAACAATAATAAAACAAAAGCATTCAATTTTATTAAAAGTGGTAATACATCCGATGAAGGTAAAGCTCCTGAAATAAGAGATACAAGACAAAAAGTTAGAAGCAACTATCCTGATGGATATACCTGGTGGAGACAAGGATGGGGTGATCCAGATTTTTACGTCAGAGTTATTTCTGAACAAGGAAATACAGTAACTGTAAGAACTGTTAATACTAACGAACTTATTACATGGGCAAGAAAAGAACAACTTGACCCATATAATTTAGTATTTGAAGTAACAGGTAATGATATTTGGAATTTATATAATCAGCAGTTATCTGCATATGTTTTATATTATTTAAATAAATATAGTGCAAATTCAGGTTCAACAAATGTAATTGGTCCCAATGGAAATTTCAATTTAAGTTTTAATAGAAATGGTAATAATGTTAATTTAAATTTTTATAATACAAGTAGAGAAATTAGAGATGAAGGAGAATATGCTAATGCAGGTAAAACAGAAGCAATATGCAAGCCAGAAGAAAAAACATTAGACTGTAAGCTAAAAGAATGTCCAGTTAATTGCTCACTAACAGATTGGACAAATGATGGTCAATGTTCAAAGCCTTGTGGTCCAGGAAAACAAAAACAAGTTAGAACCAGAAATTCAGCAAGAAATGGAGGAGATGATAGCTGTTCAAATGAACTAATACGTGAGATAGATTGTAAAATTAAAGATTGTCCACCTCCAGTTGATTGTAGAGTTACTGATTGGAGAAATGAGGGAAATTGCTCAGCTCCTTGTGGTGGAGGAAAACAAAAACAAATCAGAGATAGATATCCAGGAAGAGATGGCGGAAAAGATAATTGTCCAACTGATTTAACAAGAGAAATTAATTGCAATACTCAACCTTGTCCAAAAGACTGTGTTATAAAAAATTGGAAAGACACTTCTACTTGTTCAGCTACATGTGGTGGAGGAGTAAAATCTGAACAACTTGAAGTCATAGAACCTACAGGAAATGGAGCACCTTGTCCAGCAATAAGAACAAGACAAATAAGGTGTAATGATAAACCCTGTCCGGTTGATTGTAAATATTCTGCTAATTGGGAGCAATTACAATGGAGTAAATGTGATAAAACATGTGGTGGAGGAACTCAGAAGAAAGTTCGAACAATTGTTACACAAGCTGCATACGGTGGAAAAGCCTGCAGTGAACCGTTAGAAATTACACAACAATGTAACACACAACCTTGTCCAATTGATTGCAAGGTAAGTAGTTGGACTGATTGGACACAATGTTCAAAATTTTGTGGAACTGGTAAAAAAGAATCTACTCGCACAATAATTATTCCAGCCCAATTTGGTGGAGCAGCTTGTCCAACTGACCTCAAAAAAGAAGAAAATTGCAATACTATGCCTTGTTCGGATTTAGATTGTGTTGTATCTGATTGGGCTGAAACTACTTGCTCAGCTCCTTGTGGTCCTGGAACAAAAACAAGAACACGAACAGTAATAAGAGAACCAAAACCAGGCGGTCAAGGATGTCCCATATTAAGAGAAGTTGTTCCCTGCAATAATGAACCTTGTCCAATTGACTGCAAAGTATCTGACTGGAATACACCACCTTGTCCTGTAAAATGCGGTGGAAGTAAAATTAAAAGAACAAGAACAATATTAGTTCCACAAGCTGGACGAGGAGCACCTTGCCCACCATTAGAAGAAAATATATTCTGCAATACTGAACCTTGTGCTGTAGATTGCGTAGTAAGTAATTGGAGTGAATGGTCACAATGTAATAAAACTTGTGGAGGAGGTGTTTCTAAAAGAACGAGAACAATAGTTAAACCATCTCAACATAAAGGAGCACAATGTCCAATTTTAGAAGAAAGTAAACCCTGCAATAGTCAACCTTGTCCTGTTAATTGCAAGTTAAGTGAATGGGATAATTGGTCTAAATGCACAAAAGAATGTGGAGGAGGAACAAAAACAAGAACAAGAACTGTTGTAACAAAACCACAATTTGGTGGAGATGGATGTTCTAATTTAATAGAAAATGACAATTGTAATACACAGCCATGTCCAATTGATTGTAAAGTAGGTGAATGGGAGAATTGGAGTGATTGTACAAAAGAATGTGGAACTGGAACAACAACAAGAAAACGTCAGGTATTAATAGAACCTAAATTTGGAGGAAAAATCTGTCCAATTTTAGAAGAAACAAAAGATTGCAATACACAAAATTGTCAGATTGATTGCAAGGTATCTGATTGGAATGAATGGGCTAAATGCACAAAATCTTGCGATGGTGGAGTAACTTCAAGAAGTAGAAAGATAATTGAACCAAATGCATATGGTGGTAAAGAATGTCCACCTATATTTGAAAGTAAAAAATGTAATACTTTTCCTTGTCCAATAAACTGCGAAGTAAGTGGATGGTCAAGATATTCCAAATGCTCAAAATCTTGCGGCGGTGGAACAAAAGTAAAAACAAGAACAATAACTCAAATCCCCCAATTTAACGGCGAAAAATGCCCCCCACTTCAAGATATTCAACCATGTAACACCCAACCTTGCCCAGTTGACTGTCAATTAAGTGATTGGGGTCCATGGACAGAATGTTCAAAAGAATGTAAAGGTGGATTTAAATCTCGTTCAAAAGTTGTTATGGTAAAACCACAATTTGACGGAGAAGAATGTCCACCTATGACCGAAACAGTTCCATGCAATGAAGATATACCGTGTATAGTTGATTGTAAAGTTTCTACATGGAGTCCGTGGAGTCAATGCACAAAACAATGTGGAACTGGAACAAGAACAAGAACGAGAAATGTGATTACTCAACCAACAAGTGATGGTGAGCCTTGTCCGAAACTAACTGAAATTCAAAAATGTAATTCTCAACCTTGTCCAGTAAATTGTGTAGTATCTGCTTGGTCAGAATTTACTAAATGCTCAAAACAATGTGGAGGAGGAACTCAAACAAGATATAGAACAATAATAACCCCATCTGCCTTTGGTGGAAAAGAATGTCCAGCATTAACTGAAACAATTTCCTGCAATACTAATGGATGCCCAGTAAATTGCCAGGTATCTAATTGGGGACCATTTACAGATTGTTCTGCAGATTGCAATGGTGGAATAAAGAAAAGAAAAAGAAAAATTTTAGTTGACCCAAAAAATGGCGGTGAACCCTGTCCAAATCTAACTGAATCAGTTCCTTGTAATACACATTCTTGTCCAATTGATTGTGTAGTATCACAATGGGGAGAATGGGGTGATTGCTCAAAAGAGTGCGGTCCAAGTGAAAGAAGAAGAATACGAAAGGTTTTAGTTCCACCAAAGGGAGGGGGAAAACCTTGTCCAATACTAACGGAATCAAAGAGATGTAATACATTACCTTGTCCGATTGATTGTGAGGTAAGTAATTGGGGGGAGTGGAGTAAGTGTGATAAGGAATGTGGAGGCGGTAATCAGGAAAGAAGGAGAAGAATATTGATAGAACCAAAACTTGGAGGAAAAGATTGCCCTCCATTAAGCCAAAGAAGAAAATGCAACACAGAAAAATGCTAAAATTCAAATTCACCCAATTTAACTATAGATTTGTCACTTACACAACTATTAGACTCACCATCAATCCACGGAAATAAAAAATTCATTGCAATTCTATCACACATATTTTTATTCAATTCTGTTATGTTTTTAGGCATAACATCCTCAAATAAAACACCAGGCTTCCCATTAAACTCACATAAATAAAAATTATAATTCTTATCAATTAATAAATCAATACCATATAAATGCCACATAAATACTGGCTCCTTTTTACCCTTATAATATTTTTTTGTATTTTCAGCAATAACTGGTAAAAATTTCTCAGATATTTTTTCCATAACCTCCAATCTATTTTTCTTCCATAAATCACTCTTCTCATATCCATCTAAAAATTTTACAGTATCTATTGTAAATTTCGAAGGGTCACTTCCATCTGGTTTTGGTGCTTTTATATTTGTAGCAAAAACTCCCATTTCATTTGATTTTTTATCAAATTTAAATCCAGCAAGTTTTATATGTCCTTCTTTAAACATATAACCACTGAATGTTCCTTGTTCTTTAACAACTAAATAATAAACTCTTTCATCCAATTTTAGCCCATTATGCAATAAAGGATCAATTTCATTTTGTATGATGTAGAAATCTTTTTTATTCATTATTTTTAAGCAATCATCAACTGTATTAACTATATATATAGATTTGGAACCTACACCATAATTATTTTTAAGAATTTTTCTGGATTTTCCAATAAAATCTTTAACAGTATTTTGATTTTCTTTTGTCCATTTATAATTAATTAACATAGACTTTGGATAATACGACTCACCACGATATAATTTATGAACAAATTTTTTACGAGCAAAAGAGTCGGGAAAACCATATCCAATTTTTGTAGCAAAATCATAATGGCCTATTTCTACGTTATTTTTATGTTCTACTTTTTCATAATCCTGGTCGGAAAGAATAGTTTCAAAATATTTTTTCCAGTATTTGCAGTAATATTCTTCATTATTAAGATTGAACTTCATCTACAAAATTTATATATTTTAATTTCTAAAGTAATAGAAATTAAATTAAAATTCTCCTGCAATAGGCTGCAAAGTCTTAGGATAATTTAAATAAGTAGGCAACAATAAACCATTAATCTTCTGAACATAAACACCACAAAAACCTGCAATATTACCCTCAATTACATTATAATTATACTGCAACTGATCCTGAATAGTTGGCAAAAATGGATAATAAAGAGTAGGATAAATAACAGTAGTTACTCCATTAAGCATAGTTAAAACACGAGTTGGAACTAACTCTGCAGTAGTTAAAGCCTGAGCAGTAATAGAATAAAGAAGAACATCTTTAAGCTTATTCAAATTTATTGGGTTAATAAGATATTCATAAAGATCAATATTTCCCTTAATAAATTGATTTGTTGGAACAAAAACAGTCGAATATTTAAGATTGGAAAAAGTTGCCTGAAATCCAGCTAAATCAACAAGTTGTTTAAAAAGCGATAGTGTAGGGTCCAAACTAAGAATTTGGTAAACATTATAACTACAGTAAGTCATTTATATAATGAACGCAGAAAATAAATTTCTAAACACTTAAAAATAAATCGCGAACTGAGACCCCTTATTAGAAAAACCAATTTTCTCATAATACCCAATTAAATCCAATGTACAATTTCCAATCAACTTATAACAACCCCCTTGTCTCGCTAAATCAATAATATTACTCACCAACTTCCTTCCCAACCCCAATTTCCTATACCCAACATCCACCACCACATCCTCTAAATGTCCAACCTTACCACCACCCCTTGCCAACTTCTGCTCAATCAATAACTTTGCAGTAGCTACTATCTTATTATTTTTTATATCCTCATAAACATAAATCTCAGAAGTCTTTTTTATTTCATTTAATAAATTTTTAAAAGTATTTTCATCCAATTCAACAACATCTGTTAATTGAGATAATAAATTAAAGTAATTTTTATTCCAATCATTGTTATTTAAAGGTCTAAAAATTAAATTATCCATAAAATAACAATTTTTTTTAAGTTAAAAAAATAACTTATTATAATATAAAATGAATAACAATGAAATCAATACTAACGAAGCTGAAATTGACCTCGGAAAAAATAATGAATCCAATAACTCCAACTTCAACAAATTCTTCGAAGAACAAAATGAAGAAATAATTGTTCAAACATTTGAACAAGCTGATGAAGCAGAAGGAGATATTGACGATGATACCATATACGAAATTGACGTCTATAATAGCTTAATATCTGGTAAATCTATCACTGAACAAAATAATCCTAAAAGACAAGAAGAAATCTTAAAACTCTCGAGGCATTTAATAAATCTAAAAAATAAATCTAAAACAACTGATTTAGGAGATATCGAAGACTACCCTGACATGAAAAAAATTTATAAAAATGAATTCAACTCCTCATGGATTATCCCAATCACCCTCGATAAAAAAAAAATTTACAAAAAACTTGAAATTCAATCCAATCTTAACGACGAAGTAATCGACTCCTACATGAATACCGCCTCCAACAAAGGCATCCAATACGAAGACTTCCAAAACGAACTAAAAAAAGAAATTAAATATATCGACGAATTCAACCGCGATAAACTATCCTTCAAAACATACCGAAAACTTATCTACGATATCGAACAACCTTACCTAATCAAAAAAGAAATCAAAAAAAAAGACGTCGGATATAACCTCTACCTTAACCAATACACCGAGCTCCTACGCTACTTCAACATCGACAACAAATTC
>Ga0194129_10010483_pt1 | contig 10095 bp, 10 predicted proteins | sample TA2KigCa35mmetaG_FD_150862 | JGI IMG/M metagenome (GOLD analysis project Ga0194129, IMG submission 150862) | Freshwater microbial communities from Lake Tanganyika, Tanzania - TA2015038 Kigoma Deep Cast 35m | ecosystem: Environmental > Aquatic > Freshwater > Lake | place: Tanzania: Lake...
CCTTAATAAAATATTATCATTAAATTGGAATAAATTTTTTTTATTTATCCAATTTACTCCGTTATTAATATTTTCGATAAATAATCCACTTTTTCTTTCAATAATTTCTCCAATCATAGATAGTTTTTTTCCAATAACATTATAATCCCAATCTCTCGCTCCAATCTTTATCTTATTAAACCCACACTCTAATATACGATTTCCATTATTCACCCAATCAATATTACCACTCATTTTTATTCCACCTCTATCTGACCCAATAGATATACCTAAGTTTCCATCAGATATAATTTTAATTTCATCTCTTAAAACCCGAAATATATTATTATCCAATTCATATTTAAATCCTTCTCCTTCTAATGCTAATTCATTCGCGCCATACTTAAATAAAATTCTATCAGCATTTATTTCAAATTCCTTACTATTTAATAGAAGGTTATTATGGTTGAGTTTAAATTTATCTTCATCCAATTCAAGATAATTATTTAATTTATATTTTTGGAAATTAAAATCTAATTTATTTCCAGAAGATTTAAAATCTCCAATTACAACCAAATCTCCCCCAATTAAAATTGATTGGGATTCTAATTTAATCTCCTGAGAAATTAAACTAAAATTATCCAATAATTCAATACTATAACTTCTACCATTTATAAAACCATTCCCCAATTTATGTATAAATTTATTTCCAAAGATTTCTACTGTTCCATTGGATTTATTATTACTTATTAACAATTTATCCCCATTTCTACATATCAAATCTATATTTCCACTTTTAGATATCATTTTTAAATCTTCATCATTCATTATTAATAATGTTTCATCAATGCTTATACCTTTTCCTTCAACAAATAATTCAATGCATTTAGTGTCGATTGATAGTTTATATTTATTAAGTTCAAGTTTATTTTTGTGGCAGTTCATTAATATTTCATCTCCATTGGATAAAAATTTTTTAAAATTGTTAAAGGATATATCTCCACCAGCAGAAGTAATTTTATAATCTAATTTATCTTCTTTAAAAATAAAATTAATATCTTTTCCACTAATAATATTATCGTGTCCATTGCGGTATTCTGTAATTAATTTTTCATTAAAATAAAAATTGGATGGATTGGATACTTGAAGATTCATTTTATGAAATTCCATTAATACTCCTCTATTTCCATTCATTGCAAATTTATTTCTTTTACCGTTTTCAAAGATGATGCCGGATTCGTTATTATCGGTATTAACATGAAATGTTTTTTCTGATTTGTTGTCCGTATAAAATAGGAAGTTGTTATTATTGGCGAAAAGTTGGGTGCCGATGCTAATAAATTTTATTCCAATTTTTTCGTTATTAATTCCGGCGTTAAAGGTTAGACATTCATTTTCATTCATTTTTATAATAAAAATGAAAGATAGTTTTAATTATATTACGCGATGTTATTTTCAGCTTCTTCTCTTAATTCATCGGGAACTATTTCAAAGTCAGCTACTTTAATATCTTCTTTTATTTCTACAATACCACCTTCAATTAATAATCCAATGCAATCTAATTTACCCAATATCATTCTTTCTTCATGTTCTTTTGTAACATATTCATTTTCTTTGTAGAATTGGATTCCAACCATAAATCCTGAATATTTATCATCAAGATTGTAGTTAGTTATAAATGTTTTTCCTTCTAATTTATATTTAACTATACCCATTACTTTTTTATTTCCGATAATATCTCCAATTTTAATTTCTTCTGCCATTACAATACCTTTATTTGTTTTTAAGAAACTATTATAAGTAAAACCTGGATATAAATTAATAGCACTATTAATAAATGGGTCTTCAATAATATTAAGGTCATTTTTGTAGATAGTTTTAACAAATACTTTGTAAGTATCGATAGTATTATCTCCTAAGTGGTCTCTAAATTTGTTATCGTTGATATTCATTAATCCATTATTGGTAATAAGGCTGTAGAGGAATTGGCTGTTATATTGGATGGGAGTTGCGTCTGGGTGGTCTTTAACGCGAATAATTTTGTTGTTGAATTCGATAAGGTGTGTTCCGGAGACGTTAATGTTGTTGAGTTTATATATTTGGTTATCTTTTTCTCGGAGGAATTGGCATAATCCGATAATTTCGGTATCATTGATTGTATCGCCGATTTGTATTTCATTTATTTTGGAGAGAATTGTTTTGTTGTCTCTATTTATTTTAAGGATTGTTTCTTCTCCGAAGCAGAAGAATCTCATGGTTCTTCCGAGTGGTCCGTTCCAGATGGATGTAAGTGTCCAGATTGCGTATTTGAGGGTGGTAAATATATCACGAAATACTTCGAATATTCTATAAAATAATCTTGCGAATACTTTGAAGACGTATGCTAAGCGGGCGTATAGGTTATAAAGTTTTTGCATTACTTCTCTTCCTTGTTTTTCAATATTTTGTCTCATATGGTAGATCATTTTAGTTTGGTTATCAATTTGGTTTCTAATTTTTTCATTAAATTTTGTGATTGAATTTAATTGGTTTTGCATAGGTAGCATATTTTTTTTGTTAGCGTCTTGTAAAGTTTCGGCATCACAGAATGATTTATTTTGTTGGAAAGTCATTGGGCCTGGAGAGAAAAATCCAGGGAAGTTAATTATGAGTGGGTCTCTGCAACGTAAATTGTTAAAATTTTTTCTTCTTTCATGAATTGGGCCTCCCTGAACATTAAACAATATTATTATTATTATTACAATTACTACAATTACTACTACTATTCCAATAAAAATAATAAGGCCGGTATTCATTTTTCTGGATGATTGTGGGGTTTCAGTTGTAGCTTCTTTTGTTATTTCTTCAACACCGCCTATCATATTTTTAAATAATTCTGCTTCATTAAATAATTTTCTTTTCATTATTAAATGATTAAATTATAATAGAATTTATTTTTGGACTAAAATCCACATCATTTATTCTTAATAAAGTGCATATTAGCGCGTTGGGAATATTGTTCAGCCATTCTATCGTAAGCCATCATATTTCTTACTCTATCTTCTTCTTGTTTTTTCATCATTTCTTCTCTTTTTTGAATTTTAAGTTTATCGCTATCGCTTAAATCAAAATTTTGTTTTGTTCTTTCTTTAACCAAATGATCTATATTTTTATAATCTCCTCTATTAAATCTTTCATCATATTCTAATACATTTGCCTTTGTATATGCGGCTCTATAATCCGTAAAATTCATATTACTACTTACTCTTTCATTTGTAAAATCATCAATATCACCTTGACCTAATTCTTCAAATTGTAAATTGGAAAGTAATTGTGGTTGAGGTTCATCAATAACCATTAGTTGTCTTTGTTGATTTTTTTCTATTTTTTTCTTTTTTTGTTCTTCGAACATAGTATTGAATAGATCCATAGAGAATTTTTTATTCATTAGTATAGGTTCATCTTTATCTTCTTCATCCCAGTCACCGCCGTATCCTTTATCCCATTGGGATGGCATTCTATTTTTTTCGAATATTTTGTTAAATTTATCGTTATTGAAGTTTTTGTCAGAAGCAATTTCCATAACATCATCATCGCCATTTTCAATTTGATTTCCTTTTGTATCTTTATTTCTTTTAATTTCTTGGCGTTTTTCTTCCATTTCTTCAAAATATTTCTTGGCATCCTGCTGCATTTCGTGATGAGATTTATTACCAGACATTTCTTTTATTTTTTGTAATAAATATACATACGCTTGTGTTATCATAATAAATTTCTTGGAATCACCACCAGGTTTGTCTGGATGATATTTTAAGCTAAATTTACGGTATGCTTTTTTGACGTCATCTTCTGTGGCATTATAGTCGAGGTGGAGGATGCGGAATGGGTTATATTTTAGTTCAAATTCTTCTAATTCTTTTTCGAATTGTGATTTTTGGCTTTTTTGGTTTTCGTAGAATTTTTCTTTTTGTTTTTCTAAATTTTCTAAAAAATCTTTTTCTTCATTTTTTTGTTCTTTTTTAAAATCTTCCATTCTTTGATTAATAGTTGTCATATCAGCTTCTTTTATACTTCCTTTGGTAAATTGGGGCCTTTCCATCAATGCATTCATTTGTCTTTGTGGTGGTTGAACAAATTGCATTGGGTGTGCCATTTGGGATACTAAATCTGGTGGAGCTCTATTTTGAAATTGTTGCGTTTGTTTTAGGATAAATTGTTGTGGTTGTTTATATTGAGGTTGTGGGTTATATTGAGGCTGAGGATTATATTGAATTGGGACTTTTTTTGATATTCTGCGTTGGGGTTGTTCAAATGTTTTTTTAGTTGGTTGGGGTGGTTGGTTACCCATTAGATTAATAAATATTATTATTTGATTATTTTTACTCATAACTTAAAAAAATTTCTATTCAATTATGACTAAATTGTAATTATTTTTCTTATATAAAATATGGATCCAGGCAAAGCTCTCGGTTCCCGTGTTGAAATAAATATGAAACCCCAGAATTATACAGAAAGATTAGAAAAATAAATAGTCAAGCTCTTAATGAAATTGCATTACTTCTTACCATAAAAGACCAAATAATGTCATCAAGACGGATTTCAAATAATCCTTTAATATTTTTACGCCTCGTTAGGTAATGATACCTGATTGGACTTTGTTGATTATATTTTTTATAAGATTGTTATGTCCGTTGATAATAGTGGTTATGGCGCTTTTGTAGGAGTTTTTTATTTCTTTTTTATTTTCTGAGGATATATTTTCGAGGAGGACGACCATAACGTTTATCTCGTTTCCATTCCATTCTTCAAAGAATTCTTGGTATATGTCGTAATTACCTTTATCTTCTTCAGTTTTAATTTTTTCTAAAAAATGAGTTTTATTTTGTAGGTTTTCTGTTATTAAACTTTTATAAAATTCTAAAGTATGATGAGCTATTTGATTATCTTTATATGTTTCAGATAATTTACTTAGGCCAGCGTGCATGCTGTTGCATAGGTAAATAAAGTTTTTGTTATCTTTACCCCAGAGTTCAGTTACTTTCTTTTTTTCTAATAATTTTTTTATTGGGTTGATAAGGTTGTGAAGGTCTTCAAATTTATCGCCTTTACCCCAGCGGCTGATGCCTTGGGTTGAGGATGGTTCTTGGAAGCTTATTTCATTATTTTGGATGGATATTTTTGTGCCTTCGGGGTAGTGGTTAAGAAGTGAGAGTGAGACGGCGGTGTTGATTGGGTCGAGAAGGGTTCCCATATTTTTATTTTTGGAGGTCCATAGGTAGTTTATGAGGTTGGAGGAGATTAGGTTCATAATTTGGGTTTGCATTTAAGGAATATGGTGATATATTTTTAAGTTTTATTATTTATTAAAAATAAAACTTTATTTGTATTTTGCTTTATCTTTATCGCTCATAGCGCGCCACATTTCTCCGAGTTTTTTAGCAATTTCGGTAACTTTCAGTTTAGGATATTGCTTAACTACGTCAGCGCGTTTTGCCTTTACAAATTTCATGTAAGGGTTGAGTTTTCTTTTTCCACCTTCGGTCATTTATATAATAACATACAAAAAAAATATTATATTAATTATGAATAATTTTAGTCTTAATGATAAATTACCAATTTATTGTATTTTTGTATTTTTTCTGTTAATTTTTGTAGATGATGCTAAAAATTTATTTCCTTGTCGTTTAAGACACGCATTTGAGACTAATTTGTTTTTGAAGCATTTGATGGGATTCTTAACAATCACATTTTTAGTTGTTTTGCTGGAGGAGATTCCTAATAAAAATTTAGTAAGAATATTTACTTTATCTTTTTATTTGTATATTGTTTTTATTATTATTTCTAAAACTGAGTATGGATTTTTTGTTCCAATCTTAGGTTTGATAGCGATTATATATGTTTTATATTTAAAACGCGAGGAACTTCATAAAGAGGCAGAAAAAGCTTCTAAAGATGATAAGGAGAAGATAGAGAAGACTTATAGTATGATAATTAATGTTAATAATATTTTAATAATATTTGTGTTGATATTGTCTATATTGGGATTTTTAATTTATATGGGTAGAAAGAAGTATGAGTATAAGAATAAGTTTAGTTATTTAACTTTTATATTTGGGAAGGTAGAATGTGCTAAAACTTTATCTAAAATAGATTACAAAACTTCATTAAAACATTTATTTTAATTTCACTCATCTCTTGTGTAAAACTATAAATTTTATAGTTTTTAGTATAGTTGTATTAGTGTGGTGGAATTTTACCCCAGAAATTATCAGGTTCTACATTAGTTGGAGGATATCCGCTATCTCTTAATATTTGTTCTTGAGTTCTTACTGGAAGGTTATTGTTGCAGTAGAAGAGGGGCCCAATATTCCAGTCCCTTTTCATTGGCCATGTTAAGCTTCTAAATGGGATACCATTTCCAAGTTTAGCTACATGAGTTTCGCTAATATTTTTGCCATCTTTATCGCAGAATACGAATTGAACTTGAGGTCCTATTAATGTTTTTTGCATATTATCGTAGTAAGAATTGGGGTATTCTAAGGCAAATTGGAATTTTCCTCCTTGGATATTAGCAACGCCGAGATTGGGTGTTTTTTCGAAAGCAGTAGATTCATTGGGGTAAGGTAATCCACTTCCGGCAAAACTTAAGGTGTAAGTTGGTGGAGCGGAAGCCCAGTATCTTACTAAAGATGCTCCCATATTATTAGTATCGCCATCGACTATAAAGTTTCCGCTTCCATTAAATCTGATATTGATATCGCAGTCATGGTATTGGGCTTTGCTGCATTTCCATCTGGAGCACATTTTTTCATCTCTTTCTTTAAATATTTTATCGGCATCGTAACCAAAACTTATACCTGCAAAATTAGTTTGACTCATAATTAAGATATTATTAGATAAAAAAAATAATAATATTTTATATATTTACATAATTACTAAAGTTTTGTCTAATATAATCTCTAAAAGTTTTACCACATATAGTTCTTTCATATGTTCGCCAATGTTCTCTAAAAATTTCTGATTGGAAAAATGTATCCAATATTCTCAAGAACCGTTCTTCTAAATCATCTATTGATTTTTTATCTATAGCTGCTCGCTCTCTATTTACTTTAATAAAATATAATACACTTGCTGCCCTTGATAATATTATCATAGTTATTTGTGATTCTAATTCCTTATATCTTATTTGTGGAGTTTTATTGTTTAATTTCATTAATTGATTGTAATAATAATTTACCTCTTTATGTTTTATAAAAATTTTAAATATATCATCCAATAATTCTCTTGTCAAATTCTTAAAAAATATTACTGAATCTGTTGCTGTTTTTTCCTTTGAAGATTGAGCTTGTAAAGATATACTTAAAACAGTAAATAATATTACCATACCGCCTAAGAATTTTATGTAAGATTTAAATTTATCTTTTTTGTGTAGATTTGATGTAAAAAATATGATACTCAATAATATAATTATAGAGAGTAATATAAAAAAATATATATTATTTTCATAATTTTATGTATATATTTTTTTAGGTTGTAAATAATAAAAAAATTATAAATATATATTAAGTAAATGGGAATTCATTCAAAAGTATGGGGACAATATTTATGGAGATTATTACATACATTAACTTATTCATATAATCCAACAATGCCAGAAGAATTACGCGGAAAGTATGTCAGATTTTTCCACGTTCTTAAAGATTTTATTCCTTGTCCAGTATGTAGAAACCATTATACAGATAGAATTATGAAAAATCCTCCTGAGAAAAACATGAAAACTACTGACGACTTTGTTTCCTGGTTAAATAATTTACATAATGAAGTTAATGCTGGTTTAGGAAAACCTCTTATTTCCAAGAAATACGCGGATACTATGTATATTAGAGATGGTAAATTAACTTATGACTTTAAAGATTTTGTTACACTTTTCCGTATTATATCAATAATGCGCTATATAAATTATCCAGCTGTAAGAAAATTTTTACAACTTCTTTTTGAAATATATCCAGATAGATATTTATATAAAAATGCACCTAAATCTCATAAATCAATAGAAACAATTCAAGCAAATGAATCAATGAATATATGGATAATATATTTTGATAATGAATTTGCTAAAAATCGTAAAACAAGAACCTACCTTAATATAGAATTAGATCCTAATAATCTACCAAAAGAACAACAATATTTTCAATCTACACAAAAAAATAAAGAACAACCTGAACAAATTGCAACAAGAGAAAATACCAGAATATCAAGAAACTTATCTGAAAGACATTCAAGTAAGTTAATTAGAGATGAAGTATCTGAATTTCTTAAAAAATATCAAATCATTTAATTGTTTTTTCTAAATAACTATATAATCCATAATTCATTTTTACAATAAATGGTATAGATATCGTTCTTTCAATTGGTATTTTACAAAACATAAAATATCTATTATTTTCACTTATTGGTTTAACATTATTTTCTTTATCAATTTCTCCTATTTCAAAAAAAGGTTCATCCAATGTTAGCTTAGTTTTTTTATATAACTTATTTAACGGATTTTCCCTCTCCTTCCTACCTTTAATAGATATCAAACTGATTGTAAAATTATTTTTTGTTTCACATGGATTATCACCCAATTTATAGCACATATTTACTTTTTTTACAAATCCTCCTGATTCTAATAATCGAATAAAAGCTTTTTCAGTAAAATCTTTCTTATCAACTTTTAAAAAGTTTTTTGTTGTTAATATTGAAAAAAAACCTGTATCTTTTACTTCATAATAAGTATATGTATCCATTCCATAATTTATTACTATATTCCCAATTGTTAACAAATCTTCTGGTATTGTATCTGTAATTTTAAAAGAAGGTTCTTCTAATTCAATAAGATTTTTACTTGATGACCCAATTCCTACTTTAAATGTTTCATAATTTTTATCATATATTTTTGTAAGAAAACCGATTTTTGGTAAAAAATCAATTTCTTTCACACTTGTAAAATTTCCTAAGGCTTTTTTTAAATATATTCTAAATAATTTTATTCCATATTTATCATGAAGGATTGTTCCTGCTAAAAAATTTTTTTCAAAATCATTATTAGCTAAGAAATCTCCAGCAAATTTTTCATAAGTAGGAAATTTTAGTATTAATAAGCTTACAATTAATTCTTTAAATTTTGAATTAATAATTGTGCGTATTTTTACCAATTTTTTATCTGTTAAAATTTCATTAACAAATGTTCTTTTCTTAATTTCATTAATCTCTTTTACTCCCAATTTCCTACCATTTTTTTCTACCAATTTATCCAATTTACCAAAAAATGTTCTACCAAAAAATGTTACTACCTTTTTTTCACTATTATTGTTTTCATCATAAATTGACGAAATAAACGCATAAAATCCAGGTTTATTTTCAAAATCATTTCTTCCATATAATATTAAATTATTCTCAGGCTCCTTAAAATATTTAAAAATATTTTCATTTATAACTCTTTCTACATTTTCATATAACTGCGGGTCATTAAATACCTCATCTATCTCCCTTATTATTGTATTCCTACTCGTATTATTCTTACCAACTACCACAAAATCATATCCACCCTTTTTATTCATTATATATATAAAATACACATATAATATTTATTGAAATCTCTTACAAGCAGGCCTTGATGGCGATGGCATATCTACCTGCAATTGAGGGTCATATCTATCACCTCTCTCTACAGGTGTAGCATAATTATTCTGACCTAAACCACTGCAACCATTTGGCATACATAAACCAAAATGCTTATTATACACACAAGATGCTTCATTTGGTATGTTATCATATACACAACTGGGACAACCATTCTTCAATTCATTATATTGGTCATTTAACTGAATAATTGCTAAACCATTCTTAATTAAGAATTGGCGATATGAATAGCTATCAAAAACTTTATTCTGAACTCTTATAAGGTCATTAACGTAAGAACTTGGACGGTAATCAGTGAAAGCACGTCCATCTGACATTAAAGCGGGACAATCAAAATATTTATTATTAGATGTCTTATTACAACTATTAGCCATTATATAATATCTTAATAAAAAAAATTTATACTAATTTCCACCTTTTAGTTTTTCCACTCATAATCACCTCATAAAACTT
>Ga0194129_10010485_pt1 | contig 10094 bp, 6 predicted proteins | sample TA2KigCa35mmetaG_FD_150862 | JGI IMG/M metagenome (GOLD analysis project Ga0194129, IMG submission 150862) | Freshwater microbial communities from Lake Tanganyika, Tanzania - TA2015038 Kigoma Deep Cast 35m | ecosystem: Environmental > Aquatic > Freshwater > Lake | place: Tanzania: Lake...
CGCAATATTAATTGCAGCACGTATTTTAGGATACGGTGCTGAATATTCATTTAAATATACAGACGAGCGTGGTAAAGAAATTAATACCACTATTGATTTATCTAAATTAGATGAAAAAGTAATGGATGAATCGCTATTTACAGCAGGTGTAAACGAATTTGCATTTACTACTCCTAAAACTGGGACTTTATTAACTTTTAAGTTACTAACACACGGTGACGAAAAGAAAATTGAAGCTGAGGTTAAAGGCTTACAAAAAGTAAATCCAAATGGATCATTTGATGTTACTACCCGTTTAAAACATATGATCACTTCAATTAATGGAGATCGTGATCAAAAAACAATTCGTGACTTTATTGATAACTATATGCTTGCAGTTGATGCTAGAGCATTCCGTGAACATTACAATAAAGTAACCCCAGATATTAATCTAAAATACACCCCAGAAGATGAAAACTATACAGGGGAGGGTATAGATATTCCGATTTCTCTTAACTTTTTTTGGCCTGACGCCTGAGTATAGACCTTACTTATTTAAACAAATCCATGAAATAGTATTTCATGGAAACGGTGGATATGACTGGGAAACAGTATATCATATGCCTTTATGGTTACGTAAAACTACGTTTAACTTAATGAAAGAGCACTATGATAAAGAAAACGAGACTATAGAAAAACAAAATAATATGCTTAAAAATAAAACAGGTAGTAAAGACATATCACGACCAAATATAGCCCCATCACCTAATTATGTTGCTAAAGCGCCCAAAAAATAGGCGCTTTTAATATTTATACGGCGTAATACTGCTATATGGCTCTAACACCAGAACAAGAACAACAGCGATTAGAACTTATTCAAGAACAAAATAAGGCGGCTAAAGAATTAGCTAGTACGTATGAAAAAATAGCTAAAAATGTTAGAGATTTAAGTAATGAAGAAAAAGAAGTTTTAGATATATCTAAACAAATATCTAAATATTCTACTACAATTGAAAAAAGCATACAAACGCGAGCAAATAAATCTGCCTCGCTTTTAGATTTAACATCATCCCTAAACAAATTACAAAACGACTATAGTAAGAATCTAGCTACATCTCAAAAAGCACAAGATAATTTAAATAGAGAGATTCAATATTCTATAAATATTAGACAAAATATAACAGCCTCTTTACAACAAGAAATTCAAGATCAGGCAGGCCTTAGCAATACACTAAATCAACAAGAACAAGCATATCAGCACCTCCTCACAGCTAAAGCCTCTGGTCAACGAGTTACTAAAGCTCAATTAGATCTTGCTAAACTTAATGTTGACAATGCTAAAAAAGAACTTGATGTAAATAAAAAATTAGTTGAAGAATTAAGAGAAAAACAAAAGGAACAAAATACACATATTAAGCAGCTAGAAGATACTAAAAAAGCTCATCAAGAAATACTCGAACAGCAAAAACAAGAAATACAAGCAACTAAAATAGCTATTGCTAATAATGCTCTTCAATCTATAGCTAATAAACTTCAAATAGGTCAGTTATTAACCTTAGGTGGTTTATATACATTTATTTTAAATTCAACTTTTAAAATAGATAAACAACTTACTGATTTAGGAAAAAGTATAGGTATAAGCAAAGAATCTGCTCGTGAATTGAGAAATGAATTTGCTCAATATGCTGCTCTCTCTAAAGATGGATTTATAAATACAGAACGCTTAGTTAAAGCTCAACTAGAATTAACTCAACAATTAGGATTTGGAGCTAAATTTAGCGAACAAGAGTTAGAAACATTCTCTCGTTTAACTGAAATAGTAGGGTTAGCTGGTAATGAAGCAGCTAAGTTTAATGAATTTTCAGCAGCAGCTGGAATGTCTTCTACAGATTATGTTAAAAATATTCGTTCAGCTGCTTTCTCAGCTCAACAAACTAATAAAATTCATATTAGCGATAAAGAATTACTTTCTACTATTAGTAAATTAAGTGCAGGTATACTTGTTAAATTCCAAAATAATCCTAAAGCATTAGCTGAAGCAGTTATACAAGCTAAAAAATTAGGTCTTAGTTTAGAGCAAGTAGATAAGATTGGAGAATCAATGTTAAACTTTGAGTCTTCAATTGAAGCTGAGCTCGAAGCAGAATTAATTACAGGTAGAAAACTTAACTTTGAAAGAGCAAGATCAGCAGCATTAACAGGTGATCAAGCTACATTAATGCAAGAGGTAGCAGCACAAGCAGGTTCATTAGCTGAATTTCAAGACATGAATGTGATTGCACAGCAATCATTAGCTAAAGCATTTGGAATGAGCAGAGATGAAATGGCTGAAATGTTAATGAAGCAAGAAGCAATTAATAAATACGGAGATAAAGCAGCTGAACTAAATGCAAAACAACTTGAAGATTTTCAAAAATCAGGAATGTCTTTAGATGATTATCTTCAAAAACAAACAGAACAACAAAATCTACAAGAAAAATTTAATAATGCTATAATGAAACTACAAGAAATTGTAGGTAATCTAGTTGAAGGACCATTCGGAAGACTATTAAATATTATAGCAAGTATATTAGATAGTACATATGCTTTATCCGCTATAGCAGCTGTGTATATAGGAAGATTAATTCAGATTAATGCTCTTAAATTACGAGAATATATTATGTCTAAAATGGTAGCCAGATCTACAGCAACAGACGCTGCCGCTCAAGCAGCAAAATCCACAGCTGCTATACCTGTAGTAGGTGGTATATTAGCTATTGGAACAGCACTTGCTTTATTTGCCTCTTTATCAGGGTTATTTAGTAAAGGAGAAGACGTTATATCTCAAGGATATGGCAAACGTATGTTACTAGAAAAAGGATCAATTACCGCTTTTAATGATAATGATACTATAGTAGCTGGTACTAATTTAGGTGGTAGTAAAAAGAGTGAATCTAATGCTGGTGTAATAGCCGCTATTAGTAATTTAGCAACAGCTATGTCTAAACCAGCACCAGCTCCACAATTTGCACTTAGTGTAGATGGTGAACGTTTAGGTAGTGTTGTTGGAAAACAACAAGAAACTGGTACACAACAAACTAAAAATGCTTATAGACTAGCATAAAAATTAAATATTTATATCAAACAATTAAAACAATTAAAATATGGCAGATATCGTAAATCAACAAACAACCAGTGCACTTGCACTACAGAGTAATAACCTTACTGCAACCCCAAGGCAATGGTCATGGGGATTTCCAGATACTATAGGTCCTAACGCATTAGATCCAGAACTTAGCAAACTACACAGAACTTATTCTGTAGATGGTATTCCAAATGTTAGAATTATAGACTTTAACAGAGTTGCTCTCGGTGGATCTACCACAGCGGGTCTTCAAGTTCCATCAAAAATTGATGAACTAGACCTTAGAGCTCCTAATTTATCAGTAAGAGGAGTAGTGTCTCAGATATATAAATCTCCTGTAGGCCGTCAATATAAGCAATTAGGCCCACGTGATGGACGTTATTAATAGCTATTAAATGCCTTTAATTAATCTACAAACTAACTTGAAATCATTCAAGTATGGTCATGATCGCCCAGGTGGAGGTGATAGTGGTCAACCTTTCATTACTACTACTGATACAGGCGCTACATCTGTAAGTGTAGGTTCTAGAAATATTTTACGTTTATTTGGAATTAGAAGTATTCCTAGTATACCTAATTTAAGTGTAATATTAAACAAAAGTAAAGTAGGTAGAATAACAAATGAAATTTTAAGTGGAGATGAATTTATTAGAGGTGGTGCTTTAGGTGCTGCTCAAGCATCTTTAAATGATACTTTACGTATTGGTGCTTTTTTACTTTCAGTACCTAAAGGTCCATTATTCATAGCTAAACAAGTAGGTTTACAATTATCTAACCCTAAATTAGAGGTAAAAAAAGGAGTAAGAGGAGTAGTATCAGGAATATTTAATCCAGGAGGTCTATTAGGTACACTTACTGGTGGAGCACTAGGACCAACTCGCATATATAATTTAGGTCTTAATACAATAGCACAAGTACCAGTTAATGCATTTGGAGGTCATTTTGTTAGACATGGTATATTGCCTATTCAAAATAATGATACTAAATATGAATCTGTAGTTGCATTTAATAATAATAGTAATAATAGTAAACAAAATAGATTAGTAGAATTAGCTAATAAGTTTGAATTAGGAGACAATAATTTAGAAACTAATCAAGGAATATTTAGATTATCTGCAGCAAGAAAAGCAAGTAGAGATGCTTTTAGAGCATCTAAAAAAAATTATAGAAGAGCTACATCTAGTTCTGGTTTAGCAAGAGCAAATATTTTTAGAACTCTTAATACTTTTCAAGGCCCTAATGCTGCAACTAACCCTAACCCTGCATTTTTACCATCACCCAATATTAGTTCATTTCCTTCTAATACTCAATTTTTAAGTCCTGGTGCTGGGCATCAACCTTTTGGAACTCAAGCGTTTAATATTCCTACTAATGTAAATGTATCTCAACCTATTACTAAAAAATCAATTCAAAAGCCAAAAAGAAATAGAATTACTTCTACAAACAGAAATGTTGATTTCTATTTAGGAGGCCCTGGTTCCGTTTATGGTGTAGGATTTACATTAATCAATAGATATCAGTTTACTGAAGATATTGATAAGTATCAAGAAGCAATTAAAACTGCACATGAAAATTCAGGCAAAGGATTAGATTTAGCAAGCGGACAAAGAAAAGAACTTACTAATAGTGATATATTAGAAAATGCTATTGGAGAAGGTACCATAAATTCCTTAGGACAAAATTTAGATAATGCTATTTCAGATTACGATGGAGTAGTAACAGATATTAAAGAAATAGCAAAAGGCATAAATATTGGTATTTTCCCAACATATGCTGCTTTAGTATCTCAAATAGATGCCAATCAACAAAGAACTAATTATAATATTGCCAATGTAACTAGAAATGGTATTGGTACTGTTGTAAATAGTCAAACAGGTAGTAGTGGATTTTCATCTACCACTGTACTTGGTGGTAAAATAGCATACACTAATACTTATGGAGAAACAGTTATTGTAAATAAATCAAATTGGAGTAATGCTTCACGTGCAGTAAGAGTAGGTAGTGGTAGAAAAGACTCAATAAATTTAACACCATTATTTAAAACTAGTACAGGTCAAGATGGTTCTGTAGTAATCATACCAGACGCAACAGGAAAAAATCAGATAACTCTGTATACTATAAATGATTTATGTAAATTTAGAATTGAAGCTATAGATACAGATGATCCATCCCAATCAGTATTTATGGTATTTAGAGCATATCTAACAGATTTATCTGATAGTGTAGATGCTACTTGGAATGATATAAAATATGCTGGTAGAGGAGAAAAATTCTACGTATATGATGGATTTAGTCGTAAAATAAATGTTGGTTTTAAAGTAGCAGCATTATCTGCTGATGAAATGGAACCAATGTATCAAAAACTAAATTACCTAATGGGTAACTTAATGCCTGATTATAAAGATACATTGATGAGAGGTCCATTAGTTAGAATGACTATAGGAAACTGGATTGATTCTCAACCAGGAGTATTAAATTCATTATCGTATACTGTTCCTCAAGATTCACCTTGGGAGATAGCATTAAATGAACCTATAACTGTAGGTGGTGTTAAAAAGTCAGAATTAATATTACCCCACGTAGTGGATGTTAAATTAACATTTACCCCTATTGGTTCTCAAACTCAAAAAATTAATAAAAAACCAGAAAAAGTAAAAGACAATAATGTATCTCACATTGCTCAAAATTATAATGGAGCAAGTGAATACAATTATATTGATTCTAATAAACCAATACAACCAGCAACCTTTCCTGGAGGAGATCCATTTATCCCTTATTAATATATGGCAACACGATATGACGATAAAATAATATTAACTACTCCACAAGGTAAACCGTATTATAAAGGTAAACAATACCCAAATATACCTTTATCTGAGGATGATGTATATATTATTACAACTATTGGAGATAGACTTGATTCTCTAGCCTATTCTTATTATCGTAATGTTAACTACTGGTGGGTAATATCAGTAGCTAACAATAATGTAACTAAAGGCTCTATGTTTCCAATACCTGGTACTCAATTAAGAATACCAACTAATTTAAGTAGTGTTTTAAGTTTATTTAATCAGTTTAATCAAGCTAGATAAATGTTATGTCAATATTTAGAGAAACACTCCAAAAAGATATTAAAACATCTCTAGAAAATCGCCAAAAAGCGATGACTGGAAGAAGTACTGGAGATATCCAATACCTTAATTCTCGTAATGTTTGGATTAGAATGGCATCATCCGTTGATGTAAACGGAACATCAACTTTAGCTAAACAATATGTTTTACAAGGTGGATCATTATATAACACAAACATAAACACATCTTTTGGTCGTATATCTAAAAAAACATTAAGATCAGGGATAGTAGAAAAATTTACAGATGGAGGAGCATATAATATTTCTGGATCTAATAGTCCTTACCGCTTAGGCATTCGCCCAATGCCTGGTATTACTTCAGTTGAAATTAAATCTAAATCAGCATACGGTTCATTAAGAGAGGCAACAGTTAATTTCCAATGTTGGGATATTGCACAGCTAGATGATTTAGAACTACTATATATGCGCCCAGGCTACACAGTATTACTTGAGTGGGGTTGGGCACCTTATCTAGATACAAATGGAAAATATGAACCTACTTTTACTGATTTCTATACTGATACAATATTAGACGCTAAACAAAAAGATAGAACACAGATATTTAAAGATCTATTTAATAAATGTACTAAACATGGTGGTAACTACGATGCTATATTTGGATATGTAAAAAACTATAATTGGTCTGCTAGAGCAGATGGTGGATATGATTGTTCAACAACAATTATTACTACAGGTGAAGTGATTGAATCTATAAAAGTAAACTATGTAAGAAAGGATTTAGAGCGCTTTAAGATGTATGATACAGGTAGTAAGGGAAATGGATTCCTAAATAGTCTATTTAGCGGTAGCGCCCAAGGTAACACCCCATCAGCTAAATTTGCAGAACACTACCAAAAAAACACATTAGCTGGAGTATGGGCAGAGTTAAATTATAAACTTAAAGATTCCTACGCTACCTTATCACCATTAGGATCAGCTATAGTAGGTAATAAAACAGCTCCAGGAGTTGGAGATAAATATAACATTCTTGAATTTAAAGGTCTTACAAATTATGGAGATTTTAATTCGTTTATAGAACCTGGTTCTCCTCTTAAAACATTTATTACATTAGAGGCAGCATTTGATGTTATAAATAAATTTATATTAACTGAAGCAAAAGGGGATAATCAATCATTAATAAAATTATCAACTAAAGTTGGTGGAGTAGGATCGGCTAATCTACAATGTGTAGCTCATCCCACCCAAATATCTATTGATCCTACAGTATGTATGATTAAAAGCCCATTGTGGTATAAGGAAATTTCTCCTAAAATTACTACTACTACTTCAGGAGCTGCTGCTACAGTTAATACTGAAGCAGACACAATTGCTCAAGAATTAATAAATGCTTCAGTAGATAGAGGAGGTAATAATGAAGTAATAGAAGATGATTTTTTAACCTCAATAAAGAAAATAAAAAATAGTATTTTATTTACAGTTATTGATAATATTTTTAAAAACGGAAAACTTACTGATGGTACTCCTACTGGAACATTTAACTACCCACGAGGAAGTGCTAATGGAGAGGGATTAGCTGGATTAATATATGAACAATTTGTTAAGGAAGGAGCAGATACAAAAACAATAGGTCCTCTAAAAAATTATAAGCAATATACAAGAAAATTAGTAAGCTTATATTATATATATTTAATGCAAAAGCATTTGGCAACAGCAGGAGTTCCTTTAGAAGTACAAGTAACATTAACGGGTAGAACATCTTCTCCACTTACAACAATATTAGCCAACCGAAACCCATCTCTATATTTTGAAAATATTTCTGAAATAACAACTCCTTCTTCTAGAGTCGTCTTTGATTCAGAAGCAAAAACTTCTTATAAAGAAACTATATATGATCTTAATGGTGATATAGGGGCAATAACTATTGGTACCCTTACTCAAGCTCAACAAACAGCTGCTGCTATTGTTCTTAATACAGCAGAGGCCGTAGGTATTATAGGACAAATGGAGAAGTTAACACAAGAATTCTTTGTTAAGTCTTACCCACCAAACTTACCAGCCCCTCCACAAGATTGTATAGATGCTGAATTAGGATATATAGGAAACATATATGTTAGTTTAGATTATCTCTACAGACAATCATTAAATACAAGTTTAGAGGCTAGTGATACTAAAGAAAAAAATGAAATTAATCTTTATAGTTATGTAAAAGGAGTAATGTCTGGTATTCAAGTATCTATTGGTAATTTAAATAACTTTGAGATACATGTTGATCCTATTGATAATAATGTAGCTAGAGTAATAGATATTAATTATACTGAAAGAAGTGCACCACCACCTTTATTTGGACTAGAAGTACATAATTTAAATTCAATTGTAAGATCATATAATCTCCAATCACAGATATTCCCTAACCAATCAGCTATTATTGCTATTGGTTCTCAAGCACAAGGCGGTGGACAAGGAGCTATTCAAAATAAAACTATGGTTAGTTTTAATAATGGGATAACTGATAGAATATTAGGGGATAAAACAGACCCTGATGATAAAGCTCCTACACTTAAAGATTTAGCAGTTCTATTATCAAGTATAATAGTATTATATGCTACATTTGGAGCCACCATACCACCAGGACAAACAAATAATATAAATTTTAGCGAAGCTATTTCTAGAGCTAAAAATGCTTTACGTGATTTAATTGTATATTTTCAAATTAAAGATGATTCTCCTAGCGCAAATAGAAATATTCTTCCATTTAAATTTTCATTTGATATGGATGGAATAGGAGGATTAGTAATAGGAAATTTATTTAAAATAAAACCAGATGATGTAATACCTAAAGGATATAGAGGAGGTACAGCTGGAGTTGGAGTTGATTTAGTCCAAACTATTACAGGTATATCTCATACATTACAAAATAATGATTGGGTAACTAAAGTAGATGCTTTAAATATTATACTAGATAGAAGCCCAGGATGTTTAGATGTAAGTAATCTTGGTATCCTTATAAAAGATGCAGTTGATGTTATTATTAATAGTGGTTTAGGGCTTGGATTACCAACAGGAGGGGGAGGCGGTACTATAGTAACAGGAGGAGTATGTGGTGGAGCAGATACTAATACTGTAGATACTGTTTATCCTAGATCAGTTAGATATCAAAATGGCCCTGCTTCTGTAATTGTATTACCAACAAACCCACCTACTGTATCTATAAACTTATCCACTCTATCTCTAGTATCTTTTATTCAAACTATAGTTACACCACTACAATATGTAAAAGCTGCTGAGCGAGTTATAAATAAACTAGCCCTAGGTGCTTCTAATGATAATAAAAAGAAAATTCTTATATCTGCTTTTGCTATAAGTAGAAAAGAACAACGTGGACCTAATAATGGATTTAAAGGATTTAATAATAATATTTCTGGTATAGAATCTTCTGGATTTAAAGTATATAGTGCTTCTGAAGTAGATGGAAAGGTTCAAGCTAGAGAAGGAGGTACTGGTATATTAAAAGATTATTATTCTTTTACTAGTTTAGATGCTGGTTTAGTTCCATTAATATCTTCTATAATGGAAAGAAATATGTTTGCTACTGGGGGAACAGAAGGAGAGTGGGCATGGAGATGGTTTAGAGATTGGAACGGATATGGAGGAAGGAAAAAACCTAATTATATATCTGATTGTGATATAATTAATAACACAATGCCACTTTTTACTGAGGCATCTAATGCTGTTCTCCCTCTTACTATATTTTAATAATTTATATATAAGAATAAATGGTACCTAAAAATCTAATAGTAACTAAATATACTCAAGGTGGAGAGTTATTAAGAACAGATAATTATAGTTCTTATCAAGGATATTATTATGAATATAGTGGAAAAATGTTTATTGGGAAAGAAT
>Ga0194129_10010488_pt1 | contig 10092 bp, 10 predicted proteins | sample TA2KigCa35mmetaG_FD_150862 | JGI IMG/M metagenome (GOLD analysis project Ga0194129, IMG submission 150862) | Freshwater microbial communities from Lake Tanganyika, Tanzania - TA2015038 Kigoma Deep Cast 35m | ecosystem: Environmental > Aquatic > Freshwater > Lake | place: Tanzania: Lake...
GCTAAAACGCTTCGCGATCAGCCTGTTGAAGCAGGTCAACGACAAGGAAAGCATCGCCATGCGGCGAAGAATGGCCGGCTGGAATCCCGCCTACCTCTTCAAAGTCCTGCAAATCCCGGCGTAAAGTATGCGTCAGCCCTGGGGGCGACGAACAGCGCGTGGGCGTTGCCGTGGCAGACCCCCGCCACGAGGTCATCGAGCCACGCGCGCCGGTCGGGCAGGCGGCCACTCGCGACGTCGCCACCGACGAGATCGCAGAGAATCCTCCGGAAATACTCGTGCCGCGGGTAGGAGAGGAACGAGCGGGAATCGGTCACCATGCCCACGAACCGGGCGAGCAGGCCCAGGTCGGAGAGCATGTTCAGCTGCTCGCGCATGCCGCGCTCCTGGTCCATGAACCACCAGCCGCTGCCCCACTGGATCTTGCCCGGGATCACGCCGTCCTGGAACGAACCGGGCAGGGCTGCAAACAGCGCGTTGTCGGCGGGGTTGATGTTGTAGAGGATCATCCTGCCAAGCGTGCCTTCGTCGGCCAGCCGGCCCAGGAAGGCGATCAGGCCGGGGCCCTGCCGCCGATCGCCGATCGTGTCGCACCCCGCATCGCCGCCGAGCCGCCGCGCCAGGAGGGGATTGGGGTCGCGGAAGGGCCCGAGGTGCAGCTGGGTGACCCATCCGCGCGCGTGGTTCAGCCGGGCGACGTGCAGGACGACGTGGGTGGCGAAGCGTTCGGCCTCGGCGGGCGTGGCGGGCGTGCCGGCGAGGGCCCGCTGCCAGATCGCCGCCGCCTCGGCGACGGTGCCGTGCTCGGCCGAGAGGGCTTCGAGGCCGTGGTCGCTCGCCCGACATCCCAGGGCGGCGAAGTCGTCGTGTCGCTTGGCAATTGCCGCGAGCATTCCGGGAAGGGTATCGGTGGCGATGCCCGACACGTCGGCGAGCCGCCGGGCCCACGCCCGTGCCGTGTCGGGCAGATGCACCTTCCCGGCCACGTCCGGGCGGAAGGTGGGCACGACCTTCACCGGGAACCCCGAGGCCGCGAGCGTCGTGTGCCAGTCGAGCGGATCGGCAGGGTCGTCGGTCGTGCCCACGAGTGCCACGTTCATCCGGCGCAGGATGCCGCGGGCCGTGAGGGGGCCGGTGGCCAGCTGGCGGTTGGCCTCCGTCCAGATTTTTTCGGCCGTGCTCCCCTCGAGCAGGTCTTCGATGCCGAAGTGGCGCCGCAGCTCGAGGTGCGTCCAGTGGAACAGCGGATTCCGCAGCGTGTGCGGCACCGTCTCGGCCCAGGCCTGGAACTTCTCCCGCGGCGTCGCCGCGCCGGTGATCCGCTCCTCGCCCACGCCGTCGGCCCGCATCGCCCGCCACTTGTAGTGGTCCCCCTCGAGCCAGGCCGCGTGCAGGCTCTCGAACCGCCGGTCCTCGGCGATGTCCCTGGGGCTCAAGTGGCAGTGGTAGTCGACGATCGGCTGCCGCGCTGCGACCCGCCGGTAGAGATCCTCCGCGACCGCGGTCGTGAGCAGGAACGAGTCGTCGCAGAAGCCCATGCCAGGCTTACTTCTTTGCCAGCGCGTCGCGGATCTCGCGGAGCAGCACGACGTCTTCGGGCGGCGGCGGCGGCGCGGCCGTCGTGGCGGCGTCGAACTTCGCCTTGGCGGTGTTGAGCGCCTTGATCACCAGGAAGATCGCCCCCGCCACGAGCAGGAAGTCGACGACCGACTGGATGAAGGGCCCGTAGTTGAGGATCGGATAGTTCTGGTCGACCATCACAGGCTTGCCCGCTTCCATCACCATCGTGCCGTCGGCATTGAGCTTCGGCGCCTCGGTGCGGACCTTCAAGGCGAGGTCGGTGAAGTTGACGCCGAACTTGCTCGTCAGCAGGTTGAGCGGCGGCATGATGATGTTGGCCACCAGCGAACTGATGATCTTGCCGAAGGCACTGCCGATCACGACGCCGACGGCGAGGTCGATCACGTTGCCGCGCATCGCGAAGTCGCGAAACTCCCTGAGAAGGCCCATGCTGGTGGAGCTCCGGGAGAGAAGGATGTGTCGGGGCAAACAGTATGCCGCGACCACGGCCCGGGGTTCAACGTGGCCGGGCCGACGGGATGGCGGGTAGATTGCCCTGCGGCGGCGCACAGCACGGCTCCGGGAGCGATCGATCCATGCCCACCCTCGGCCTGGCCCTGTCCGGGGGCGGTTTTCGGGCCACGCTCTACCATCTCGGCGTGATCCGCTACCTCCGCGACTGCGGTGTGCTCGAGCGGATCGGCGACATCGCCGCGGTGTCGGGGGGGAGCGTGCTGGCGGCCCACCTGGTGCTCAACTGGGACCGCTACTCCGGGAGCGATGCGGCGTTCGCCGAGGCGGCCTCGGAGATCGTGCGATTCGTGCAGCACGACGTCCGCAACCGGATCGTCCGCAGGCTGCCGCTGCTGTTTCCGATCCGGCTCGTCGGCAAGCTCACCGGCTGGCACGCGCCGCGCTTCACCCCCAACGCCCTGTTGGAAAAGGCCTACCGCCAGTTCCTGTACGGCGACCGGCGGCTGTTCGAACTGCCGGAGCGGCCCGGGCTGCACATCCTTTCCACGAACGTCAGCGATGGCGTGATGGCCGTCTTCGATCGGGAGGGGCTCCACGTCCAGAAGCGGGACCTCGGGGAGGCCGACCCGTTTCGCCACGTTGCCGGCCGGACCGCGACGATCGCCAAGGTGGTCAGCGCATCCTCGGCGTTTCCGGGGTTCTTTCCACCGGTCGAGATCACCGCCCACGACCTGGGGGTGCACGAAGGGCAGTTTCCCGCGGAGTCGTTCACCGACGGCGGCGTCTACGACAACCTGGGAACCCGGGCGTTCGCCTGGCTCACCAACCACCGTGACCGCGCGTACCACCATGTGATCGTGAGCGATGCCGGCAAACCGTTCCAGATCCTCGGCAATGCGCCGCTGGGGTTCATCGCCCAGTCGATCAGGGCGACGGACATCCTCTGGGACCGGGTCTGGCAGTTGGAGCGTGAGAACTTCGGCGACCGCAACGGCTACTACTTCCTGCCGATTACGCACATGGTCGATCCCCACGACGATCCGCACGCCCTGCACCCGGTGGTGCAGGCCGAGATCGCGAGCATCCGCACCGACCTCGATCGATTCAGCGATCTCGAGGTCAACGCGCTGGTGGCCCACGGCTACGAAGTGGCCCGCAGCCAGCACCGCCGGTTTGGTGCGGCGGCTCTCGAGGCGGTCCACGAGGGGCCGCCCTGGGAGCCACTCCCGAGCCACCAGTCGCTGGCCGCAACGCAGCCGGCCGCAGTGGGCCGCGGCACGGCGCGGACTGCCGTCACCAGCTCTCCTGCCCGGCTGGCCGGGCAGCTCGGCCGGTCCAGCCAGCGGAAGGTCTGGTCGACGCTTCTCGATTGGAAGGACTGGCCGAGTTACGTCTACGTCGCCCTCGCAGCACTGCTCGTGGTCGTCCTTCCCGTGCACGTCTACCGCCTGCACCGGCATGCCGCCATGCTCACCGGCGTGATCGACTCGATAGCCCAGGGTGACCCCGATATCCGGCTCGTACTCGACCTCGTGGAGGAGACGCCACTCGATTCCTGGCGGAAGCTCGAGCCCACTGCCGCCGAAGCGTCCACCCTCGACGATTACGAGGGCCTCGAGATGCTCTCCTACAGCCGGATCATCGACCTGCGCACGGCCTTGAGCGGAGGCCTTCGGCCGGATCGTGGCGGCCAGGTCGGTTTTCGGGATCGGGTCGTGATGCGGCTGAAGGACGAGGCCCGCCGAAAGCGGGGCGTGGTCTTCCGCACGATGCTGCCCGTCGCCCAGGTCGACTACCGCCAGCCGCCCGATGCGATTCCCGCGCGGATTCTTCGCATCGCGGGCGAAGCCGGCGAGAATCACTTCGAGATCCATGTCGATCTGTCCCGGGTCTCGCCGGACGAGCCGGTGCCGCTGGAGCTGGCGGCCGTCGTGCGGTACTCGGCCCTCCCGCCGGGCAGGCTGCCGATGGTGATGCCGTTCGACGCCGACCTGCTCACCGCCTGGATCCTGTTTCCGGCCGACCACCCCTACCGCCGCTACCAACTCGTCACGTATCCCTTCGGGTACGACGACGAACCCAAGCCGCTCAAGTCGCGGTACACGATCGACCATCCCTATGGCCGGCTGCTGGGGTGGTCGGTGATCACGCCGCGGCAGGGCACCGTCTACGACTGCCGCTGGACCGGCGGGTAGGATTCTCAGCGGAGGCAGCGCAGGCCGGCCCAGATGGCCGCAAGGCCGATGACGTTGGTTGCGAGCACATAGCTCACCGCCGCGCCCCAGCGGCCGGACTGCAGCATCTCGGCTGCTTGGAAGGCGAAACTCGAGTAGGTCGTGAACCCGCCAAGCAGGCCGACGAGCAGCACCGTCTCAGTGCCGTGAGGAAGGTGTCGCCCGCGGGCGAAGGCCCAGACCACCCCGAAGGCGAAGCAGCCGACGACGTTCACGCCCAGCGTGCCCCACGGATAGGCCGGACCCCAGAGCCGCACGGCGAGTGTCGTGCAGCCTGCCCGCACCAGCGTGCCCAGGGCGCCGGCCGTCGCGAGGAGCAGGGCATGGACGACGTGGCTCACGGTGTGACCTCTCGGAAGACCCATGGATCATCGGCACGACGCGACCAACCGGTTGCCGTGCCGGACGAACATGGCAAGGGCCGGGAAGGATGGGAAACCGGGGCCGGCGAAGTGGAATGGGAGAGACCGAACCCTCGCGGTCGGCGTGCGTACCATTCAACAACCACGGAGGGTTTCATCATGGACGCACACTTCAACGAGTATCTGGCGGCAGTCGCCGGCATGCAGGATCTCTACGGCCAGTCGGCCGAAGACCATCCGACCGAGTTTCACGACGATGTCACGCCATCTCTGGCCGTGGCCGAGCCGGCCCCGGCGGTCGCGCCGATTTCCGCGTCGCTCTGATCCGGCCCGCCACCGCCGGCGCGGTCACCGTACCACGGGTGGCTGGCCCGCCAGTGTTGCCGCGGGCTGCCGCGACTCGCAGGGATGGAATGCCGCCCACACCGGGTTGTGATCCGACACCTCGAGCGCCGTGTCGAGCGGCAACCCGAAGGTGTTCTGCAGGTCGAGCACGCCCCACATGCCGAGGTATTCGGCCGTGGCCGGCCTGGTGAACACGATGTTGTCGTAGGTCTTCGAGCGGCGGGTGTTGGTGGTCACGCCGGACACCGCCCAGCCGACTCCGGGAATGCGGCGGAACGCGCCGAACTCGGGCGGGCCGGCGTTCAGGTCGCCGAGCAGAATCACGTCGTCCTCGTCAGGCCGCAGGCTCTGCATCGCCTGGAAGGTTCCGGTCAGTGCATCGAGCTCCTGCGGCACCTCGTCCGGATCGGTGTGGATGTCGACCAACCAGAACGTGAATGCTTGATCGGCCGGGGTCACCCTGGTTCGGAAGCGGACGTGCATCGGTGGCCGATGGATGGCGTTCGCCGGATTCGGACAGACGCCGAGCGACGACGCGTCGACCTCGATGCGGTTGGTGTCGTAGACGAAAGTGTACTGCTCCTTGCTCACCGTGCGTCCCTCGCGGGGGCCGACCACGTAGTGGTAGCGGCTGCCGTCGGCGTTCACGGCCTGCACGAACCCGGGCACGATGTCGTCCGACTTCGCCCGCACCTCCTGAATGGCGACGATGTCGAACTTCCGCACCACGCGGGCAAGCACCTCGACCACGTGCTGCTTCGCCATTTTCGACTCGCCGAACACCTGGATGTTGAAGCTGGCGATCAGGACGGCATCCCACGGCTTGACGACCGGTCCCCCGGGCTGCTGGGCGGCCGCCGGAGCGGCGAGCATCACGCAGCAGGCGACGGCGAACCAGCGCCGGCCGTGCCCGGTCGCCCGCCGCGACGGATCTGGATGCTTCCCCCCCACCCCCTCTCTATCGGACGGAAATCAGGGGTGCGTGGTGGCCGAGTGCGGCCGCCGCCATCGTCAGGCGCCGATTGCCGCAATGGACTCCGTCGCGAGCCGGGTGAGCCGTTCGTCGCCGCGGGATGCGGCGTCACGAAGCGCCGAGACTGCCGCGGCCGCGGCCGGGCCGATCCTCCCGAGCGCCCAGGCCGCACGCTGTGCCACGGCGAGGTCGGTCGATGCGACGCATTGCGTCAGCGTCTCCAGTACCGTCGCCGCATCCTTCCCAGACCGCCCGAGCAGGGTGATGGCCCAGTAGGCGACGAGTTGGCTCCGTGCGGTGGCGAGCTCGGCCAGACCGGGGACGAGCGTCGGGGGCGGCGGGCCGATCGCCTCGAGCGCCGCCACCGCCCATTCGCGGACGGATTCGTCGGCGTCGCCGCAGGCCCGCACGAGATCGACGCTCGCCGAACGCGCCCGCTCGCCCGCCTGGCAGAGCCGTTCGGCCGCCGCGGCCCGCCGGGCGGGGTCCGGGTCGGCCAAGTCGCCGATCGCGGCGGACACCGCCGTGTTTCCATCGTCCGCCATGCACGCCTCCCTGCCGTTCGTGGCCCCTCGTGTGGCATCACCTTAGCAGCACCGGGCCATGGCACGTGCGCCAGCGGCCCATTCTGTATGCTCCTCGAAGCCCCGCGGCTGTCGGGGTGGAAGGAACGCCGATGCCCGACGCGGAGACCGTCTCGAGCCTGATCGAAGCCCTGTTTGCCAGGGCCGAGGGTCGGCTCCTCAACGCCGGCGGCAACCCGAACTCCCGCGGGGAAAGGCTCCTGGCGGAGATCAGGGATGAGGCCCGCGAGTGGATCGAGCGGCGGATCGCCTCCGGACGGACGGCCGCTGCGGACGGGGCCGGGGAGGAGCGGCATGCTCCGGGTTAGCAGGATCTCCGTGCCGGCGTTGCCGGCCGTGGGCGGAGCCGGGCTCGAGGTGCCGGGGGAAGGCCTCGACCTTGCGGCGTTCGACTTGGTCGTCGTCTTCGGTCCCAATGGCTCCGGGAAGTCGCTGCTCACCGCTCCACTCCGCGAACCGCCGGCCGGCCTGGTGCTCGTCGACGCCGCCGGGAACGAACAGGGGTTCGGTCGCGGCCGAGCGCTCGGCATGGACCGCGGCCTCCTCGTCCGCGCGTCGGCCGAGCTGATGAGCGAGTTTCACTCCCTCAAGGCGGCCCTCGGCAAGGCGGCGGGCATCACCCGCGCCGCCGACGAGGTGAGGATCCTCGAAAAGCTCCTCGCCCCCCGCGGGCAGCACAGCCTCGTCACGCTGCGGCCGGAGTCGAGCCGGGAGATCCCGCTGGAGATCCGGCAGGCCCGTGACGACTTTCGGCATGCCGAGCAGCGGGCTCAGGCGGCCGTCGGGCCGGACGTGCCGCTCTCGCTGGCCGCCTACAACGCGCTGGGTCGTCAGGTCGCCGCGATCACCGGCCGCGCCTGGCTGGAGCAGGCCACGGTCGACGCCTTCGCGATGCGGGCCGCCGAGGAGGCCGTGCGGCCTGCGCCGGTCGTGACTCGCGGCAGCGGCGATCTGACGGCGGCCTGCCACCGGTCTTTGGCAACGCTGCGTGGCCCCGACGCCACACTCGTCTCGGCGGTGGAGCAGGCCGAAAGCCTGCTCGCGGCGGCGATCGCCGCCGCCGACCGACTCGCCGTCGTGCCCGCGGCGGCGGCCCGGCCCGCGGCCGCGGAGTGGCCTTCCCACTGCCGTGCGGCCGCGAAGGAACTCGTCGAGCAGGCCGACGACGAGGTGCGGGTGATCGCCAGCCTCGATGCCCTCGCCCACCTTCGTCAGGAGGCTTTCGACATCATGGATCCTGGTACAGCCACGGCATGTCCCGTGTGCGAGGCGCCGATCGACCGCCACGGACTGCTCGCCGCGCTGCGGGCCGCGATCGCGACGACGGCTCCGGATCTCGAGGGTCGCAGGGCCAAGGTGAAGATGCTGCGTGAGCAGGCACGGGAGCGGGAACTGGCTGCCGAGAAGATCGACGCGGCACTGTGCGGCGTCGCGGAGCGGACCCAGATGGTGGAGGTGACCCTCCGCCAGTGGTCGGGGGCCTGTGGTGTGCTCGTGGATGCAGCGACGCCCCGGGCGGAGTGGGATGCCCGCATCCGGTCGCTCGCGGAATCGCTCGGCACGGCGGCGGCCGCCGGCGCGGCTTGCGAGCAAGCCGGCGGTGACGTGCGATCACGGCTGAAGGCCGCGGCGGATCGAGTCGCGGCGGTGCGGGAGGCCGCCGCCACCGCAGCCCGGGCGGTCGAGGACCTCGACAGGGGCGCCAATCAGGGCCTCGCGGAAGCCGAGCGAATCTTCAACCAACTCGTGCCGCTTCGCGAACTCCTCGTCTGCCGTCACGGGTTCAACGGGCGACGCTGGGAGCCGAGTTGGGAACGCGACCGCGACGACGCGGCGCGGAATCGTCTGCTCGACGTCTGGATCCAGGCGGCCCAAGGGCTGCGGAGCGATCGCCTGCAGCGCCTGGCGAACACCGAGGCGGAGATCCTCGGCCAGGCCGAGGTGCAGCGGCGGTTCAGGGGGCTGCTTGATTCGCTCGGTCATCCGCTGCTCGCCGGCGTTGATCTCGCCGCCGATAGCCTCGTGCAGGACGGGGGTGTGGTGATCGGCGGCCGCCGCAAGGACTCGCGGCTGTCCGAGGGCTTCACGGTGCTGGTCAACCTCGCCGCCTTCATCGCCGTGGCGGGCTACGTGGCCGAAGGGCAGGAGCACGAACCGGGCTGGGTGGTGATCGACGAGCCGACCAATGGGCTCGACGTCGAGAACCGGCGGAAGGTCGCCGAATACCTCGGCGGACTCGACCTGACCGCGATGCCGCGGCAGATCTTCGTGACCACGTGCGACGACGCGTTTCGCCGCCTGCTCGTCGCAGCGGCGGCGGGCTCGGGGCGCCGGACGCTCGAACTTCGCCTGCCCGGGTGGCGGGGGCGATTTTCGGCCCCCGAGAGCATCGACCATCGACCGACCGGAGCCTCCTGATCGTGTTCTACCTCTCCAACGCGGCCAATGCGATTCTTGAGGCGACGTGTGCGACCCTCACGCCGCAGGACATGGGGCGGCGGTTCCAGTCGCTGGTGGCGGCGGCCCTCGAGCGGCACCCGAGATTTCTCAGGCTGCACAACAACCGTGGAGCCGGCCAACCCGACTGCCACCACGATCCGAGCGGCTACGGCTTCGAGATCAAGTGCCGGAAGTCGGACCAGCCGCTCGTGCTGGACGACAACAGTTGGAACGCCCTCGAGACCTACCGCCACCGCCGCCTGGTGACGCTGCTGGCGGCGTCAGTGCCATACCCGCTGTGGGTGGTCGACCTGGCCGGCTGGTCCCGTCGGCCGATCGCCCTGACCCGGATCTCACCGGCGGACCTGGACCTGGAGGCCTACCTCGCCGCCGCGATCAGTGACGTGGTCGAGGAGGTGGGGGCGGGCCGGATGAGCGACCCTCGGAGGATCGAGACCGTCGCCGGCGAGGAGTCGAGGCTGCGGTCGGAGGCAGACGGAAGGGCTTGACGAGTGGCATCGTGCCCGGTGGCTCAAAGATAGGATGCCTCATACGGGTCACACGTAATCCGCGGCGCACCCCCGCAGACCCCGCACCGGAAGCCCCAATCGCGTGAGCGATGGGGACTGGGTCACACGTGGCGCGGGCTCGGGGCCGCCTCACCCCTCGACTCGTCGCACCTGCTTGCGGTACTTCGCTGGCGTCATCCCCGTCAGGTCGCTGAAAAGCCTCGTGAAATGACTTTGGGACGAAAAACCGAGATCGAGGGCGACGCTCGCCAGAGGGTCGTCGGACTTGAGGGTTTTAAGAGACCGGAGAATCCGGCGTTCATTGATGAGTTGTAACCTCGGCTTTTGCAGTTTACGCCGCCAAGCCGACCGCGTTTTCCAGGATGCGGAAGAGTTTCCACGGCCCCATCGTGTCGAGTGGCAGTGAAAAAATGCAGCCGCGGACGCTCCGTCGTTTCAGTTCGGCGTGCATGTCGGCGAACGATGGATCCCGCTTCTTCGCATACCACGAGTGATCAGCGGGCTGCCAGTGGCGATGACCCTCGCGGGCGAACCAGATGATGACGAGGCTGTAGATCAGCATCGCCATCGGCGCTGTCCGCTCGACGGTCT
>Ga0194129_10010490_pt1 | contig 10092 bp, 11 predicted proteins | sample TA2KigCa35mmetaG_FD_150862 | JGI IMG/M metagenome (GOLD analysis project Ga0194129, IMG submission 150862) | Freshwater microbial communities from Lake Tanganyika, Tanzania - TA2015038 Kigoma Deep Cast 35m | ecosystem: Environmental > Aquatic > Freshwater > Lake | place: Tanzania: Lake...
CCGCTGATGGGCAATACGCCTCGCCAACAAGTGTCTATCGCCGAGCGGTCATTCTCGCATGTGGGCGCGAAATGTTGCCACTGTTTTGTGTGTGATTGTGACGCTTTCAGCAGTTAGTGCCGCTGATGGGCAAGGCGCGCAAGCACGCGTCGCTGCTGACTCAAATGCTCACCATGCCAGCTGTTTCGCACTCCAAATACGCCTCGCCAACAAGTGTCTATCGCCGAGCGGTCATTCTCGCATGTGGGCGCGAGATGTTGCCACTGTTTTGTGTGTGATTGTGACGCTTGCAGCAGTTAGTGCCGCTGATGGGCAAGGCGCGTCGCTCGCAGCGGCTTGCGGAATTGCAGCGTGGCGGTATTACTGCTGCTGCGTAGGCTGTCCATTGAGTGTATGTTAAGCTGCTTGCATCTGCGTTGCATGCTCCCACCCCACAATGTGCGATATATCATTTGAAAATGACAGGTGCTGTGCGAGATGCTGCCACTGTTGTGTGTGTGATTGTGACGCTTTCAGCAGTTAGTGCCGCTGATGGGCAAGGCGCGCTGCTCGCAGCGTCGAGCGGAATTGCAGCGTGTCGGAAATACTGTTCGTCGCACGCCATCTTATGCAGCTTCTGAGCGCACGCATATTGCAGGTGCTGTGTTACTGAGAGACTTAGCGCGTTTCGAAGCGCATGATGCCGATTGCGCAGTTTGGCAGCATTACCATCGTTTGATAATGTGCATATGTGAATAAATTTGCAAAAAATATGCCTCAGTCAACATATCCCAGGTTGTTGATAGCTGCAATTTTGTTCTTGCATTGCCCTCTCGACGAAATAATTTACTCAATCAGTAAACCCAGCGCGCATTATCATTCTCAAGCAGCAACGCTATCAACAACGTCATTGCAGTCATCGTCATTATCTGGCACGCGTAGTAATTCACGCATAGTCCAAAAAACTGTGCTGCTATGCGTCACAAAAACAGCCATATTGGCAAACAGCTCATCAAGTTCACGATACAGCATTGCAACAGTCGCCTCATCAGCAACATCCGATTCAAAGCCGTGACCCAGCAGAACCATAATGTGAACAGAAGGATGGCCGCGTGGGCAGAACGATTTGCGCCAATAATATCCGCACATACCTCGGATAGCTTGCAGAGCAGTCTGCAAAGCTGTTTGAAACTGATCCGGGGACATATCCCTTCGCTGTCTGGCGACCTTATACGCGCGCATTTTTTTCACTCTGCCACTCATGGCAATTATTCAAAGTTATTCGTTCAGGTGAGTATCTTGAATCATGCATGCTGATGTCATGTTCAGGCTTTCAGGCACGCGCATGCCTGGCGGGCGGGCAGATGTGCTCAAACGGCGCTACTGTCCTGCCTATCTGCTCATTTTTTAGATTTGTATACGGCACACGATTCCGGATCGAATTCGGTTTCGAGGAACATGCTTGCAATGCCAACGTGCTTAGTACCAATCTGGATTCATTCTGGAATCGTGTGCGTTTTGCATCATCACGTTGCCATCGCATCCACGAGCACCGAATCCAGAATCGATCCGGATGCGAGTGCAATTCCATCTGACATATGAGCAGTATGTCAGGAATTCTCGCGCTTCCACCAGCAGCCTCTGGCCAGCCACCAAGGTAGTTTTGCGTCTGTTTATTGTTTAATTGCGCTACGCCTGATGCTCATGACTGCTGAATGCCAGGGTCCGACCCAAATCAATCAATATGGATGATACCGTTGTACTGAATGCTGATCGTGAAGTATGTGATCAATGCGGTGTTCTGGCATTTCCGCACTTTCAGTGTATATGTCGCAGATGCGGCCGCCGTCATCGCAAGTCAATTATCGCATGCAGCAGGCCTCCGGTAGCGCTTTCAAATCGCGAAGTGGAATGCTCACAATGCGGTACAATTGCGATTCCGCACACCATCTGCAGATGTCGATTGTGCGGCATTCACCACAGCAACACCACAGATTGCAGGTCCAGTATACGTCAACGTGCGACAAGTAACACAAGGGCATCTGCGGGGACAATGTTCAAAGCCGCCCTCAGCAGCACGACAATACCACCACCCGTTCACATTGGTGATATGTCAACATCGTGTCAGTTCTGTGGGGCTCGCAAATGGCCAAAAGAGAAAATCAGCTGCTGTGCTAATGGAGAAATTCAGATCGCGCCGTTTCCGGATGTACCTCCCGAATTGTCATCTATCATCTATACTCCTCATGTTCTAGAGAACATCAGATCTTACAATATGGCGATGGCGATGGCTTCTGTAGGTCATTCTAATAAGTCGTTGCCTGATGGCATGTTTCATCTTGGAGGTAAGTCCTACCACCGCATTGGCAGTATGATCCCTGATTCCCACGTTCCGCACGCGTTTGCGCAAATTTATGTTTTGGATGTTGAAGACGCCACTAATCGGCGCGTGCAACTGTTTGGAGGAGAAAACGCCATTTTAAAGCGCGATGTATTGTCGGAATTGCACAATTGGATGGTGCAAAACAATCCTTTAATCCGACAATTCACAGTATCCGCTCGCAGTGACTCTCAGACGTTAGTGTGGCGGTGTGAAGATGATGTATCTACTATGCAGATAGGCGCCATAGTTGTCGAACCAGGATCCCATCGTGAAATTGTCATTCAGCATTGTGGCGGTCCAATCAAGTGTATACATGATGGACATTCACTGTACCATCCTTTAGCGTACCCTTTGCTTTTTCCGTTCGGGTCTCCAGGGTGGCACGACAAATATACAGTGCACAATGTGGACATGTCAAACGCCAGAAAAATTACTCTTACGGAATGGGGACGTTACATTTTGATGCACAGGGGATCTGTCACGCATTTGCAAAGGTGCAAAAAATTGACAATGGAATATTATTGTGATTTGTGGGCTCAAATTGAATCGCGCAATGCTTTTTTTCATCGGTCTGATCGCCAACAATCGAAGTACCGTGCAGCCCGTGTAGCTGCTTTCGAGGATCAGTTGTCTGCAGGCGTTTCTGCGACTGAAATAGGTCAGCCTGTTATTCGTTTGCCCAGCACTTTCGTAGGCAGTGCGCGATACTACCAGCAACTGTATTTGGATGCAATGGCACTACCGAAAAAATTTGGCAAACCCGATTTATTCCTGACATTCACCTGCAATCCCAAGTGGCCTGAAATTGCTGCGTCTGTTCCCCATCAATCGAATTGGCAATTTCATGCAGATATCATCAACAGAGCGTTTATGCTCAGGTTGCGCAGTTTGATGCATGATATTGTGAAAATGCAAATTTTTGGGGAGGTTTCTGCTTATGTGTATAGAATCGAATGGCAAGCTCGCGGTCTTCCGCACGCACACATTTTAATCATTTTGAAAGACAAAATTTTGTCTGCTAGGCACATTGACAACATCGTCAGCGCAGAGATTCCAGATCCCGAAGCCGAGCCTGAGTTACACGAGTTGGTCACTCGACATATGCTGCATCCTGAATGCGACCAAGAAACATCGTACAGTTGCCGTCGTGATGGGCATGGCTGCTTGCGAGACTGTCAACGCCACTTCCCAAAAGAGATGAGCATCGAAACGGTGGTAATTGCAGACGGATACCCCAGGTTGGTGCCCCTCTACACATCCATGATTATCACTGTCATGTGCATTGTGCTAAATGCCGCGACCCAGGTACAAGAGACGCGGTAGATTTACTGCACAGCGTCGCAACGGCAGAATCGTCACAGACAATTGGGTCGTACCATATAATAGGTGTGAATTTCGCACCCGCACATTTACATGCTTGGAGATAACGCAAATTCATGACACCGCAGATACCTGCTGCTGCGATACCAATCTCATTTAAACATAGAAGTATGCGCGCACTTTCGGTGCTTCAAATATGTATATAAGTACACGTTCAAGGCACCTGACAGCACAGCAATAGCAATTGACGAAATTGAAGCACATTTAGCAGGTCGTTTGCTCAGTGTTTCAGAAGCTGTACACCGTTTGTTGAGCCTCTCACTGCACAAGGAGTGGCCGCCTGTAGTACGTCTAGATATACATCTTCCGCAGCAACAGAGCATGATTTTCGATCCAACTTCGGACGAAGATAGTTTGATACTGCAATCCCAATCATCCACTTCCACGCTGCTGGGATATTTTGATCTCAATGCTGCAGATGCTTTTGCACGCACTTTGCAATACCACGAAATTCCTGAGCATTACGTGTGGGTAAACTGCGGATGGCGCAAACGTGTTTACAAGAAGGTATCCTTCCCGTAATTGAGCACAACAGCAATTTGACACGTGATTAGGCTCAAGCTGTTGGCCGCATATACGGCGTATCACATCATAATGCAGAACTGTTTGCATTGCGCCGATTGCTCAGTGTAGTCAAAGGCGCGCAATCGTTTGAGGATATAGCGACTTTTAATGGTGTCGTGCATGCATCATTCCGAGATGCCTGCGTTGCCAGGGGAATGATGGCCGACGACACGGATGTAATTGCCGCTATGCAAGAACTTATAGAAATTCGAATTTCTGTGGACGAAATCAGAAAGCAATTCGCTCGAATTCTCATTTTAAATGCGCCCATCAATCCCTGTATGCTATACAATATGTTTGTTGACGACATGTGCGAAGTTCCTGAAGCACCCGACGCTTCAGACTCTGCGATGCTGGCCATCGAGATTCACATGAATGCTCTGGGACGATCATTAAAAGATTTCGGGTTCACACTGCCTTTATCAGCAGATGGTAATGTACATAACAGTCCATTCTCATACAGGGACAGAATTGCTATACAGTCCGCCCGAATTTTAAGTGCTGAGTTGATGCCGAAGCTGTCGGATGAGCAACGTTCGGCTGTGAATATGATCACTGCTGCTTTGGGCAACGACCTACAGTTCAATGTGTTCGCTCTGATTGCATCAGCTGGGGTCGGCAAAACATTATTTGCCAATGCTTTGGCTTCGTCGTTGCGGGCGCAAAAACGCACAGTGATGTGTGTCGCAGCCAGTGGGTTGGCTGCAATGCTGATGGTGGGAGGAACTACAGCTCATTCAGCCTTTCACATTCCCATCCCAACTCACGAGACATCAATGTGCAATTTATCACGCGATGAACGCAAAATGCTGCAAAAAGTGGATTTGATAATTTACGATGAATGTTCGATGGTGCATGCGCAAATTGCAGACTGCATAGACCGGTCTCTACGTGACATTATGCGATCACAGAAACCCTTTGGCGGCAAATGTATTTTGTGGATGGGTGATTTCAAACAATTGCTGCCAGTTGTGCGATTTGGCAAAGGACATAACAGTACAATTCAGAAGTGCTATTGGTGGAATTCAGCTGTTCGAATTGTATTCAGTCAAAATTGGCGGGCCGCGAATCATCCTGAATATTGCCAGTTTTTGGAAGATTTAGGCAACGGGCGAGTTGACGCAATAAAGCCACCACCAGCATGCAGAGTGCAATCGAAGGAAGACATGATTCAAGCCGTATATGGATCCGAATTTCGAGACAATCACCAGATTTTGGCTCTCACTCTAGAAACATGTGCAGAGGTCAACGAGATGTGCTTTGCTAAACTGCCAGGTGATTGCATCGACACGACGGCATCGGATACATATGTGGAATGTGCAGATCCAGACGCCTTTCCACACGACTACATTGAAACTTTGCAAATGAAGGGTGCACCTCCATGGAAACTGCAATTCAAAATCGGTGGTCGCTACATGTGCATTCGCAATATCGACTTACACCGAGGAATCATCAATGGTACCATGATGAAGCTCATCGCGATCGGTCGCCGTTATGCAACGTTCAAGGTGTTGACTGGCAAATCAGCGGGGAGTATTGAAATATTGTTAAAAGCAGTTTTTACAATAACGCCAGAGGCATCAGGGTTGCCGTTTACCATCTTGCGGCGGCAGTTCCCAGTCATACCAGCATTTTGCCTCACAGTTCACAAAGCTCAAGGGCAAACTATGGCACGAGTTGGACTGATATTCGAAAGTGATCCATTCACGCATGGACAGTTGTATGTAGCCCTTTCACGAATTTCTGATTGGAGCTGCGTGTACGTTCTCAGCCAAGACAACGATATTCGAAACTGTGTGATGCGATTTTTACTGATATAAAACAGCCAATAGCTATGCAAATCACCGCTTCGCGAAATCTCCAATCACCTACAGACGATCGCAGCGGAGTTGAAGAGCACGCGGCACAGATGCACAAACCACGGGAAGGCATCCGCGATGGGTAAACCATATACTAGGGTCGAAATTGTAAAAGAAATATTTTACTGTCACAACAAATAAAAAGAGCGGGAAAACACGTGAACTATACTCGCAATATAAAAATATAAAAAAAAATATCTACGAATTCCAAAAGTCAGTGAGCTCAGTCTGACCTTCAAACGTAGTTTCCAAAACCGAGGCATCACCATCCAGAAGCTCACATATCTTGGACCCTGCAAATGATGTCACACGCACACGAGCAATTCTGATGGGGCGATCGCGGAGAGACAAAAACATGTCGGCAGGGTGGTTCCAGCTGCGAACATCCAAGCGCCCTGAAGAGTCCACAAGATGCAAGTATGTAAGATTCTTTTCCACACCGTTGACCATTTTGATTTCTGAATTCACGAATCCCAAAATACCGGTCACAGCTATCATAGATCCATCAGCAACATCGTGAACAGATCCGCAAGATTTAGGTTGGTCATGCAGCAGACTGCGCCACCAACGAGAAACCACGTGATTATCATCGTCAACGATCTGAATGCTGGACTCGCGCGTCATGGTCAGCAATTTTTTGCCGTTGTGAGCTGACATTGCGACCTTGACGCATGTGACCAATTGGCCTGCAGTGCCGCGATCAAACTTGGCAACGTTACCATTCCACACCGTAATACCCACAGTGCCAGTTTCGTCAGCCAGCTGTATATAACGCCTATCTGGGTTTGTTTGCGCTGGAAAAACCGCGACACATATGCCGGTAACATTGAATTTGGAACCGTTGGGCGGACGGCACAAGGACACATTGCAACAAATGCGAGTTGGCAGTAAACCATTGAGAAATGACTGACGGTTGCCTTTCGGAGATTGCGACACGCCATGGGCTACGGCGGCATGGGGAGGCTCAAGCTGCACTGTGGTTTTGGGATCCATAAGCTTCAAAAATTTGGACCGTGGACCAATCGTTGATGGCTGGATTGCAGGAGGTGAACTGGCAACGGCAACAATGCTCCCAGTGGCAGAGCTAGCAGAGCCATTCACGTCAGCAGATTCGTGATGGCAAGCCAGAGGAGAACTGGCATCGTGAACATGATACTCAGAAGCAGGAGATTCATTCACGATTGCAGCATCAATAGCAAATTCATCATGAACAGGGTTGGGAGACATCAAGTTTGATTTGCGTTTGGCACCAGTTTTGGGCATTAGAGCGCTGTAGCAGCGGCGGCGGCGACAAAACCTCTGACATCGTTTATTTGCGAGGTGCATTTGTGAACATGAGCAGCGGCGATATGACGCATGGGTACAATACAGTGGGCACGGAAGCAGCAACAGGCAAGCAGATGGCCAGCGACACCGTCGCCCATCATCACCGCACAACAACACACGATTCCGGATTGAATCCGAACCGCACACTGCGACACACGAAACCGGAAATAAACCAGAATCGCGTCTGTGGAACATGATACAATGATCGTTGACGACATTTGATGTGCTGATCGCTGGCGCACCTGTGAAAACACATCACAAATGTAACTTGATCACATGAGGAAGTGAAAAATCATGAACCAAAGATTGATCACCAATTTTCTGTCAACATCATGTCGACTCGCACCTGCCGACACAGGCACGATCACGATCAACACAACGATCACTGCGCCTGGCGCTGCGACCGCAAGTGAAACATCAAAACAAGTCAAAAGGCGCAAAATCATAATCGATGATGACGATGATGACGCAATTCAGCAACAATACGCCAGCAACACGAGGATAGGATCAGCATCTGCCGTTATATCACGTGATGGCTGCGCATTGCAGGTCATGGACGACAGCGACGTTATGATAACGAAAGAAACAACTGCAACGGTATATACCAGGATCACGTACGCATCTGACAACCGCACTTTAATACATGCAACTTGCAGGATTCTGAAGGTGCCGCAATGGCAAACTCCAGACGCCAGCAACCACACAGCAGTGGCCCCAATCGCATCATCACCATCAGGGATCAGAGAGCAGCAGGCGACATATCATCAACCCCACGTACATCAAAGATCAATCGGCGCCATGGACGAATCCAGCACGGCAGCAGCAACCGGAGCCGGCGAAGCGGTGGCACCAGATATGGTTCACCATCGCAATCTTCAGCATCATCATCAGTGAGAACATCACTAAATTTTTACTGCTGTACATGCAGGCCACACTCAGCCCCTCACTACATCACAAGCATCTTACTGCACCTCAAATTCCACACTTCACTACTGCATGCAGAACGATGATGGACAATTGCAAGGTGAAGCTGAAGAATCCGACAACGACTTCATCGATGACGACGAACCTGACGAATCAGATTCTGATGCAGCTGCAGAAGTCAGATCGGCGGTGGCATCGCTGCGCAATCGCCACGCGTGGACGGTAACAAAAACAGGATGTGCTGTTTGCAAAGATTTGCAATTAATTTTGCGGCATATTCTACAATCAGACGAATCAGAATGATGCCTGTAGCATCACGCAACACCGTTATGACGCTATCTACAGCATTACTGACGGCAACGAGGCATGATATCGTCAATAAATACAACCATGAGAATAAGATGATGTTGCGGAATTTACTGAACATGTCGAATACACAATTACAACAATACATTAAGACCGCACATATATCAGCACGGTTGAAAAATTTATTGGCATGCATATATGTACATCATCAGCAAAGTCGCCTGTCAGGTACCTTAAAGATTCCAGCGCAGCAGCCTGAGATGTTAGACTCTGGGAAATCGAAAATGTGCACCTGAAGAATCAACACAGAGAGCAATTAACTACTGCAATACGTGGAGGAGCCTGATCCGGATGAGCCGGCAAGTACAGGAATTGGCATGTCAGAATTGAATACTGCCGCAATCCAAGAGCTTATCAAAAAGAACGACTCATCATCATCGTATTTGGCCGATACTGCAGCGCGTACGAATCCGTAGAACGCCCTACAGAAAAGTGGGACGCGTTGATGAAACTCAAAACCATCAGAGCCAAAACGGGCTACCATCCTTTGATGATGGAGATCCTGCGGGTTCAGATGACACTTGGGTCTGCTGGATGGCATTGCCAGTCGGCGGATGTGACCTTTGAAAGTAGCGGCATCCTGGAGCACCTTGCCACAAACATGGCACTTCCATCGGCTGCTCCCATCTACAATCTCAGGCGCATCACCTGAAGTCAAAGCATTGACGCGGTTCTCAATTGCTTTAATCCGAGACATCATCTCCGCATTCTGATCAGTCATCTGCCGGGTTGCGTTCTGTAGAGACTGCATGACCAGCAGTATGCTATCCAAGGTCGCAGGGTTTGACACCTGACCGTATCCTGTGTCGAAGGCGTTAAAGGCATCGGATGAAATATCCGACATAGAGTCACTCATCGATTGAGCGCATCATGCAACACGTATCGGAAACTTGAAAATAACTCACGAAGGGGATCATCGGAGCTAGAGCCACAATCGTGGATAACCACGCGAGACATCTCTAATCGGATAATGCCAAATGGTGCAGCGGTACACAAACAACAGAACGTACGTAACGGTCACACAGCCGTTGGGCAACACCAATTTGAACAGCATTGCGCACCAACGCCGCAAGAGCGAACGATCCGGATTGGATCCGGAATCGCCATGATCCCGCACGCAGGATCACCCACCTCAGCCATACCACTTCGATACAGAGAAGAAACGAAAAATCGATGATCACACCTTCAAATTTAAAATTTAATTGGCCAAAATACAAAAGATTGGACATTTCGCCTTCCGCCGGCGCGGGAGCGCGGCTACTAGGCCCGGGACGGCCCCGGGCCTAGGCTGGACACCTTGTTTTCGCTTTA
>Ga0194129_10010491_pt1 | contig 10092 bp, 10 predicted proteins | sample TA2KigCa35mmetaG_FD_150862 | JGI IMG/M metagenome (GOLD analysis project Ga0194129, IMG submission 150862) | Freshwater microbial communities from Lake Tanganyika, Tanzania - TA2015038 Kigoma Deep Cast 35m | ecosystem: Environmental > Aquatic > Freshwater > Lake | place: Tanzania: Lake...
ACTAAAGCAAATCCATGGTATAATAATGATTTTTCTAATGGTATATTTGGTCAATTATCACCTGAGAATTTAACAAGACAATTAAATACTTCATTAAATAATTTACAAATAAATAATATTGATATATTTTTTTTACATTGTCCCGATCATGAAACATCTATAAAAGATACATTAGAATGTTGTACAAAATTATGGAGACAAAATAAATTTGATAAGTTTGGTATATCTAATTATTCTAAAAATCAATTACAAGAAATTTTGGAATTATGTGAAAAAAATAATTATATAATTCCATCTATTTATCAAGGTATGTATAATCTAATTTCTAGAAAAGTTGAAGAAATATTTCCATTATTAAATGATAATAATATATCTTTTTGGGCATATAATCCTTTAGCTGGTGGATTATTAACTGGTAAATACAATAATAATATTAATAATAATCAAAATGATAATAATAGATTTAATAATAATATAATATATAAAAATATATTTTGGAAAAAAGAAATTATTGATAATTTAGATAATTTATTTAATTTAAATAATCCTATTGAAAAATCATATAATTGGTTATTAAAATATTCTAAATTAAGAGAAAATGATAAAATTATTATTGGTGTTTCTACAATTGAACAATTAGAAAATAATTATAAAATATTAAATAAAAACATATATTATAATAATAATACAATAGATATTCTAAATAATTTATATAATAATATTGAAGAATTTTCTCCAAATTATTATTATTGAATTCTAATTTATTCTAATTATATAATATATGTCATCAATCTCAATTATATTTGACTTACCAATTCTTTATATTATTTCTAATAATAAAAAAAGATTTTGGAAAATATGGATTGAACAAGATAAAAAAACAAACAAACAATATATTTCTAGAGAATATGGTATTATTAATGGAAAAATAACAATACCTGAAAAGAAAGAAATTAAAACTTTACAAAAAGGAATTACTGAAATAAAAGCCTTATGGAAAAAGAAAAAAGAATCAGGTTTTGAAGAAGAACATATTGAACATAAAACAAGAAGTAATGTTATAAAACCAATGGGTGCTCATAAGTTAAATAATCATTCACATAAAATAATATATCCTGCATGTGTTCAAAAAAAATTGGATGGTTTTCGTTGTGTTTCACATATAAAAAACAATAAATCAATAATGTATTCAAAAGGTATGAAAGAATTTGTTTTTTTAAATCATATCAAAAAAGAAATATTGAAAATAAAAGAATTATACAATAATTCCAATATTTATTTAGATGGTGAATTATATGAATTTGGATTACATTTACATGACATAAGCAGTTTAGTTATGAAAAAATATGCTAATAGTAATAATGAAGAAAATATGAAAAAAATATCATATTATATTTTTGATATTTTTTGTATCACTAATTTACAACAAACTTTTGAAGAAAGATATAAATTATTAGTTAACATTTTCAATAAATATTCATTTAAATATTTAAAATTAGTAGATTGTAATATGGTAAATAATTTTACTGAAATTGAAAGTTTAAATCAAAAATTTTTATATGAAGGTTATGAAGGTGTTATTGTTAGAAATATGAATGGATTATATAAATTAAACACAAAATCATATAATGTTTTAAGAACAAAAGAATTTAAAAAGAAAGAATTTAAAATTATTGGTGCAAAACCTGGAACAGGTACACAAAAAAATGCAATATTATGGAATTTACAATGCTTATATAACACTAAAGTTCATTTTTGGGCAATTCCAATTGGAACAATAAAAGATAGAATAAAAATTTATAATAGTTATATACAAAATCCAAATAAATATATTGGTAAAAAAGCAATAGTAAAATATTTAGATATTAATAATGATGGATGTGTTTCTAGAAATCCAATAGTTATATCAATTAATGATTAAACTTTTGGTCTTTTTCTATTGGCTTCCAACAAATTATTAATAGTAATATTACTTTTATTACATTGTTCTTCAAGTTCACTACATTTGCGTTTCAAAGAAATATTTTCATTACTTAAAATTAAAAATAAATCATCAATTTCTTTTTTATCAGCATCAATGCTATTCACTTTACGTGTCAAATCATTATTTGCAGAAACATAAAAATCAATTTCAGTTTTTAATTTATTATTTTCGAGATTAAGCTTTTCTTTGTCAACAGTCATTTTATTAATTAATTCTTGTAAATATTTAGCTTCCTTTTCAGTAAGAATAAGCTTATCTTTCAAAGCTTTAACTTCTTTTTGAATATCTAAATTATTAGATTTGTGAAAATCAATAATATTATCAAAAAGAAGTCTATTTTGATATTCAATACTCAATTCAAGTTGGTCTTTATTATTAATGTTTTTAACATTAGTAGAAGCACCTAACTCCAATAAATATCGAATAATCTCATTCTTTTTTAACTGAATAGCCAGATGAAGTGATGTATTATTTGTTTCATTATCAATCACTTTATTTACATTCGTTTTATTAATATACTTCTTGAATAATGTTAAATTTGATGTAGCAATTGCATACACAATATTAACATTATCATTAGTAGTCGTTTGTTGAGTAGATTGTTGAGTGGTAGTAGAAGTAGTAGAATTTCTGTACATTTTTTAATATTTGTTTATAATCTTTTTTTATAAAATAATATCTATGAAAAAAAATCTATCAATTTTTTTTATTGTTTTTTATTGTTTTATATTTGTTTATGTTTATCTATTTTAATTTATATTTATAATTTTTGATGTAAATTTAAAATAAAAAAAAATTGATTGTATTTTTTTATAGACATTAATTATTTATTAATAATTATAATTAATTTAAACATACTTACAATGAATTCTAATACTGATTTTGATTTTAATACTATTGAGGATGAATGTGTTAAAGAATTAGCTTTTAAAGCTAATACTAGATTATCTCAATTCGATTTATATACTCATTTGAGTAAATTATATGAAAAAAAGATAAATAACAATCCTATTAAAAAAAATGAATTAAAACATATTATGATGGTTGTAATGGAAAATTTACAAAATAGCAATGATAATGTAGTAGTATTTAATAAAAATAATACATTGTATGCTTATTTTGATATTGAAAAGGATGAAGAATACCAGAAAACATTTATTCAAAATGATAATACAATCAATGATACTACTAATAATTCATCTATTATAGATATGCCAGATAAAATATCTGTTGTTCAATTTATTTTAGATAATAAATTAATAGATTTTTATCATATGAAAGATTCATCTGGTAATAATATATTACATTATTTAATTATGTATAATCAAATTGATTATATTAATATATACATTAAATTATTGTTAGAATATAATAATAAAAAAGTATATGAACTACCAATGGATGTTTTAGATGACTTATTATTTAGTGAAAATAATAATGGAATGAGACCATTTGATTATATTACAGAACCTAAAATGTTCCGTTATTTCATTTTCTATATTTATGAGAAAAATAGAAAAATGAAAGAATATAAATCAAACTTAATCAAATTAGAAAATGAAGTATATGTTTCAACAAGATATACTATTGTTAATCTAGAAAATGATGTAAATTCATTAAAAAAAATTATTGTTTTTATGTTTTTTCTACAATTATTTTTTTGTTTTTATATTTATCATAGAGAATTGATGAATTTTATATAAATAAATACAATAACAATATAATAATAACAATAATATTATAATTATAAAATATAAAAAAAAGAATATAAATATGTTTAATTTGGTAATAAATATTTTTTGAATTTTAACATCTGTGTATATGTATTTCCAACAGTTACCTCTGATGTTTTGCAATTTTCAGCAATTTCTTTTTTAGTTAATTCTAATCCATAATGTTGTGATATTAAAAATATAATACCAACTGCTATTGATTTTGGATTATTTTCTTGACATATACCCAATTTATCAATTAATATTGCAGTTTTTATACCAATAGCAATATGTTCTTTAGAAACACCCAATAAATCACCAAATCTTTCAACAAGGTCTTTTGATTCAATAGGTTTCATATTTTTCACATATTCCTTATTTTTAACAAACATCAATTCCGTAAATTCATTACATCCTTTTGATAATTTTTTGGTACTTGTCCTGAATAATTTTGCAATTTCTTCTTGACTACGTATCAATCCTTGGTCTCTACAAGCATTTGAAAAACATGCAGCAATTAAATTTTCCCTTGATGCACCTCTTTTTATATAATCTTCACTTATTATTTTATACATATTCATAGTTGCATCAATTACTGATTGAGGTACATTATCAATATTAGCTTTTAAAGCAATATCATTAAAAATACCAATCCAACTACGTTGTTTATATGTTAATCCATTCCAACTATTTAATTTACGAAAAACTTCATTACCTCTTCCTAAAAAAACAGTACTCAATGATTCATCTGGAATAATACGATTATTTGGCATACCACATCTATTAGGGTCAGCAGATTTTTTATTATCTTCAGCACCATAATATCTCCATTCAGCTTGATGGTCAATAATATTATCGTTTTCAACACCACAAAAAGTGCAAGTTATCATTTCAGCATCAACTATTAAAAACCCTTCTTGTTTACAATTAAAACAAGTTTGTTTATTATTGGTTTCTTCTGTTTTTTCATCATTTTTATTTATTAATTCCTTCTCATATGTATCATTTATTTCATTATATAAATCCCATATTTCAGTATCCATATTCTTATATATTTGTTGCTATTTCTTTAAGTCAATTTAATTTATATGAAAAAAAAAATTTCAATTTTTTTTTATAAGTATAATATAAGAATGAAATTATTGAAAGGAGGTAATAATTTAATGGATAATATACAGTTAAAATTATTTTTTTCAATAATAATAATAGGTTATTTTGGAATAAAAATTATATATGGAACATTTTTTGGATATTATCCAAATAAATATTATTATAAAAATGTGGAAATAACATCAAATTCCAAAGACAATCATAATATAGAAAATATAACATTAAATGCATATATACCTGGATTATGGAATACAGAAATGACAGATTTTATTACAACTTTAGTATTATGTCTTATTATATATGTATTTACATATGTTACATTAAAAAGTGTTATTAATGATGATGGTAATATAAATATTGGATTTATAGCGGGATATATTATTGGTTTAGGTTATCCAATTTTTTATATAAATAATGATTTTACTACTAATACACAAATTAATAATAACTATGCTTTAGTTACATTTATAATAGTATTAGCATTAACAATTTTTGTAATTAATATTTTAACAATGATAAATTTAACAAATAAAGAAAGAGGGTCATATATAGTTTATGTTTTAGTTTTATTATTATTGTTTTTTGGATTAATATTATCAAGAAAAAAATCTGAAAATTATAGTGTTGTTACATATTTTAATAGTAATAATGAAGAATGTAGTTTTAATAAAAATGGTGTTATACAAACTAGTGGTGAATGGCTTAATATAACATTACCATTTATGTCATTTGTTCTTATATTATTATGTTGTTATGAACCAACTGATATTATATCAAAATATATTTATATAATGATTTATGGATTATTATTAGGTTGTTTAGTGAGTGGTATATCTTATTTTGGTATGGAATATTTCTTGGAAAAAACACCTGAAAAAGTATGTAATTCTGTAAGAGAATGCACTATGAAAAAAATGGCTTTACCAGTAGAAAATAAAATTGTAAATGAAATAGATTTATCACTAAATTCTCTTGATTTAACACCAGAAACACCTATTAAAGAACAATCAAAAGCAATTCATTTTTTAAGTAAATATTTAATGAATATAACTTTAACTTTTTTTGTTATATTAATTATGATTTATTTAATATATTTTTTTATTTTCAAATAATAATAATAAATAATGGAAATATTACCACATTTATGGATTACATATTATAGTGAAAATTTTCATATAATTAAAACAAAAAAAATTAAAAATATTATACATTTATCAACAACTAATAATTATATAAAAAAACATGATGTTGAAGAAATAAATATTCCAATTATGTATACTGAAAATGATTCTTATGAAGAAATTAATGACATTATGTATCAACATTTATTTGATATAACTGAATATATTCATGATAAAATTAATAATAATGAAAATATATTATTAATTGGTATTCTTGATAGACAAGATATTGACACTATTTTAATATCTTATTTAATGAGATATGGAAAAATGAATATACAAAATTCAATTATTTTTTTACGTACAAAAAAAGATGATATTTTTTATCCAAAATGTTTATTTTATAATGCTATAAATAAGTTTTATATTGAAATTAATAAAAATTACTAATATTTTTTTTCTAGAATAATATTAATAATGGGTACTACAAATTCTATACCTGAAGAAACAAATAGCAACAAAAATAATAAAATAAATACTAAAATATTAAATATTAATAATGTTGAAGTATTTGATAAAATTATTGATGTTTCTAATAAAATTTTATTAGAATATAATTCATTTTTTTTAAAAGAAGATTTTTGTTCTAAATTAGCATTAATTTATCAAAAGAATTTAACAAAGTTTGATATTAAATTATTACAACAAATGAATGATAAAATTAATAGTGAAAATGTAGATTCAAAATTATTAATGACTATTCAATATTCACCTAATGATAATGATAAATTTGAAGATGAAATGAAAATTTTCACTGATAATTTAACAGAAAATTTTTGGTATAAATTTGTAAAATATGACTTTAGTTTTGCTGAAAAAGGTATTGATTTAAATAAAATTTATAATGGAATAAAAACACCATCTTATATAAATTTAAATTATGTAAATCAATTACTCGAAAATTTTAACAAAAATAAAAATATACAAACTCAAACTCAAACTCAAACACAAACTCAAACTCAAACTCAAACTCAAACAGGTGGAAATAATAAAAAATTAATGAGTTTTATAAAAAAATATCACAAAATAGGTGGAAAACAAAATATATCCAATAAACAATTATTACAAAAAAATAATAAATCTAAAAATATTGCACAAAATAATAATACTACTTCTAATAATACCAAACAAAATAATAATATTAATCCTAATAATACTAAACAAAATAAGAATCTTATACCTAATAATACCAAACAAAATAACAATATTATACCTAATAATACTACTTCTAATAATATTACTTCTAATAATACTAAATCTAATAACAATACTAAATCTAATAACAATACTAAATCTAATAACAATACTAAATCTAATAACAATACTAAATCTAATAACAATACTAAATCTAATAATATCAAACCTACCAATAATATCAAACCTAATAACACTAAAATCAATAATTTTTCTAGAAATAACTCTTCAAATATAATATCTAATGATATAAATACTACTAATATTAATCAAAAACAACAAAATAATACTGCAAAAACTCCACAAAATATGAATGAAAAAGTTGAAGAAGCAATTAATAAAACATTTTATAATACAAGAATATTTATTGTACCAAAAGGTTATAAAAGTCCCACAAAAATATGTGATGATAATGGTAATTGTTTATTGACAAAAAAACAATTATGTCAAGCTATATCTGAAAATTTTATAGTTAGAAATAATATTATTGCAGCAATATTAACATGTGTTCCATATAAAAATGCAGATGGACAATATGTTGGAGGAATTTGTTATGAAAAATTTATGAATTTAAATTTATGTAAAGTATGTGTACCATATGGATATAATAATTTAAAAAATAGAGATATAAATGAAGTTTTACCAAGAATATTAGAAAAAGCAGAATATTTAAATTATAAAGATTGTAAAGAAAATGAAGGTTATTTCTTAGAATTAACAGATAATCAAAAACAAATATTTAAAGAAAAATTAGAAAACTTATCAAAAACAGAATTATTACAAAATCCAAATATAAAATATAATCTCTATTATATTCAATTTCAAAATAAATTACAAAATACATATCTCCAATGTCTAGAATTATTATTAAATATATTAAATCAAATATTTGAAACACCTCTTATTAATAATAAAACTCTAAATATTATTAGTAATGAAGTTAAAAGTATTATTGACAAAATGTATAATTTATGTCATTATTATTATGTTTATGCAATAATATCTTTAATAAATTCAGATTTAACATTAAAAATGGAAAAACAAAATGTATTATACAATTCTGTATCAAAAGCATTAAGCAATGATTTAATAAATCCTTCTAAAATAAATTCTAGTAATCAATCAAAACAAAATTCTAGTAATCAATCAAAACAAAATTCTAATAATCAATCAAAACAAAATTCTAATAATCAATCAAAACAAAATTCTAATAATCAATCAAAACAAAAATCTAATACTTAATTATAAATTAGGTGTATTAACAGGTGGAGGTGATTGAACAGTTGGTAAAGATGTTTGTTGTGATACACTATTTATTTGTGAACTAATATTTACAATAGAATCCATTTCAAGAAATATTGACTTACCTAAATCAACCATTGATGATATTAAATCACTTGTTGCTTGTATAATATTTTCACCACCTTTTTGTTTTCTTTTTGATTTCATATAATTATTAATTATATAAAAAAAATTGATTATTTTTAAAATAATAAATTAAAAACAATGAAAAAAAACATAATAATATATTATGAATACTTATTTTTGTAACATATGTACTGATAATGTAAAAGAAGAAAATATTGTTAGATTAAAATGTAATCCATCTAAACATATCTTTTGTTATGATTGCATTTATGATTGGTATATTGAATTAAAAAAACAACGTCAAAGATTATGTACAATGTGTCCTATTTGTAGAAAAAATGGTGGTACATTACCATTAAATAATAAAACATACATTAAAAATATACACAATGACCCAAATAAAGTACCAGATATAATATGTGGGTATCAATTAGTGAGAAAAAAAAGTTTATGTACTTCAATTGGTTATCAACATTATGATAATTTATGTAGTAAACATTATTTATATAAACAAAAACATAATATTAATACAAAAATTGACACAAAAATTGATACACTAATTGATACACTAACTAATACAACAATTGATACTAAACCAAATATGTGTGTTGTTATTCAATCCAATAAAGAATGTGGTGCAAAACTAAAAACAAAAGATGGATTTTGTAAAACAATTGGTAATGAAAAATATGGTGGTCATTGTGGTAGACATAAAACAATTATAGTATAAATAAATACAATATAATATTGATAAATATCAAATAATTTGAAAAATGAAATACATTAGTATATTTAATAATTTTATTCATAATATCAATATTTGGAGTTATAATTAATATCTTAAATGGGTCAATGAAATCTTTTTTATTTTCAATACTATATATTCTTTTTTTGTAAATTTCATTCAATTTTATACAAAAATAAAATGTTCCAAACATCAATAACATCATATATTTTTTAAAAAAATATATATTCAAAAACATAACTTTCATTAAAAATAAATACATAAATAATAAATGTACTGTATTTTTTAGAAATATGATATTATATAATGATTTATATTCCAATATATTTACTAATTTTTCAAAAATAAGTTCACATATATAAAATGAATGTAATGAAATAGAATACCAAAATGTATTTTTATATGTAATATTATGAAAAAAGGAATACATCAAATAAAATTGGAAATAAATGAAATAATCTGGTTTAATAACAGTAAAATTTGATTTATTTAATATTTCTTGAATATTAGTATTATAAAGTTTTTGGACATTTTTATAATAAATAACATTAAACAAAAATGTTAATTTAGATGAAATAGTGCTATGTATAGTCATTATTTAATATTAATATTTTTTATAAATTATATTTTAAATATAAAAAAAAAATTTGATTTTTTTTTTTATAGTTTCTATTTTATTAAATAAAACAAATAAGATAAAAATTGAGACAAAAATGGAAACAAACTTTTCAGATTTAATCGAGATTACAAATAAAAGCCGTGAAGATAAAAAATCCGAATTTTATGAAAGAATACGTA
>Ga0194129_10010494_pt1 | contig 10091 bp, 7 predicted proteins | sample TA2KigCa35mmetaG_FD_150862 | JGI IMG/M metagenome (GOLD analysis project Ga0194129, IMG submission 150862) | Freshwater microbial communities from Lake Tanganyika, Tanzania - TA2015038 Kigoma Deep Cast 35m | ecosystem: Environmental > Aquatic > Freshwater > Lake | place: Tanzania: Lake...
TCCGCCAACGGCTGAAGGCCGGTTGGTCGCTCTCGACTACACAGGTAGCGTCAAGGGCGCTACAGGCTCCCATCGTCTAGTGGCCTAGGACACCACCCTCTCAAGGTGGCGGCACGGGTCAGTCGACTCGAGGTGCGAAGTTCCGGACAGTGAATCCCCTGAAAAGGGCTGTGGCAGTGCCTTTCGAAGAGTTTTTGCTTTTGTGTGACGCCCACTTTACTGCGCACATGTAGCAACTAGTTTTGCGTGAAGGGTTGTGCACTTCGAAGGGGGTGGCTGAGATGGCGGCATGGATGGTGCGCGGGGGTAGCGCAGGCGAACGTGAATCGTGGGCGCTCGAAAACCAGGTATCCGGCGGCGGGTTCCGAGAGATTGGAGACCTCGGTCCGTGCCAGTCCCGCGAGGCCGTACTCGAACTTGTGCGGGCGGCCCTCCCTGACAAACCGCTTCCCGCGAACCGAAACTTTGCGGCGCAACTGTGGACGCTGCGCGGACGCATAGAGGTTGGCGACATCATCGTCATGCCACTCAAGACCAGCAAACAAATCGCTATTGGACGTTGTTCGTCGGGATATCGCTACGTGGACAATGAAGACTCGGGTAAACGTCACTCTGTTGGAGTGACTTGGCACCGCATCGATGTACCCCGGACGGCCTTCAAGCAAGACCTACTGTTTTCCCTTGGGGCGTTCATGACGGTTTGTCGACTCGACCGTCACGATGCCGAAAAACGTCTCGCAGCGGTTTTGGCCGGAGGGGTCGACCCGGGTGCCGAACTGCCATCCATTGGCGACGGTGCCGGCGCAACGATGGTGGAAGACAGCACAGATGAAGTGAGTCAAGTCGACATTGAGGCGGTGGCACTCGATGCAATCCGTCTTCGTCTCATTGAGACATTTCAATCCCATCAACTTTCCGAATTGGTCGCCGCAATCCTCCGCGCGAGAGGCCTGACTTGTGTGGTGAGTCCACCGGGGCCGGACAAGGGAATTGACATCGTCGCCGGAGCAGGGCCCCTCGGACTCGACTCTCCACGCATCGTCGTCCAGTGCAAGAGCGGCGGAGCTCCCGTTGACATCACCGTCATTCAGCGACTGCAGGGGGCGCTAGGTACCACAGCTGCCGAGCAGGCTCTCCTTGTGGCATTCGGCGGTGTTAACAAGGCTGCGGGTGAACTCCTCACGAATCAGCAGTTCAAGGTCAAGGTTTGGGATGCGGACGCTCTCGTTGATGCATTGCTTTTGGAGTACCCGAGGCTTGACTCGTCCATTCAGGAACTCATCCCACTGCGAAGTATCTGGACACTGGCGAACCCTGACTCGTGAGCCCGGTCCACGAAATCTGCACGCATAACTAGAGAGGTCACACCACATTGATGAGGACACCATGGGATTGAAATCTCCAACTACGGTCGCCAGCCAAATTGGCGAAATCGAAGGTTTTGACGTTGAATTCGTGGCCCGAGATGGGGAAGACCTGTCATCCCGCCGCATTGAGGACTACCCGTACAGCAGAGCCGCACGTTCGAACTGGAATGTGGCCAAGTGGCGTGACGAGCGAATCGTTCCGAATTATCCCGACTTGGACATCGTTGTCTTCAATGGAGATGGCGAACAAGTCCACGGCCGGACACTGCTCGAAAACGTCCGCGCCAGTTACATCCAATATGAAGAAGAAGTTTTCGAGGGCGATGAGGACCTTGAAGACGGCGATGCCCCCAACGACCCAGTCGTAGGTGGCTCTTCTGCGCATCCGAGACGCACGGGTTCCTCGCTTTCCAAGGATGAACTCAAAAAGTTCTGGGACATTGCAAACAACCTACGGAAGAACCTTGACGCGGCCGAATACAAGCACATCGTTCTCGGACTTGTCTTCCTCAAATACATATCCGATTCATTCGAGGGTCGACAAAGCGAACTCGAAGCTGAATTCAAAGACCCTGAAAGCGCCAGATTCAAACCGGATGAACGCCGGCGCACAGCTGCACTCGAGGAGCGTGACTATTACAAGGAAGTCAACGTCTTTTGGGTGCCGCAAGCCGCACGCTGGGCAAAAATTCAAGCAAACTCAAAGCAGCCAAAAATCGCCGAGATAATCGACGAAGCACTGCTGGTCATTGAGCGAGAGAATCCGAAACTCGAGGGCATACTGGAGCGAAAATACTCGGATGCGAAGTTGAGCCCGGCGGAACTTGGCGCAGTCGTCGACCTCATCGGAACAATGAACTTCGGGAAAACCCGCACTCAAGCCTCCGACCTACTCGGACAGGTTTACGAGTATTTCCTGGGCATGTTTGCGTCAGCCGAGGGCAAGCTAGGCGGACAGTTCTATACGACCCCGTCAATAGTGAAGACACTCGTCGAGGTACTCCAGCCAACCAAGGGACGTGTCTACGACCCTTGTTGTGGTTCAGGAGGAATGTTCGTGCAGAGCGAACGGTTCGTAGAAGCGCACGGTGGCAAGCTCGGCGAAATAGCCATCTATGGCCAAGAATCGAACCCGACGACACGCCGGCTCTGTGCGATGAACCTGGCGATTCGTGGTATCGATTTCAATCTCGGCAAAACACACGGCGACACGTTCACTCAAGACCAACACAAAGACTTGCGTGCCGACTTCATTCTTATGAACCCACCCTTTGGTAAGAACGCTTCGTACCCCAAGAAAGAACTCATTGACGATGTCCGGTGGAAGAAATACGGAGTGCCTCGCGAAGAGCCCGCGAACTATGCGTGGATGAGCCATGCGATACACCACCTCGCACCAAAGGGCCGCGCTGGCATTGTGATGCCACGAGGAACTCTTACGTCTTCACAAGGTGGGGACGACAAGATTCGCACCGCGTTCCTAAATGATGATGTCCTCGAATGCATCATTGACCTCCCAGGTCAATTGTTTTTCAATACGCAAATCCCTAGCTGTCTGTGGTTTTTCAACAAGGACAAGAGCAAGTGGAAGAACAAGCGTGACGGCGAGGTGTTGTTTATTGATGCACGAAAATTGGGCACTGCAATTTCACGCACTCAGATTGAATTCAGTGAACAAGAGATTGAACGAATCGGGGACACGTTTAGAGCCTGGAGCAACGATGTTTACGAAGATGTTGATGGCTTCTGTAGGTCTGCGTCTCGTGATGACATTGCAAAGAATGCCGATTCATTGTCGCCGGGTCGCTACATCGGCACTGAGGAGGTTGAATCTGAAAGCGATGAGGACTTCAACACGCGATTGCTTGCATTAACTTCGCAACTTGCAGAACAGCTGGCTGAATCGCGGCGTTTAGAAGAAATTATTGCGAAACAACTCAATGGTCTCGGCTATGACATTTCGTGAAGTTCAAGTGCAAGACGTACTTGATGTGCAATGGGGCGATACTAAGACCACCAAATCTTCTTACGTTAAAGATGGTTACCTCGCATACAGTGCGACGGGCCCAGATGGATTTCTGGAGAAGTACGACTACGACTGCGCTGGAATAGTGCTCAGTGCAATTGGCGCGAACTGCGGCGCGACTTTCTTTGCAACTGACAAGTGGTCCTGCATCAAGAACACGATTCGGATTCTCCCGAAGTCTTCTGAAATAGACCTCAAGTACTTCTATTTCATGACGAAATCTCCGAACTTCTGGCCCCTGAGAGGAAGTGCCCAACCGTTCATTAGCCAAACCGATATCAGGGAAATGATTATCAAGATTCCTGACCTTGAAATACAGGAGAAGATTGGAGTAATCATCTATTCACTCGAACTTCAAATTGAGAAAAACACCGAAATAGCAAAAACTCTTGAAGAGATTGCGCGAACGATTTTCGAGTCGTGGTTTGTTGATTTTGACCCGGTGAAAGCAAAGATGACTGGCGAGAAGCCAATCGGTATGGACGAACCAACGGCAGCGCTATTTCCAGACTCGATGGAAGATTCCGAACTCGGCCCGATACCTAAGAATTGGACGTCAGCCAGACTTGATGATGAACTGTTGTTGCTTGAGTCCGGCAAACGACCCAGAGGTGGTGCAGCAGGGGAATCTGGAGTGCCGAGTATTGGTGCAGAAAGCATCCGTGGATTGGGTATTTTTGACTTTTCGAATACAAAGTTCATTCCAATTGACTTCTACGACAGCATGCCGTCTGGGAGAGTCAACGAGTTTGACGTTTTGGTATACAAAGATGGCGCTGGAGCGGGCTCTTATGTTTCCATGTTTGGTTGTGGCTTTCCATTTGAAAAGTTTGCAATCAATGAACACGTATTTTTGCTAAGAGCAAAGAGTGTTTCCCAGTATTTTCTCTACTTTTGGATGGCACAAAACAAGATAAAGAACCTGATGATTGAGCTTGCTCAAAAATCGGCACAACCTGGGCTAAACCAGAAAGATATGCGAACGATTGGATTCCTTAGACCTGAAACCAGCGTTGTTCAGAAGTTTTCCGAAATAGTTGAGCCGATAATCATGGAAGTGATGAAACTGGCAAATCAGTCTCGCCAACTGTCAACCATTCGAGACACTCTGTTGCCTCGATTGATTTCAGGCGAGCTGCGGATTCCCGCAGAGTTATTGGTGTCGTAATGGTTGCGGTCAATGAAGATGCGTATGAGCTGCAGTGCATTGAATGGCTGAAGGCAACTGGGTGGAATTATCTCCACGGTGGCGTCATCGCTCCTGAAGGTTCTGCACCAGAGAGAGCGACCTATAAAGACGTGATTCTTGTCGACCGTGTTGAAGAGTCACTTGGACGCATTAATCCCGGAGTGCCACGTGACGTGATTCGGCGAGTGCGACAGATGGTTGAGTCGCCCGGTGAGACGGATGTACTCAAGGCCAATGAACTGATTCATAGGTGGTTTGTTGAAGGTGTGCCGATGAAGGTACGCGATGCCGGCGAAGAGAAGACTCGCCGTATTTCTCTCGTGGACTTTGACAATCCATCGAACAATGATTGGCTAGCGGTTAACCAGTTCACTGTTCAGGGCGAGAACAATCATCGTCGACCTGACATCGTGTTGTTTTGCAATGGCATCCCTGTAGTCGTTGTTGAGTTGAAGAATCCCGCTGATATTGACGCTGATATTTGGGATGCGTATAACCAACTGCAGTTGTACAAGGAGCAAATTCCTCGTTTGTTCTTTACGAATGCGATATTGGCGATTGACGACGGTGCTGACGCGCGGATGGGAAGCCTGACGGCGGATTCGGAGCGATTCCTGAAGTGGCGTTCCATTGATGGCGAGACCAGAGACCCTTACGGAAACTTTGCACACGGTCGCACAATGATTGAAGGGTTGTTTTCACCCGCGCATATTCTTGAGATGCTCCGGTTCTTCACAATTTTTCAGCCGCTTGGCACCAAGACGATAAAGATTGTCTGTGCTTACCACCAGTTCTACGCAGTGAAGAAGGCCTATAAGCGTGCGTTGAGGGCAAGTGCGCAGGGAGGTGATGGTCGTGGTGGTCTGATGTGGCATACCCAGGGTTCCGGAAAGTCCATTGAGATGGCATGCCTCGGTGGCATGCTCGCGACGAGCACCGAATTGGAGAACCCGACGATTGTGTTGGTGACGGACCGCAACAACCTTGACCACCAGCTTTACGACACATTTGTTGCCGCAAAGGCACTTTTGCGGCAGGACCCTGAGCTAGCCGATTCTCGTTCCGACTTGCGAGAAAAGATTGGCTCCCGCCCAGCTGGTGGAGTCATCTTTACAACCATCCAGAAATTCAGCCTTGAAGACGGGGAAGATTCCTTCCCTGCCTTGACAGACCGACGGAATGTCTTTGTGTTCACCGATGAAGCCCACCGGAGTCAATACGGATTCAAGGCGCGACTTGACAAGAAATCGAAGTCCTTTAAGGCCGGATATGCGCAACATCTTCGTGATGCGTTGCCCAATGCCACGTTTGTGGCATTCACGGGTACTCCGGTCGCGTCTGCCGACCGCGATACCCGGCAGGTCTTTGGCGATGAAATCGATATTTACGACATGATTCAAGCCAATGAAGATGGTGCGACAGTTCCCATCTTTTACGAAAGTCGTGTCATTCCTCTAAACATCACCGATGAAGCACGCATCGAGATTGATGACCTGATGGACGGTCTCGTCGAAGATGACGAAGAAAATGAGCAGGCTCTCTTCAAACAACGAATGGCCCAAATGGAGATGGTGGTCGGTGCGAAACCGCGTCTCGAAACAATCGCTGCTGACATCGTCAAGCACTTTGAAGACCGCTGCAAGTCGCCTGAGCTAGCCGACGGCAAGGCGATGATTGTGGGAATGAGCCGCCACATCTGTGTCGACTTGTACGACGAGATAGTGAAGCTTCGTCCTGATTGGCACAGCACCGACCATCGTCAGGGGGCTATCAAGATTGTTTTCCACTCGTCGGCGTCTGATGACGAGAAGATTCGTCCCCATGCTTATGGTGCTGCTCAGAAACGTGACCTCGAGAATCGGTTCAAGGACCCCACTGACCCGTTGAGGATTGTCATTGTTCGCGACATGTGGCTAACGGGCTATGACGCACCGCCGTGTCACACCATGTACATCGACAAACCGATGAAGGGTCATGGCTTGATGCAAGCCATTGCGCGGGTGAATCGTGTCTTCCGTGACAAGCCAGGCGGTCTTGTCGTTGACTACATCGGCATCGCCACAGACCTAAAGGAAGCCCTTGGCACGTATACCGGCAAGGGCAAGACCGGCACGCCAGTCGATTTCATGGAAGAGGCCCTTGCGGTGTTCTTCGAGAAACTCGGCATTGTTCGCGACATGTTGCACGGTTGCTCTATCGAAGGCTTCAAAGACCAGCCATTCGAAATCATTGCAAAGGTGGCGGATTTCGTATCGGGCCTTGACGACGGGGTGAAGCGCTATTCGGATGCTGCAACAGCTCTCTCCCGCGCATATGCGCTGGTGAACAGCCAACCGGCGGCAATTGAGCACCGGGAAGAAGTGACCCTTTATCAGGCCATTCGGGTGATGTTGTCGAAAGGTGACAACGCGAAGAAGAAAGTCACCGATGCTGAGAGGGAGCGTCTCATCAAGCAGGCGTTGAACAACGGGCTAGTACCCGAAGGGGTAGTCGACATCTTCGCGGTCGCTGGTCTTCCGTCCCCGAATATCGGCTTGTTGACAGACGAATTCTTGGCAGGAATTGAGCACATGAAGCACAAGAACCTTGCGGTCGAAGCACTACAGAGGCTTGTCAAGGGCGAGATAAAGGCGCGATTCAAGTCAAACGTTGTAAAGAATTCCGAGTACTCGAAGTTGCTCGACAACGCACTCGCAAAATACCGCAATAGGGCCATCACTACGGCCCAGCTAATTGAAGAACTCATCGAGTTGGCGAAACAAATGAACGAACAGATTCAGCGCGGGAATACCGACGGTCTGACGGAACAAGAAATTGCCTTCTACGACGCTTTGGAAGAAAACGAAGCTGCTGTGCGTGAGATGAAGCACGAAGACCTGGTGCAACTTGCTCAAGAGTTAACGAAGAAAGTCAAAGCCAACTTGAAAGTCGATTGGAATATCCGCGAACAGACTCAAGCAGCGATGCGCACGATGGTGCGCGACCTGTTGGACCGATACGGTTATCCGCCTGACTTCTCCGCCAAGGCCATCGACCTGATAGTTCGGCAAGCTGAAGTGATGAGTGATGACCTCATGGTTGGGGTATCAGCCGGCGGAGGCTGGGCTTTCTCGGCTGAAACGACTGAGTGAAATGACCACATCGTCTGAGGCACGTGACTATTTCGCGGGACTCAACAAGAAGGTTTCTCTCATCGGATTGGACCTCGATGCGCTGTTCGAATCCGAAGGGTGTGCGTCGTATGTAAAGACCATCTATGTCGGCTACGACATTGGCGGGGAAATGGTAGCGGCGCTGTACGGACACGCCGACCATGTGGAGTTGGCCTTGGCGCTAGATGAGGACCATCCTGCCGACGGGTTGATTGACGCGTCCCATCTCACATGGCGAACCCTTCCCGTGGCCGCCGTCGTGAAGTCGTCAGCGAATGTCAAGAAGGTCCGTGGACTGATTGAGGAGGCATGTGCCCGTGTGCGAGACGGTGCTCATGGAGTCAACAGGGACAACGATTTTTTCATCAAGAGTCGGCGTGACCGGAAAGGGCGTTAGGCATCTGGTACTCCGATGAATGAGGCGGTGGCGCGAGTTCTGTTGTTGGCCGAGACCTACTCGGTCGAAGGGGGCAAACACCTTGAACACGGCCCGGAGTGGGATGCTGAGCGCTGGTCGACTGTTCTTGACGCACCAGAGTTCTCAACTTTCGCTTGGGACCCTGGTTGGGGAACGCATGTAACGCGTGGTCGTCTGCTAAATTTGTGGGCCGGTGACATCGATGAAAATGACGCGGCTCGAGCATTTTTCCTGACGATGGTCTGGGGGCTGGGAAAGCACTACCTCGGTCCGTACAAGATTCAGAAAATGCTTACTTCGAAATGGATTCCGGACCTCGGTTCATTTCTTCTCGATGTTCGTCGGCGTGTGGTCGGCGACTCACAGGGCGAAGACGTGGAGGTATTGAAGCAGGCTTTTGTTGAGGTTCTAGGAGCGAACATCAGTCACTTGGGGCCGGTGTATGCCACGAAGCTCCTGTATGCGATGTCGCCTCCAACCAACAGGTCGCCAGTCATGGACGTGTGGGTGAAACGGTGGGGAGCCAGATACGGCTTTGACTTCGCGCTGGATTCGACGCAGAAGTGGGCGTGGAATGCGGAGAAGCTGGCCGATTTTGTGTCGTTCTGCGACGACTGCACCAGCACACTGACTGCTCAGGGCAACGACACCATGTACGCCGAATATTCGGACCGGGGTTTCATCGAATATCTGGTGTTCTGGGATTCCAAGTATCGCTCTCGCAAGCCTTGGACGGATTTATCTGAATTTCCATCGTGGATAAGAAAAGTTGACTCTCGATGATGAGTCACACTGGTGGTTCTGCTCAGGGGTAGTGGAACCGCTTGACCAGTAGTTCCATCTTCTTCGTCCCGTAGGCTTCTTTGAACCGGTCCTGAGTGACTTCGATGATTTCACCGGGGCGGAGGCTCAACGCTTGTTTGATGGTCCGGTTGTGCATGAAGCGGATGGGGTAGAGGTCGCCGAGTTTGTTCTCGCCGAAGACGACTAATGGCGCGCCGTCAATGAATCGAGGGGTGCGAGGGCCTTCTGGGCGGTGATGGCGCGTTCATCTGCGCGGTGGCGCGCGTAGCGGTCGGCCATGCGGGGGTTGTCCATCCGGCGATGCGGCTGAGGTCGACTTCGGACCCGCCGGCGCGTAACCAGTTGTCGACAAAGCAGTGGCGCAGCATGTGGGGGTGCACGTGGAAGCCGAGGGCGTTGCTGCGACGGTTCAGCATGCGACGCAGCCCGCTGGCGGTCAGGGGCCCGCGACGACCCGTCCAGACGCGTTGGTCGTCGCTCTTACGAATGCGCAGCCATCGCTGCAATGCGCGGGAGGAGGTTGCTCCGAGGGCGACTATGCGCCACTTGCGACCTTTGCCAAAGACGCGAAGCGTGAAGTCGTCGCTGATGTCGTCGAGAGTCAGGTTGACGACCTCGCTGAGTCGTAGTTCGGTGTCGAGCATGATGGCGATGAGGGCGTAGTCGCGACGGGCGAGTTGGTCGCGGCCTTCACAGGACTTGAGAAGTGCGAGAACCTGTTCCCGGGTCGCCATCGGTATCTCGACTTGGGGCACGACAGGGCGTGGGATGCCGGCCATCGGGTTGACATCGATGTCGCCTTCTTCGTGGAGCCAGCGGAAGAGCCCGGTGAGGTGTCGCCACGCCGTCATCACCGTTGCGGGTTGGCAGCGTGAGGCCATCTCGCCGAGGTAGGCCTCGCAGTCCGTCTTGGTTGCGTCCATCGGGTCGTGGACCGCGAGGAATGGCCGCAGATATTCCTGCGTGGCTTTGATGGTGGCAGGGGACAGGTTGCGTGCCCGGAGATGGAACACGTAGGTCGCGAGAAGCACGAAGGATTCCTTTCAGTGTTGTGCTCTTCGACAGTGCTGTTCGGGCCCGAAGTCGGTTTCGCCCCGCGCTGAGTTTTCCCGACCGCTGGTAGCCTTCCCGTTCC
>Ga0194129_10010495_pt1 | contig 10091 bp, 9 predicted proteins | sample TA2KigCa35mmetaG_FD_150862 | JGI IMG/M metagenome (GOLD analysis project Ga0194129, IMG submission 150862) | Freshwater microbial communities from Lake Tanganyika, Tanzania - TA2015038 Kigoma Deep Cast 35m | ecosystem: Environmental > Aquatic > Freshwater > Lake | place: Tanzania: Lake...
AAATACCATATTGTTGCCATAAATGGATATTTATTAGACTCATTGACAAAATCCCCACCCACAATTCTTTTACATATATTTATCATTTTATTCATAGTTATATAATATTTGAAAAAATACTTGGTTAAAAATTACCCATTTAAAATTTTTAGACGTATTTTATGAAAAATATGAACTATATTCAATATGCTACAAACATAACAACAATAAATAAGTATAAGGGAAAAACATTCGAAGAATTGGCATTTGAAATTTTAAACAATGATAAAAAATATATAAATATTCTACATAAGACCTTGAATGCTGCTAAAACTCCACAAGATAAAAAAACAGAAATACAAAATTTCTTGAATTATTTTTTTAATTATTACGAACCAAATCATCAACCGCAACAAGTAAACACCCCTACCATCGAACCAGACTTAGCCCAATCTCACCCTTTTTGGACTCCTCCAATTATCATTATAAATCATTCAAGTGAAATAAAGAATATAATACATATTTCTGATATTCATATTAGATTATACAACAGAGCAAAAGAATATCAAGCAGTTTTCGATAAATTATACTTATTTATAGAGTCAAGTATCAAATCAAATCCCAATCAAATTATAGTTATAACAGGTGATTTATTACATTCAAAAAATACTCTTTCTCCTGAGTGCATAATAACTACCCAAAACTTTTTGATAAAATTATCCTCTTATGCAACAACTATATTAATTGCAGGTAATCATGATGCACTGTTAACTAATAATCAAAGGGAAGATTCAATAACAGCTATCGTAGATAAAATAAAAATACCAAATTTTTATTATCTCAAAAATTCAGGTGTTTATTTAATAGCCAATCTAGCAATAGCTGTAAATTCTTTATTAGATAATAAGTGGATTTATGCCAATTCATTTGATGTTCCTCAAAACATAACCCATAAAATAGCACTCTATCACGGAAGTGTTGGCTTATGTGATACTGGAGTAGGTTTCAGGCTAAGGGGTGAAAAATTAGTTGAGGATTTCGATGGATATGATTATGCTCTTCTAGGAGATATTCACAAATTCCAATTTATGGATGAAAAAAGAATAGCTTATGCTTCTTCATTGATAGCTCAAAATTTCAATGAATGGAATAGTCCACATGGGGCACTTCACTGGGATTTATTCAATAAAAATCATCAATATATACCAATTGAAAATGACTGTGGTTTTTTCGTATTTAATTTAACAAATAATCAATTATTCGTAGAAGATCAGCCAATCTCAACAGATAATATTCAAGAATATTTACAGAAATCATCTATGAACATCAAAATGAACATTCAAAATTGTTCAACTGAATTTGTTTCTAAAATAAATTATACAGTAAAACAATCATGTCAAGATGTTAAAATAATACATAATTATCTTGGAACAAAACAGAAAGAATCTCAGCCGGAAATAAATATTAATACCCAATCTTTATTAGTCCAATATATAAATAAAAATCATCCATTATTACAGCAAGAAGAAATAAATTATATTTTAAATAAATATCAAGAATACGCAAATGATTTTGAGATAAATTCTGAACAAAATTTATCAAGATGGGAGTTAATGGACTTGGAATTCTCAAATTTATTTGGTTATGGTCCCAACAATTTTATAGATTTCGCCAGATTTACAAGTGATAATCCTATTGGTATTATAGCACCTAATAGTTATGGTAAATCTAGTATAATAGATATTATTTTATTGACCTTATTTACGAAATTCAGCAGAAGTAGAGGAACAGGTGTATCAAAAGATATAATTAATTTAAATGCGAATACATTTTCTACCAAGCTTCGATTTAAAATTGGCTCAGATATCTATGTAATTATAAAAGAAGGTAAAAGAGAACATACAGAAAAAATTAAAATTTATAAGAATGATTTTTACAAACAAATAGATGATAATCTTTTACCATTGATGGATGAAGATAGAAAAAAAACAGATAAAATTATTTCTGATTTAATTGGCTCATATGATGATTTTATTTTTACGAATGTTCAATTACAAAGTCGATCAAATTCATTTAAAGAAATGACAGATAAAGAACGCAAAGAATATCTATATAAGGTTTTAAAATTGAATATTTGGAATGATGTTGCCAAAAAAATTAATGAAAATATAAAACCTTTAAAAAATGCTATATCTTACCTTGAAAAAACTATTGAAAATAAATCAATAGAAGAATTATCTGAAAAATTACAAGAAATTGAGCTAAATATTGAATTAACCCAAGATAAAATAGAACAGCAACTATATGAAAAGCAAATTAATAATGAAATTTTGAATGACTTAAAAGAAAAATTAATTCCTAATTTATTGGCTGAAAAATATAATGAAAATGATATTCAGGAATCTCTAGATAACAATATTACAATAATAAAAAATTTAAAAAATGACTTAGCTAAGATTGAATCAACAATCAAAATAATAAATAATCAATCATTTAAACTTTTACCTTTAAAAGAAAAAATAAATAGTAATTATTTAATAAGTAAAAAAGAATTAGAAGAAAAAATATATGTTCTTGAGCAGAAATTGGCTAAATTAAAAATACAAGCATTAATTCCAACTGCAAATTTATGGAATAAAATATCCAAAAAAAATGAAAAACCAGAAAATTTACTGGAATCAATTAAAATATCTAAAGAATCTATTTCATCAACAAATTTACTTGTTGAATTGGAAGAAACTACAAATAATATTAATAAGCAAAAAGAATTAATCCAATTAACAAAAGAAAATATACAAGAACTTCAGAATGAAAAAATTATAGTTCAAAATAAGTTACATAAAAATATTCAAGAAATAAATTTTGATTTCTCTAATTACGAAGAAATAAAATACAAATTTAAATTAAAATCAAAGGAAAGAGAAGTTGTTCAAACAAAAATTAAAAATTTTACTGATGAGTTGGAATCTTCTATTTTTAAGAATTGGATAGAAGAGCAACCATTAATAAAAAATCTTGATAAAAAATTAAACGAAAAAAAAGAGATTCTAGAATTATTAAAAGGATTGGAGAATCACGAATATGATCCAAAATGTAAGTTTTGTATTAAGCATCCAATTATTAAACAAAAAGAAGATAAATATAAAATACTCAAGGAAATTGAATGTGAAATTTTAAATTTACAAAAAATTATAAAAACAAAAGATGCTAACGATGTTGAAATAAAATATAATGAAATTCAAAAAAAATTAGAAGAAAAACAAAATAAATTAATTACATTAGATAACCTCATTACAAAATTAGAATTGGAACTTGAAAAAATGAATATTGTTCAAGAAAAATTAAAAGAAATTAATAAAAAAAAAGAAGAAAATGAATTAAATAATCAGAAAATATCAAGAATAACAATAGAATTATCAAATTTAAATCTAGAATTAAAAAATCTTGATGCTAATTATAAAAATTTATTAAAAGATAAAGAAGATACAGTATCACAAATTACTCAAAATGAACAAGTATTAAACAAGTTGAATCAGCAGGAAGAAATCCTACTTGAAATAATTGATATCAATAAGAAAAATTCAGTAATAGAAAATGAAAATAAAATAATTGAAGATTTAAAAAATGAAATTAGCCAATTTAATAATGAATTTAAAGAATCCAAAATTAACTTAGAATATAATCAATTACAAGAAGAAATTGTTAATGAAACATCTGTAAAATTAAATCTAGCTCAACAAGAGAATAAGATACAACAATTTAATTTTCAAATATTGTCACTCGAAAAACAAAATCAAGATTTCAAAAAAATATTAGAAGACATAAAACATTCACAAGATAATCTTATTTTTAATGATAGAATAAGAAATAATATAGCCAATTTTCAAGCAAGAATAACAAAAAACGAAAATCTTACTTCAAAATTGAATGAAAAATTGGGAGTTTTATATCAAAAATACCAAGATATAATAGCAAGTCAAAAATTATATATATCTCAGCTTGATGAATTGAAGCTAAAACGGAGTGAATTTAAACTTATGCAAATTCTAGAACAATCACTCGGAAAAGATGGATTACCTTTAACAATCTTAGAAAATTATCTTATCCCAATTACACAATCAATTAATAATATTATTTCTCCTTTTATAGACAGAAAAGTCAACCTGAAAATTGATCAAGACGATTTAATTTTAGATTCTTTTCCTTGTAATGCTGAAAAATCGGTTTATATTCATGGAGGAATGGAAAGCTTCATTTTAGATATAGCATTTAAAATTACATTATCCAATTTCGCAAAACTACCAAAATGTGATATTCTATTTTTAGATGAAGGAATAAGTGCTTTTGATACTGAAAGATTAAGTAACATTGATACTTTATTTAATTTCATTAAAAGATACTTCACAAAAACTATTCTTATTACACATATAGATTCAGTTAAGGAAAATATAAATGAAAAAATTGGAATAATTAAAGAAAATAATTTAAGTAAAATTGTTTGTGAGTATTTTATTTAAATTTATTTTCTTATCTTTTTTTATGTCGCAGGAAATCGACGCTATAGTAGAAGTACCTAGAGATTCCAAAGTAAAGTATGAATTTTGCAAAGAATCTAATAAAATTCGTGTTGATAGAGTTTTGCCTAGTGCATACAATTATCCTTTCAACTATGGATATATAGAGAATACAATTGCTGATGATGGAGATGCATTAGATATTATAATTATTAATGATCAGCCAATTTACCCAATGTCAGTCATTAAAGTTAGACCTATTGGTGTTTTATTGATGAGAGATGGTAAAACTGAAGAAACTTTAGAAAATGATCCTAAAATTATAGCTGTACCTTCTTATTCAGTTGATAAAAGATATAAGCATATAAATGATATTCAAGATATACCAGATTTAGATAAATTAATATTGAAGGATTTTTTTTCCAATTATAAAAACAATGAAAATAAGGTGACAAAAGTTGATGGTTTTTCTAATAAAGAAGATGCCCAGGAAATAATTTATAAAGCTAATCAGCAGTTCCTTTATAAAGAGGATGAAAAAAATGCTTACATCGAAGTTGATGAAGAACGAGAAGAAAAACGTAATAAATATAAATCAAAGCAAGAGAAAAAGGCATCTGATAGAAAAAAATAAGTTAAATTGTCATTCTTCTTAAATTTTTCTTTCTTTTCCAGTGAAGAAAAATAACTTCTCGAAATAATTTTATAATCCTTTGAACTAGTAAACAATTCTCAAGGAATACTGTATCATTTTTAATTATTATTTTAAAATCGACATTGCAAATATTTATTAGAAATTTATAAAGTAAATTATCTGTTCTTGCTAGTAATTCTATGCATTCTGATAAGTAACAAAATCCAATATAAAAAGGTTTCTTATTTATTTTCAAATATTTATTTTTGATTGTGTCCAATTCTTCATCAATATTATTTTCATTAAATAAATTACTAATTTTTTTAAGGTATTTATCACATTTTATTATAAAATCACTACAATCTTCATTATCATTAATTCGAAAACAAATATTTTTGTAAGTTCCATAAACATTATCTTCAAATTTATCTTCAGTTATATTATCAGATAGAAAACCTGAACAAAATTGATTGTAAATTATTATACTTTTTGCAAAATTATCATATTCATCTACTATTTTATCATAAATACTCATATTTTTCTTAATAAAATATTCTAATCTTTTTTACTTACTAAACCGGGTATATAATTTAACCAATTTTTCAAGCATAAATAATTTACATTTGCCTTTTTTAATCTCTCCTCTATTTTTTCTTCTTGCGTTTGTTCTTCTGCCTCTTTTTCAAATAAATGACCAACACTCTGGCTAGAATGTAAATTATGTCTTTCTTCCTCTTCTTTTCTAATCAACGAATATCCAATTTTTATTTTAGGCTCATTTAACTTATAGAGGGTATAAATAATACCAACATTAACAGCTATTCCAGAAATATAAAATATTTCTTGTAACATAATTTATATTCTAGAGAAAATATTTTTAATTATTATATTCATTATGATTCATTTTGAACATTTAGAAGAAATAAAAGAAGGATATTTCAAACATGGACTTAGTGCTCTATACATTTCTTATAAAATGTTTGTCGGTTCAGCTATGGCTTTAATCCATGCTATTTATCCAGATTTATTCAAAAGTAATGCGAGTGAAATATGTAGGGAAATAGTTATTATGGTAGATTCAAAGCATAAAAAACAAATTACTTCTTAACAACATAGTGAAAGCCAACAGAATCAATGCATTTATCAATATGTTTTTTCATTATTTTTATTTGATTTTCTTGTGCCTTAACAACTCCTTTCATATATTCATTCTCCATTAATAAGCTTTTAATTTTTTCTCTAACTGGCAATGGTATTTTTTCAATATCTTTTTTTCCTAATTTTAATCCATACTTTACAGCATTCATCTGCATATTACTATCTATTTTTTCAATCTTATTTCTAGCATCTTTTAGTATCTTTTCAAAATTCTCCATCTGTTCTTTATCTGCCCCTTTAAAAAACATTTGCCCTTTTTTAGGGGCACCTCCTTTTTTAACATTATCACAACCGCAGTCATTATTCTTATGTATTTTTTCTAAATGATCTAAATAGGTATTATCATTTTTACATTTTTTATGACAAATAGGACACTCAGTCATAATTTATATTATATTTTTTTTAAATTTTATAATTTATCTATTCTAAAATATTTTAAAAAATTTATTCATTTTCTACTCACTGTAACGCTCTAAAGATTTTATTATTAAAAAAAACGAATGTGCGTATTTTTAAAAATAAAAATTATTAAATATTTAGAACAAATTATTTTTTCCATTTTTATAAATTTTTTTTCTTTGATATATTATATAATGCCCTCTCTCGCTGATGGAACCTCTTGGAGGCTCGCTGGACGCAACATCCTTCGTGCTTCACCCGCTACTACTACCTCTGCTACTTACACTGTCAACGTTGTTTCTGCTGACGACATCGGTGTCACCTGGTCCAACTGGGACGGTTCTTCCACTTTGACTGGCGGTCTTGGCCAGCAGTCTGTTGAAATTTCCGTTGCTAAAAGAGTTGGAGCTGTTACCACCACTACTACTTACAAAGGAATCTTTGCTAAGAACCAGGCTGGTCTCTTCTCTGCTGCTAGCTCTGCTACTCAGGGCTTTGGCTTGCTCTATGATGACAACGGCAATGCTGCTTACTTCTCTGTTGTTACTAACACTAACGTCAACAGTGGCAGACAGTCTCTCCTTGCTCAGTTCCACGATAGCTCTTCTTACTCCACCCTTACTGGCTTCACCGCTCGTTCTTAAAGAGTAAATTAATTTTTTGATTTTCTAAGAAAATCAAAAATATTTTCAACTAATATTATCTAATAAATACTCTACCATTCCTTTTGATTCTTTGCAAAATTCATCAGATGGTATCCATTCCTCCCAAATAGAAGCAATTAAACTTATATCTCTATTGAGATCTCTCTCAGTATAAATATTTTCAACTTCGCCTCTTTCTATCATTCTCTGAACACCCTCAATAATTTTTCCAAGTGGAATATCGATTGTTATTTCAAAATCCTCCACATCTTCATCCTTATTTTCTTCATCTACATTATCATTCGATAAATCATATCCAATACAAGCTTTTTTCAATATTTGTTCTACTCCAATACTATAATCTTCGTCACTTAAAATTTCATAAACATTTTTTTTCAAAATATTTCTAAATAAATCTTCATCAAAATCTTTTTTTACAACTAATATACTCTTTATGCTCTCTTCTATAGATCCTAAAACAAATTTTAAAGCAATTAGTGTTTGCATTTATAAAGTTCTCCTAGATAATAATTCTAATAATCTAATTTCTACTTCCCAACTTTTCCTAATCAAGAATTCCCATAATTTTTCTCTTTCTTTTTCTAATTTATCCCAATTTGTCATAACAATATCCAACTTTTCCTCCCAATCTTTTATATTGTAACTTTCAACTACAAAATTCTCTCTTAATTCACCACATATATAGTCAACTATACCATTATTCTGAGATACCAAAACGTGGCAACCATTATTTATTGCTTCTAAAACAACATTACTCATACTATCAAAAAAAGAGCAATTAATTAAACATTTACTTCTTTGATAATAATCATTTATATTTTTAGGGTCTATATGAACCTCCATACTTGTTCTTCCCATTTTTACATTATCACTTGATACTAATACAAATTTATATTTCTTTTTAGCTGCTAAATTTTGAAATAATGAAAAATTCTTTATTTTTCTGTCAATGTTGCTGACAACAAATATGAAATCAATATCTCTTTTTGTATCAATAACTCTGTCTCTCATCTGTAAAAAATTAATCTCTAGTAAATTCACATTATTTAACCCCATTTTATGGAAAGCTTGCTGTGTTAACATAGAATTAGCATAACATATAGTTTCATTGGCACATCTAATATTACTATGATTTATGAATTTTAAATCAAAATTACCATCCATATCATTTTTATAGATACCAGGTGATAAGAAAATTACTTCAAATTTATCTCTCAATTTTCTGATTTCATTATGAGCACTTCTTAAAATAATTTTACAACCTTTCTTCATAAAATCTGCAAATTCCTTATTAGTAGATTTTTCTTTTTCTAGCCACCCCAAGAAATTCCATTTCTTTTTTTGATTATATTTTAATAAAAATCTCTTGTTCGAATAAGAATATTCCTCTTTGTCATTATGTATTAAATAAATTTCCCATATATTAAAGCCTCTTTTATCAAGATATCTTTTTAATTCCCCTGTGAAAGTAGCTCCCCCTCCTTTACCCGGCATATCATTTGATATAAACAATAAATTAACTCCATCCTTCAGCCAGCCAATCTTTATATGATTATCAAAAATATATATTGTTTTATAAACAATCTCATCAATGTTTTTCCAAGTTATACAATGATTCATTTCTTGGTTTGAAATAACAGGTATATCCATCATACCGCATTCTTGAGCTGAGTTAGCATTACCATCGTGATTTGTTAATCTCAGACTAACGAATGAATTCTTATAATATTCAATTATATTTTCTTTGAATCCATCAGAACTCCTAATAATCTTAAATTTCTTTCCTATAATTGAGCAGAATTTATCTACTAGGTCATGGTTATAAATATCTTTTTTCTTATTGCTCTTATCCAATCCATCATAAATATATATATTTTTCTTAACGTGATAACTAAAATCATTCATCTTATATCTTACATCATTCCAGCAAAATGATATGAAAACTTTCTTTATATTATTTATCCCAAATTCAATCAATTTGTTATATATCTTTTCACTCATTGCATAATTCACGTAATTATTATTTTTTATAATTTCTACTGCACTATCTCTATTTTTTCTAGACACCATTATATCAGATCCACCCCACAAAATTCCAACATTTCCTTTTAGGTATGCTAGATCAGCTGAATTATAAAGACCAAATACTAAAAGTGGTTCATTATTTTCTTGATAATAATCCAATCCAAACGACATTTTAACTTTACTCCTTAGATGCAATAAATCTTGAGATATATGAAATTTACTATAACCCTCATTTATAAAATATTTGTCAATATGATTAATATAATTTTTCTCTTTATTCTGACTAAAAGTTATACTTCCTTTTCCATTAAAATAAATAACGCATATTTTACCTTTATATTCCTCTCCAAAATAGAATTTATCCTTACAAACTCCCTTGTAAGTAAATTCATATTTTTTACCATTGAATGGGAATATAAAAAATAAATTTTTGATATTATTTATATCTGCATTTAGATTGAAAAAATTTTCTAAAATAAATAATTTTTCGAAAGGTACAAGTTCTTTATCTAAAATAAGAGGAATAAATTTTGTTTCAGATTGTACCGATTTAATATTTCCAAATGGCATATTAAATCATATTAAATTTTATTCGCAATTATCCTTATCTTCCCTCATTTCATTTCTTTCTTGAATAACAGCATTCAAAACTTTATTTGGTATATTTCTTTTAATCATATGCTCATTTAATGCATTGGTATCCTTTGGAAAACATAA
>Ga0194129_10010505_pt1 | contig 10081 bp, 11 predicted proteins | sample TA2KigCa35mmetaG_FD_150862 | JGI IMG/M metagenome (GOLD analysis project Ga0194129, IMG submission 150862) | Freshwater microbial communities from Lake Tanganyika, Tanzania - TA2015038 Kigoma Deep Cast 35m | ecosystem: Environmental > Aquatic > Freshwater > Lake | place: Tanzania: Lake...
TGGCGATCTGGCGGCGCAGCTGCTGGTGCAGACGGTTGCCTTCGACCCCGCCGGCGGTCACGTTGAGGTTGTGGGGCAAGCGCAGCGGCCCCGGGGGCGGTCCATTGAGGGCAAAGGCCCCCAGCCCCTGCAGGCCAGCCCAGAGCTGATCGCGCAGCGCCCCCAGCCGCGCCGCCCGCGCCTCGCGGTCGGCCAGGGCGTGCTCCAGCGCCGCCGCCAGCCCCACGATCAGCGGCACCGGCAGGGTGCCGGCCCGCAGGCCGTGTTGCTGGCTGCCGCCGTGCAGTTGGGGGCCAGCCGCAGCCCGCCGGCTTCCACCCCCGGCCCGATCAGCAGCGCGCCGATGCCCTTGGGCCCGTAGAGCTTGTGGGCGCTGAGGCTCAGCAGGTCGATGCCCAGGGCGTCCATTTCTAGAGGGATGTGGCCAGCCGCCTGCGCCGCGTCCACATGCAGCAGGGCGCCGGCGGCGCGGGCCAGGGGCGCCAGCTGCGCCAGGGGGGCGATGGCGCCGATCTCGTTGTTGGCGGCCATCACGCTCACCGCCAGCACCGGCCCGCCGGCGCCCGGATCCAGCGCCGCCGCTAAAGCGGCCGGCTCCACCAGCCCCTGGGCATCCACCGGCAGCAGCGTGAGCGCAAAGCCGTGGCGCTCCAGGTAGCGCAGCACATCGAGCACGGCGTGGTGCTCGCTCACCACGCTCACAAACCGCCGCCGCCGATCAGCCGCTGCCAGCACAGCTTCGGCCAGGCCCTTGAGGGCCAGGTTGTTGGCCTCGGTGGCGCCGCTGGTGAACACCACCTGGGCATCGGCCCCCGCCCCCAGGCCCCGCCGCAGCACCAAGGCGGCCTGCTCGACCGCCGCGGCGGCCTCGAGCGCCGGCCGGTAGAGGCGGCTGGCGGGGTTGGCGCACTGCAGGGTCCACCAGGGCGCCATCGCCTCCACCACAGCCGGATCGCAGGGGGTGGTGGCGTGGTGGTCGAGGTAGGTCAGCATGGGGCCATGCTGACAAGACTCATCTCGCTCTGCTGCGCCGCGCTGGCCGCTGTGCCCTTGGCCGCCCGCGCCCAAACCGGCCTGATGGAATCGCCTGAGCTCTCGCGTCCCAAAACCCTGGTGCTGCTGAGCGAGCGCACGGTGGCCGGCGGCAAGCAGGCCACCGGCGTCTATGCGATCGAAACCGACCCCGCATTCCCCGATGTGAAGCGGGTCAAGGTGTGGCTGGAGCTGCCCAATGATCTGCAGGTGCGCAACGAAACGATCCGCTGCAGCGCCAAGGCGCCGATGCGGGTCACCACCGATGGTCGCGACCTGATCGTGCGCCAGCTCAACCCCGGCGGCGCGATCAACCCCACCAACCGCCTCGACCATCTGATCTGGTGGGCCGTGTGCTTTCCCGAACTGGCCAAACAGGACCCTGCCGGCCTGGCCGCCAAGGCGCGCGAGCTCGGCTACAGCGGCCACCTGCAGGAATCCGAACAACGGGTGCCGCAGCCAAGCCGCTGAACCTGCCCTTGAATGCGTGCCATGAGCACAAAACCCCCTACCCCCCAGCCACCTGCCTCCGAGGCCAGCGCTCCCCCGGTCACGCCCGTCCGCCTGCTGTTGGTCGACGATGAGCCTGGCCTGCGCACGGCGGTCAAGGCCTACCTCGATGACGAGGGCTTTGCCGTCACCACCGCCAACGACGGCGAGCAGGGCTGGCAAGTGGCCCAGGAGCTGCTGCCCGATGTGGTGATCACCGACGTGATGATGCCCCGCTGCGACGGCTACGGCCTGCTGGCCAAGCTGCGGGCCGACGAGCGCCTCGGCGGCACCCCGGTGATTTTCCTCACCGCCAAGGGCATGACCAGCGATCGCATCGCCGGCTTCCAGGCCGGCTGTGACGACTACATCCCCAAGCCGTTTGATCCCGACGAGCTGGTGGCCCGGGTGCGCAATGTGGTGCGCCGCCAGGAGCGGCTGCTGGCTGAGGCGGCCCGCTTCGCCGATGCCGACATGGGCTCGATGGCCCGCCAGATCAGCGAAATCCGCACCCTGCTGGCCACCGGTGGCAACGCCAAAAAGGCGCCCACCCCGGCCGAGCACAGCTTCACCCCGCGCGAGGCCTCGGTGCTGCAGCTCGTGGCCGAAGGGCTGATGAACAAGGAGATCGCCCGCAGGCTCGAAACCTCGATCCGCAACGTGGAGAAGTACGTGAGCCGCCTGTTCATCAAAACGGGCACCGCCAGCCGCACCGAACTGGTGCGCTACGCCCTCGAGCACGCCCTGGTCGATTGAGGTCGGCTTGAGCGCCCTGCCCCCAGCCGATTGGCTTCCGGCGGCGTTCAACGAGGGCTGGAGCTACCGGGATCGAATTCGACCGGCTGATCTGGTGGTCTCGGCTCAATCTCCAGAGCTCTGGCTCTCAGGGTTCTACGCCGACCGCTATGCCCATTCAGACCCGGCGGTGTGGCTGCAGCGGCTCGCCGCCGGCCAGATCTGGCGCAACGGCCAGCAGCTCTGGGCCGATGTGACGCTCCAAGCCGGCGATCGGCTGGTCTGGCATCGGCACCCCTGGCAGGAGGCTGCCGTGCCGGTGCTGCCGGGCCCCCTGTTCGACGATGGCGATCTGGTGGTGTTCAACAAACCCAGCGGGCTGCCGGTGTTGCCAGCCGGTGGCTTCCTTCGCCACACGGTGCTGGGCCAGCTGGAGGGGTTGCTGGCGGCCGGTGCCCTTGATGCCACGGCTGGTGTGCCGCGCCCGGTCCACCGCCTCGGCCGCTTCACCTCGGGGCTGCTGGTGTGCGCCCGCAGCGCAGGGGCGCGAGCCTGGCTGAGCGCCCAGCTGCGCGAGAGCACGGCCCGCAAGGTGTACCGCGCCCTGCTGAATCCGCCCTTGCCGGATTCTCCGTTGCAAACCCTGGCCCGTGATCACGGCTCTGAGGTGGTAGTGGAGACCCCGATCGGCCGCCGGCCCCACCCAGCCCTGGGAACGATCTGGAATGCTGCCGGCCCTGCTGACCGTCAGGCCCTGCCATCACACAGCTGCTTTCGCCTGGTGGCGCGGCGCCCCGAGAGCTGGTTGGTGCAGGTGGCGATCGACACGGGCCGCCCCCACCAGATCCGCATCCATGCCGCCGCCGCCGGCGCACCGCTGCTGGGCGATCGCCTGTATCGGCCGGGAGGCCAGGCAGGCCCTGGTGCGTTGCCCGGTGATGGCGGTTACTGCCTGCACGCCCACCGCCTGAAGCTCAGCAGGCCTGATGGCCGCTTGCTGGAGCTGGAAGCGCCGTTGCCACCAGCGCTGCAGGTCTGTCATCAAGGACAGCCCCGCCTTTAAGGCGCTGTGAACGGTTCTGGGCCGCAGTGTGTGAAGCGATGCTGCCTCCCGCGAAGTCTGGCGGCAGCATCAGCTCCTGAACCCATGGTTTGCATGGCTCGGCGTCCCCATCGTTCGCAAGACGACCCATCCAGTCAGGGATTCGGTCGCTCGGTGGCTGCTCCGCCCGACACAGGGGTGTGGGAGATCGACAGCCGCCCCATCGCCGCACGGGTGCAGGCCGACGACGGCAGCTGGTACCAGCCGTCGGTGCTGCTGGTGGTCGAGGCCAGCGGTCTGGTGCGGGCCATCCAACCTGAACATCCCGACGCCCGGCTTGCAGCGCTGCCCGAGGTGATCGCCAGTGCCATCGAGGCGCCACCACCCGGCTACAGGCGCGGGCTGCCCAGCCGGGTGGTGGTGGGCGAACCGCGTTTGCTCGAGCGCCTGGCACCGCTGTTGCCCGGCGTGCCGCTGCGGCAGGGCCGCACGCCGCTGCTCGATGAGGCGCTGCTGGCCCTCGCCCAAACGCTCACGGCTGAAGACCTGGCCAAAGGTCTGGCGGACGCTGCCGCCGCTTACCCCGACGACGACACCAGTGCACCGTGGAACACCTATCTCAGCGGAGAAGCGACGCCCGCCCAGGTGGGTCGTTTCTTTGAAGCGGCAGCAGCCCTGCATCAGGGCCTGAACTGGGAGCAGTTTCCGCGGGAGGGGCATCTGTTCCGGGTGACCTGCAGCGCCCTGGGCATGCGGCAGTGGCTCGGCTTTGTGGTGAATGGCGATGGCGACGCGCCAGCGGTCGTGCTGTTCCGTTCGGAGGATGACTACTGGGTCTACGAACAGATGTCTGACCGCGCCGCCGCGCCGGGTGCGCGCGACGACGACAGCTGGCCGCGTCACATCGCGCTCGATTTCACGTCAGCCGATCAGCTGACCCAGCCCATGCTGCAGGAGATCCGCAGCCATGGCTGGGCCGTGGCCTGCGCTGAGGCCTATCCCCAGGTGATGGTGATCGAACCTGGCCGGAGCTTTTCTGCGCCTTCGGCGCTGCTGCTGCAACAACTCGAGGCTGTGGCCGGCGCCCTGCTGCAGTGGGGCGGCGACGGCACCGATCTCTCCACCCGCTGGATCCTGCGCCAACAACCCAGGCGCTTTCAGGTTGCCCTGGGTGACAGCGAGGTGCGGGTGTCGATCGGGGCCTTTGCCGGCCCCTCCCGTGCCGCCATGGCGGAGCAGTGTGCTGCCGCCGGCCCCAGCGGCACGCCCCTGGATCTCAGGGTTGCCGAGATGCTGCAGCACCTCGATGCCTGCTGCAGCGCCCATCTCAACGACGATTACCGCACCCTGCTGCACAGGGCGGTGACGGCCCTGGCCGCTCAGCAGCCATCACCCCTGCTCAAGGGATATGCAGCGTCGTGGTGCGCGGGCCTGGTGCATGCCATCGGCAATGCCAACTTTCTGTTTGAGCGCTCGCAGACGCCCCACGGCACCATCAAGACGATTCAGGACTGCTTCGGGGTGTCGTCGTCGGTGGTGTATGCCCACAGCAAGAAGGCGCGCGAGCTGCTGCAGATCGAACCGCTGGCCAAGTGCTGGACCCTGGCTGCCTTTCAGCAGCCCTCTGCCGATGCGCAGCTGGTTCAGGTCAATGGCATGACGATCGACATCCGCAAGCTCCCGTCCCATGCGCAATGGCAGCTCTGCGGGGCCGCCCTGGCCTCGCTTGGGCGTCACTCCCGTTGACCTGGCCTAAAACTCGCCCTGCAGGCTTTCCCAATCTTCGGGGAAGTCGCCGCGGCGCACCATCCGCGAGAACACCGCATAGCAGTCGTTGCGGTCGCCGTCCTTGCGAGGGAATCCCAGCCAGAGGATCAACAGCAGCCGTTGCCCCTTCGCTTCAAACGGCCGGTAGAAGAGGCGGTAGCGATCAGGCAGACCCAGCCCTTTCAGCCTGCCGTAGCGGCGTAGCGGGCCGCTCAAGGCGAAGCGGCTGGCATAGGGATCAGCTGCGATGTGCTCCTTGATCCCTTCCATGACTGCCGCCAGCAGTTTCACGTGGGGATGCAGTGCGAAATCGTGGGGATCGAGCTCGCGCTTGAGGCGTTTCACCTCTGCCTTGAGCTCGGCGTACTGACGTGCAAACAGATGAGGCTGGAAGGCGATCTGCCAGCCATGGCGCACCAGCGCCGGGCTCATGCCTCGCCCGTCATGTCGACGCTCACGCCGGACAGCAAGTCCTCGTCTTCAGCAGCCATCGCTTCGCTGTAGAGCACGGGGCCATCAGGGCCCGAGAGGGCTTGACGGGTCAGAAAATCGAGGAAGAGGCCCAGCATCAGGCTGTCGTCCTCGGACTCATCACCCTCCGGTGCTAAGGGTTCGAGGCGCAGCAGCAGGGTGGAATCCTGAAGCACTTCGATCTGGCCAGCGGCGCCTGCGAACTGGGGATGGTCTCGGTAAAACGAAGCCGGCAGCCGTAGACCCGAGGAGTTGCCAATTCGGGCCGGGGTGACGCGATAGGGAGAGTCGGCCACGAAAGACAGTCATGCAGCGGTGGACTTACGTCATGTTACTCCGCGGCTCCCTTCGCGGCGGCCTTCAACCCCGCTCAAAGGCGATCAGTCTTGAGAAGTAGAAGGGCGCCTTGTTGAGGCTGCGGCGCACCGGCTTGAAGCCGCAGGCGGCGGCGGCGGCCACGATGCCTTTTTCGCGCAGGGTGTAGGCGCGGGTGGTCTTGCTGGGCCCCGGAAACAGCTGGCCGATGCCCTTGAGCAACGCCAGCAGCGGCGTGTATGGCGCAAAGCTGACGATCAGGTGCGTTTCGGCCAGGCCGGCCAGGTGACGCACCATCTCCTCGGCGGCGGCCTGGGGGTAATGGATGAACACATCCAGGCAGATCACTGTGTCGTAGCGCCCCTGCAGGCTCTCGAGGTCTGAGGCGCTGAAGCTCAGCTGCTCGCGCGAGATCCCGGCGGCCTCGGCGCGGCGTGCGGCCTCAGCAGCCATCGCCGCCGACAGGTCGCTGGCAGCTATACTGCCTGCGCCCAGCTGGGCCAACGGCATGCTCAGGCTGCCCACACCGCAGCCGGCGTCGCAGAAGCTGCGGCCGCCCAGATTGCCCTGCTCGGCCAGCCAGGCAAGCACGTTGTCAACGGTCTTCTGGTGGCCAATGCGAATGTTGCGCTGCACCCGGTTCACTTCCGGGCTGTCGCTGTAGATGCGATTCCAGCGGTCAAAGCCGGTGGTCTCGAAGTAGCCCTTGACCTCCTGCTTCTCGGCGGCCTTCTCGGCGCTCAGGCTGGGATCGGCTTGCGTCAGCACGTCGGAGGTGGTCATGGCGGCTTGATTCCTCGGGACCTTTCACCGGTCCCAACACTGGCGCGGAACCTAGCGCGCGGTTTCACCTCACTTGCGCGATCCGGGCTGGGCGAATGGCCAGTTGGGGTGGGGCGGTCTTGGCAAGGTGTCCAAAAAGGTGGTCACCCTCGTAAGGCGAGCCCAGCCAAGGGCTCACTGCAGGGCGTTCACCAGCAAAGCCTTCAACAACTGAACGTTTCTCACTCTTGAGCTGCGGCGCGCCAGGCAAGCCCCTCACGCCCTTGGCTCCAGCGCAGAGCCTGGCTCAGGGGCCGGCCCAGCAGCAGCGCCCGCGCGTCGCGCCGATCGCCCAACACATGCCGCGGCAGCACGGTGGCGGCGGCGATGGCGCGGCCCGGTTCGCCGCTCCAGGCCGCCAGGCGGCGCGCCCCTTTGAGCAGTGGCATGGTCACGCCCGCCAGGGTGCCATCGGCCAGGCGGCAGCTGCCACCTGTCACGATCAGCAGCCGCTCGTCCCAGCGGTGCTGGCCCTCGCCCAGGCCGTAGGGGGCCAGGGCATCGCTCACCAGCACCACCTGCTCGGGCGCCAGCCGCTGCAGCAGCACCGCCATCGACGGCGCCACGTGCACCCCATCGGCGATCAGCCCCAGGGCCACGTCGTCTCGCAGCAGGGCCGCGGCGATCGCACCCGGTTCGCGGCGGTGCAGATCGGGCATCGCATTAAACGTGTGGGTCAGCATCGCCACCCCGGCCTCAAAAGCCGCGTTGGCCTGCGCTTCTGTGGCGGTGCTGTGGCCCAGGCTCACCACCACACCCAGGCGGCGCAGCGCGGCAATCACCTCGGCCGCCCCATCAAGCTCGGGCGCGAGGGTCACCAGGGCGATGTCGCCGGTCGGCCCGCCCGTGAAGCCGTCGATGCGCTCGTGCAATGCCGCGGCGCTGGGGGCCGCCAGGTGCTGCTCGGGGTGGGCGCCGCGCCGCGCCGGGGCCAGAAACGGCCCCTCCAGGTGGGCCCCCAGCAGCCGGCAGCGGTTGGGGGCCTGCTCGGCCCGGGCCTGGGCCAGCACCGCCAGCGCCTGGCGCAGGGGCTCGATGGCGCAGGTCACCAGCGTGGGGCAGATCGCTTCAACGCCATCGCGCCACAGCAGCTCCTGCAGCTCGGCCAGCCGCGGCAGGTCGGCGGGGGTGAGCTCGGGAAACGCCAGCCCCAGGCCGCCGTTGATCTGCAGATCCACCCCCATCGGGCTGAGCCAGTCGCCGTCCCAGCTCTCGCCGGCGGCGGCCGTGCCGGCAGCGATCGGCTCCAGCGCCGCGATCAGATCGCCATCAAGCCCCACCCGCCACAGGCCGGCGTCCCCATGGCGGCAGCGGCGGGCCTGGGGCAAACGAACGTTTGTGAGCCAGCGCATGGCAAACACGAGACAATGGAAGTCTTGCTGTGATCGCGCCCCTTGGCTGAATCTGTTGTTGTGGCGGTGGTGATGGGTAGCGACTCCGACCTGCCCACGATGCAGCCGGCGGTGGCCATGCTCGAGCGCTTCGGCATCGGCGCGGAGGTGCGGGTGCTCTCGGCCCACCGCACCCCGCTCGAGATGGTGGCCTTTGCTCAGCAGGCCGCCGGCCGCGGCTTCAAGGTGATCATTGCCGGTGCCGGCGGCGCGGCCCACCTGCCCGGCATGGTGGCCTCGCTCACACACCTGCCGGTGATCGGCGTGCCGGTGCAGACGCGGGCGCTCAGCGGCGTCGATTCGCTGCACAGCATCGTGCAGATGCCCGCGGGCATCCCAGTGGCCACCGTGGCCATCGGCAACGGCGCCAATGCCGGCCTGCTGGCGGCCCAGATTTTGGCCACCGCCGATGCGGCCCTGGCCGAGCGCGTGGCCGCTTACCGCGCCGAGCTGCACGATCAGGTGGTGGCCAAAGACGCGCGCTTGCAGCAGCTGGGCAGCAGCGCTTACCTGCAACAGATGCCCTAGGGAGGCGCCGCCATGCTCGAGCGCCTGGTGCTGCCCCCCTGGCTCAAGGCCGGCCTGGCCCTGCCGCTGCTGGTGCTCAACCTCTGGGTGCTGCGCCAGCTGCTGCTGCCCCTGGCGCCGTTTCCGGCGCTGTTTGTGGCGGCGGCGCTGATCGCCTTTCTGCTCGACATCCCCAGTCGCGCCCTGGTGCGCCTGGGGTTGCCGCGGCCGCTCACCCTGCTGGCGGTGGTGGGCCTCACCCTGGCGGGTCTGGCGCTGGCCGGGCTGTGGCTGGTGCCGCGGCTGATTGAGCAGCTGGGCGAGCTGATCACGGCGCTGCCGGGCTGGCTCGAGCAGGGTGAGGTGCTGCTCAACCAGGTGCAGGCCTTTGCGGCCGAGCGTGGCCTGCCCACTGACTTTGGCGACATCAGCAGCGAGCTGCTCTCGCGCACCAGCCAGCTGGCCAGCCGCCTCAGCCAGCAGCTGCTGGGGCTGCTGGGCGCCACCGTGAGCCTCACGGTCAACACCCTGATCGTGGTAGTGCTGGCGGTGTTTTTGCTGTTGGGGGGCGAGCGCATCAGCCAGGGGCTGCTGCAGTGGTTGCCGCCGCGGGCGCGGCCGCTGGTGGGCACCACCCTCAACCGCACCTTTCGCGGCTACTTCGCCGGCCAGGTGCTGCTGGCGCTGATCCTCAGCGGGGCGCAGATCGTGGTGTTCACGCTGCTGCAGATTCCCTATGGCGTGCTGTTTGCGGTGGCGATCGGCTTCACCACCCTGGTGCCCTATGCCAGCGCCCTCACGATCACCGCAGTGAGCGTGCTGCTGGCCCTCGACGACCCGCGCACGGGCCTCGAGGTGCTGGCCGCGGCGATCGCCGTGGGCCAGGTGGTGGATCAGGTGATCCAGCCCCGGCTCATGGGCAGCATCGTCGGGCTGCAACCCGCCTGGCTGCTGATCTGCCTGCCCGTGGGCGCGCGCCTGGGCAGCCTGCTGGGCCTGGGCGATCTGCTGGGGCTGCTGCTGGCGGTGCCGGTGGCCAGCTGCACCAAGACCTTTCTCGATGCCTGGGCTCTGCAGCTCAGGCATGGGGACGGGACTGAGGCCGCAGTTGAGTAGGGCTCGGCTGGCTCAGGCCTGCGGGATCACGCCCTGCGCACCTAGGTAGGCCAGCACCTGCTCGACGCTCTGCTCGAGGCTCTGGCTGCCGGTGTCGACCCGCAGCTCGGGGGCCTCAGGGGCTTCGTAGGGGCTGGAGATGCCGGTGAACTCCTTGATTTCGCCGGCGCGGGCCTTGGCATAGAGCCCCTTGGTGTCGCGCTGCTCGCACACCGCCAGGTCGGCGGCGCAGTGGATCTCGATGAAATCGCCGGCCTCCACCAGCTCTCGGGCCCGCTGCCGGTCGGCCTGAAACGGCGACACAAAGGCGGTGAGCACCACCACGCCGGCATCGAGAAACAGCTTGGCCACCTCGCCGATGCGGCGGATGTTTTCCTCGCGGTCGGCATCGCTG
>Ga0194129_10010508_pt1 | contig 10080 bp, 15 predicted proteins | sample TA2KigCa35mmetaG_FD_150862 | JGI IMG/M metagenome (GOLD analysis project Ga0194129, IMG submission 150862) | Freshwater microbial communities from Lake Tanganyika, Tanzania - TA2015038 Kigoma Deep Cast 35m | ecosystem: Environmental > Aquatic > Freshwater > Lake | place: Tanzania: Lake...
GGCCGCCCGGCTCGCATGCGGCGCTTGCCGCGATGATTCCGCCGCTGCCCTCACGGAGCGCAAGCCGCCTCCTGAGGCCTTGGCCGCCGGGGGTGTCGTTGCAGCGGGGGGCTGAACATCCCCCTGAGCGTGGCTGGGGGGAGAACGGCCCCCCGCTCGTTCAGCATGGGGATGTTGTTGACGTCCAGCTGCCATGGCTTCCCCTTCGCCATCGGATCGCGACCGTGTCGCAGTTGCCAGCGGCGCGGTGGGGGAGGCGGGTCTGATCGAGATGCCGACGGAGATGGTTCAGGAGGATGGCAGCAGCGTGGAGGGGGGTGTTCGCCCAGCGATGGACACCGCCCTGCCTTATCGCGCCCTCCATTGCGTCGCCAAGGAGGCCATGCCGCCGCCAATTCTTGAGGAGATCAACCGCCATGGTTGGCCGGTGGCCCCTGGCGAGGCCTACCCCGCCGTGCTGTTGCGCGACTCGCCACTACGGCTGATCCCGCCCTGCCGCGACGACCTGGAGCCGCTGGAGGCGGCGGCCCTGGCGCTCGTGGCCTGGATCGAGGCGGAACCGCGAATCGCCGCGCTGCGGGAGCAGCCCTCGCCAAAACGGCGGCGCTTCCCGGTGGAGGTGGCCGGCAAGCGGGTGTCGGTCACGATCGGCGTGGTGCCCACGCCGTCTTCAGCGACACCGGCCAATCCACCCGCGAAGGCAACTGCCAAGGCAACTGCCAAGGCGCCGGCCAAGGCATCAATCACGGACAGCGGACGGGCTTAGCGCCAGTGGCCATGGCTCCCAAGGATCTGCCCGACGAACCCGCCAGCCAGCACCGCATCGACCGGCTGGCGGCGGTGCTGGTGGCGGCGGGACGGGTGACGCCCGCTCTGGAGGCCGACGGTGCGGGCGGCCTGGTGGCCCGCTGGTGGCCGCTGCCGGCCTCGGAGGATCGCCCCTGGCTGGAAGCCCTCCTGCCCGACGAGGAGCCCGCCAGCCAGCGCCACCTGGCCGAGGCCCTGGCCGCTGCGGTCGACCGGCTGGTGCGGCAGCGGTTGCGGGCGTCGCCGGGGGCGCTGGCCGCACCCCGGAGGTCGGGCAAGGGGTCGCTGGCGGAGGCCTGGTTGACGGCCCTGGCGGCCGACGATCCCCGCCTGCCGGCCCCTCTGGCCGCCACGGCGGGCAGCGGCGGTGAGCGGGTGGCTGCCTGGGTGCGCGAGGCGGTGGCGCCCGGCGGTGATCTGCGCCTGGCCCTGCGCTGCCATGAACCGGCGGATGGCCGCCGCCGCCGCTGGACCATTGAGCTGCTGCTGGGCCCCGCCGCCGATCCCAGCCTGCTGCTGCCCCTGGCCGACTTCTGGGCCGGCGCCACCCCCTTTCCGCCCGCAGCCTTCGAGGGGGTGTTGCGCCAGCTGGGTCTGCTGACCCGCCTGGCTCCGGAGCTGGCGGAGCTGCTGCGGCAGCCGGCGCCGGCCCAGCTGGAGTTGGCGGAAGCGGGGTTGGTGAGCCTGGTGAGCGGCCGGGCGGCCCTGTTGGCGGAGGCGGGCTTCAGCCTGCTGCTGCCCAGCGGGCTGCGGCAGGTGTCGCGCCTGGGGCTGCGGGCGCGGCTGCCGGCCGCCAAGGGCAAGCGCGGCAAGGCGGCGCCCGCCGGCTCCGGCGCGGGCCTCGATTTGTCGCGGCTGTTCCAGTTCGAGTGGCAGGCGGTGTTGGGTGACCAGCCGCTGAGCCAGGCTGATCTGGAGGCCCTGCAGCGGGCCGCCGAGCTCAAGCGGCCGCTGGTGCGCCTGCGCGGGCAGTGGACCCTGGTGGATGCCGCCGCCGTGGCGGGCTTGCTGCGCCTGGCGGGTCAGCCCGCCGAGGCCAGCGGCGCGGAGCTGCTGCGCGGCGGCTTCGGCCTGGAGCGGCTGGGCGTGCCGGCGGAGCTGGAGCTGGCGGGCGTGGAGGCGACCGGGCCCCTCGGCGCCCTCCTCGCCGGCCATGCCCACAGCCGGGCGGAGGCCCTGCCCACTCCAGCGGAATTCATGGGTGAGCTGCGCCCCTATCAGCAGCGGGGCCTGGGCTGGCTGGTGTTCCTCGGCCAGCTGGGGTTGGGGGCCTGCCTGGCCGACGACATGGGCCTGGGCAAGACCGCCCAGCTGATCGCCTCCCTGCTCGCCGATCCGCTGGAGGCCCCCACCCTGGTGGTGGCTCCGGTGTCGTTGCTGGGCAACTGGCGGCGGGAGCTGGAGCGCTTCGCGCCGGGCTTGACACAGGCCTTGCATCACGGCCCGGAACGGCCCCGCACCCTGGCGGCCCTGCGCCGCTCCCTCAAGGCCCTCGGCCCCGGCGGCGTGCTCATCGCCAGCTATGGCGTGCTCAGCCGCGATGCCGCCCTGCTGGCACGGCTGGACTGGGGCCGGCTGGTGTTCGACGAGGCCCAGCAGCTCAAGAACCCCTACACCGCCGTGTCCCGCGCCGCTGCGGGGCTGCGGGCCGAGCGGCGTGTTGCCCTCACCGGCACGCCCGTGGAAAACCGCCTGCTGGAGCTTTGGGCCCTGCTGCAGCTCCTCAATCCCGGCCTGCTTGGCAGCCTGGCCCAGTTCCGCCAGCGCTTCGCCCTGCCGATCGAGCGCGATCGCGACCCCGAGGCCGCCGAGCGGTTGCGGCGGCTCACGGCGCCGTTCCTGCTGCGACGTCTCAAGAGCGATCCTGCCATCCTCCCCGACTTGCCGAGCCGCATCGAGCAGACGGAGCTTTGCGCACTCAGCGAGGAGCAGGCCACGCTCTATCAGGCGGTGGCTGATGAGCTGCTGGAGCAGGCGGAGCAGAGTGAGGGCATCGCCCGCCAGGGGCTGGTGCTGGCGGGCCTCACCCGGCTCAAGCAGGTGTGCAACCACCCCGCCCACTACCTCGATGACGGCTCGGCGCTGGAGGGTCGCTCCGGCAAGCTCAACCGCTGCGAACAGCTGCTGGTGGCGATCCTCGAGGTCGGCGAGCGGGCGTTGATCTTCACCCAGTACACCGCCTGGGGCGAGCGGTTGGCCCTGCACCTGAGCCGTCGCCTCGGCGAGGAGGTGCTGTGGCTGCATGGCGGCCTCAGCCGGGCGCGGCGCGAGGAGCTGGTGGCACGCTTCAGCCAACCGGAGGGACCGCCCGTGTTTTTGCTGTCGATCAAGGCCGGCGGCACCGGCCTCAACCTCACCGCCGCCTCCCATGTGATCCACTACGACCGCTGGTGGAATCCGGCGGTGGAAGACCAGGCCACCGATCGGGCCCATCGCCTCGGCCAGCGGCGCACGGTGCATGTCCACAAGCTGATGTGTGGCGGCACGGTGGAGGAGGGCATCGACGCGTTGATCCGTGGTAAGCGCGAGCTCGCCACACGGGTGGTGGGCAGTGGCGAGCAGGCCCTCAGCCAGCTCTCCACCGAGGAGTTGCGCCAGTTGATCCAGCTGCGGGAGCCGGGGGTGGAGCGATGAGCAAACGGGGAGCGCCGCTGGCGAATGAATGGTGGTCGCAGCGGTTTACGGCGGTGCTGGAGAGCTATGGGCTGGGGCCGCGCATGGAGCGGGGCCGGCGCTATGCCCGCGGCGGCAGGGTGCGGGAGCTGGTGGTGAAGGCGGGCCGGCTGGAGGCGAGAGTGCAGGGCTCCAGGGCCACGCCCTATCGGGTGAGCGTGCGCAGCGCCGCTCCCGGCAAGGCGCAATGGAAAGCGCTGGAGCAGGCGATGGCCGCCCGCCTGGGCTGGACCGCCCAGCTGCTCAATGGCGAGGTGCCCCGCGAGCTGGAGGAGCCGTTTGACGCGGTGGGCGTGCCGTTGTTTCCGCGCCGCTGGGAGGAGCTGCAGGTGCGCTGCGGCTGCCCCGACGACGCCGAGCCCTGCAAGCACATCGCGGCGGTGTTGTATGTGTTCGCCCAGCAGCTGGATGAAGATCCCTGGCTGCTCTTGGCCTGGCATGGCCGCGATCGCGACAGCCTCCTGGCCAGCCTGCGCCGCAGCGCGCCCGAACCGGCTGCGGCGGATGAATTGCCGCCCTGGTGGCCTGCGGGCCTGCGAGCGCGCCCGGAGCCGCGCCTCCATCCCCCCGATCCGCTGCCGCCCGATCCACCAGAGCGAGCGCTGCAACGGCTGGGCCCGCTGGAGCTGCCCGGCTTGCCGCCGACCGAGCTGGAGCGGCGTCTGGCGTCGCTGTATCAGCGGCTGCTGGTGAGTGCGACCGAGGGCGAAGGGGTTGAGAGCGAGGGGGATTGAGCGGTTGGCGGGAGTCAACCGTCACGGGACCGTCCGCACTCTCGACACAACAAGATCCTGGCCTGTCGGTAGGGGCGAGTGTTTCGGCGATCAGGCCAGGAGACCGGCCGCCGAGGGCCTGGATCACGCCAGGCCGCTCGAATTGGCTCAGATCAGTTGTCGCGAGGCCTGGATCCTTCGCTTGAGACGACGGCTGAAGTGAAACGCCACACCCCCTCCCAACACGGGGAGAGGCCCAGGTGCCGAGGACACCTGGAACGAAGAGGTGAAGGACCGCATTGGCAGCGGAACAGCAGACGCCAGGGTTGGCTCCATTGGCGCCAGTGGCAGTGCCAGGGACGTCATGTCGTCGAGTTGGGCGACATGGGGGTAGCCATCCACGGGATTCAGGCCGCCGGTACCTGGTTTGGGTTGACTCTGGGAACCACTGCAGATTCCAAGCGCTGTGGCGATCGAAATACCGGATGTCTTCCGCTCTGGCCCTGTAGTAAAGCGAACTTCATCGCCCCAGCCGAATAGATGATCAATTTGCCAGCGCTCAAGATATTGATCGACCTCATGTAGGGTTTCTTTGAGGATGCGATTGGCTGAGCAACAATCCAAATTATAAGATACGGCTATATCTTTGCTGGTCAAAATGCTCGTCGAGGCATCGCCACCGTCGCTATCAACGGGACTGGAAATCTTGGCCAGATCCTGAGGCAGAAAGGCGTCGAGCGGATTGGCTTTTGTTGGGGCGGGTTGGGTGGAAATAGCGCTGGCGCTGATGGGTTCACTATTGGCAAACAGGTTGGTATTGAGATCAATCTTGATGTCAACTTCTGGCGCCGTTGGGGTTGCGAGCGATACGGTGGTCGGCAAACAGGTCGTGCAGGAGGTGTTGGACTGTTGACCGATTGTTTGGTAAGTCTTCCATTGCAATGTGCCAATGAGCTCCTTGTAATACATGAAGGAATCGTCGCCCCACGATGGATCTTCCATATTGGGATTGAATACGCCATTTAAAATGACCTGCCTGCGCGGCGTGAAGATTGGACCTGTCGCTGGCGGTTCGGGTGGAACCGCAGGCAGCTGACAGCTTCCGGAGCTGCAGTTCGATCCGGCTCGTGCGGGCTCCTGAAGGCCAATGACGCCCAAAAGGAATAAGACCAACACCGCAGTGCGTCTCATGAGAAATAATATGAGAGATCGAATCAATTCTGTCGGATTGAACTTGGAGCATGCTCTTCCGTTGCAAATTGCCATATCCGCTACCTGTTGGGGCGCCTGCCAAGTTGGGCGGAATCACGGCGCTGTCTCTGCTCTCGTCAGCTCAAGAAAGCTCCAGCGGATCCTTCTCTCATGGGTCAGTGCCTCAGGCCTCAGCCACCCAGTTGTCCTCCCTCAGGCCAGGACATGCCCTGAAATCTCTTGTTGTGCTGGTCACCAGAGTCAGGTGCACTTCGCTACCCACCCCGGCTGTCCCCCGTCCGCAGCCGCCGCACACCCCCTCCCCTGGCTCCAGATCACCGCGGACCTCAGCCAGCCGTCGGCGGATCGATTCCTGGGGCCGTCCTTCCCCTGCCATCGCTGTGCGCCTTCCCCAGGGCTATAGATCCACCCGGCTCCACCTCCAGTGGCCTTGTGCTCTGCCTCCCCGGCGCCGCAAGCGCTTTGGTTTTGGTGGTCCATCAATCTCTGTCCTCCTCCGCCAGCGCCCGTCCCTCCATCAACTCCAGGAAGATCCGCAATCGCTCCCGGTTGCGGATGGAGGGATCATGCTGGACTCTGGCGCAAAGCAGCGGTGCCTGATCCAGGCCCTCAAGGCTTTCTCTCTGGCGTTTTCGCGCCTTGGCCTCCGGCCGACTTCGTCTACAGCTGCTCGGTTTCGCTCTCGATCTGCTTCGTTCTCTCTTCGCTCAGCTCGATATCGTTCTTGAGCTGCTACGGCTTCGCCGGCCTGCGGCTACATCCGCTGCTCGTGCAGCACGATGCTCTGCTCGTAACCGGGATCGTGACGCCAGTTGAGCGTCGGGCCCAAGTGGCGCGCCGTATTGCACATACTCGACAAAAACTGTCGCCACCGAGGCAGCGATGAAAGGGATTCCCCATTGCTGGGGGAGGGGGAAGGAGCGGCCGGCGAGGAGGACGTGGTCAAAGGAGGAGAGCAGGGCGATCAAGCCAAGGAAGAGGCCGCCGGTGGCCTGAAGCAGGCCAAGCCGATCGAGGCTCGGGCAGGGGAGTTGCGTCAACGCAGAGTCTGGCGGAAGCGGCGCTGGTTCGCTCTCATCGGTTGGCGGGGCCGCCGCAGCTGCCGAGGCTGAGGCGGGGTCTGGGGCCGAAGCTGAGTCGGAGGCTGGATCTGCCGGTTCAGGGGGCGGTGGAGGCATCGTGACGGGTCTGAATCGAGGGCGGGTGGGGGGCGCATCGGTTCCCTTCCTTTGCGTGCCACCACCTGTCACACCCCAAGCGCGAACAGCCCTGATCAGGAGCCAGCCAGCTCCCGCCCCTCCATCCAATGCAAGGAAGGATTCGCAATCGCTCTCGATTGAGGATTGTGAGGATTGAGGTCTCGTGTTGGACTGCCTCGCGCCATGGCCTCAGGCTGACGTCGACGACAGCCGCCCGGTTTCGTTGACACCTCGGCGATGGACGCGATCCTCCCGTGGTCGTCCGGTTCATGCCCGTGGCGTTTCCCTGGCGCCAACTTCAACGGCTCGCCGTCGCTCCTGAGCCGGGTGCGCCGGCAGAGAAGCTGGCCTGCTGGACCCGGGCTGAAAGCGGCTTTGGCCGTCACGAAGCCGTATGGGTGCCGTAACATGCCTGACGTGTTACCATGGTTTTTCTGGTAATCCTCCGGCACATTGACGAAGTGGATCCAAGCCGCTTGCGTGAAGGCGTCGAGCTGATGCCAGCCTCGCCACCCCTCCACCTTCACCCCCATCGAACAGGTCGAGCCCCGGGCTCGAGGCTGCCAGTCGTTATGACCCATGCAAATCCTGCTCCCGCTATCGCTGTCTCCCAGGAGGCCAGCGCTCAGCGCGACAAGTCACTCCAGGAAACACCAGCAAAACCCGACGGAAATCGCAACGCTGAGTCCTTGAAACGCATCGAATTGCGCGCCACCGAAGAATTCGTCGCTGCCCTCGACGCCCTGGCAAAAAAGGAAAACTCCTCCAAGGCTGACATCATCCGCAAGGGCGCTGGTCTGTACGCACGCATGCGCATGGAGCAGGAGCGGGGCCATCTTCTCGGGGTGGTTGCCTTGGAAAATGGTGAAATCAAAGTCAAGGAGGTCATCCAACTCTAGGACCATGCCATTCCGATTAGACTGGAGTCCCACGGTCTGAGACGGTCGTGTCCATCCTCTTGCAGGACGATCTCTTTGTTCCAATCCTGGGGGACTTCGCACCGACGGGTGTGGCCTCCAGGTTTCTGACGTTGACTGAGAAGGATAATATCATTGATGCGTTGATCATTGCTCTCGCCAAAAATAACATACCTATTACACCACTGGAAAATTTTATTGCTGCTGAATCAGCAACAATCTATTCGCGGGAGATCATCGTGAAGATTGTTCCTGTTTCTCGCGAGCCATGACATCTCCTCGTGGACAAGAACCCATCGGCCTGTCAAGTAGCTTTCCGGGAACAGTACAAGGCGACGCATTCACAAAAAAAGCTGGAGAAAGTGAGGCGAGCCGACTCTTTCATGCGTCTCAAAGTCCTTTTGAGCAGTACAATTACATCACGACTGATCTGAATGCCCGGATTGAAAAAGAAAAAAGAGAGCACCAGGCGTCATCGTTTCGCAAAAACATCGTTCTCGTTGCCCTGACCGTCCTCTGTCTGGCCTCAGGTTCAGCCAGCATCCTCCTCTTGTTGACCAGCGACGACGATCGAACGCGCGACAAAGCCTTCACTTTCGGCACCGCTTCCATCTCCTTCCTTGCTGGACTGCTCGGTGGCAGCCAGCTCTGAACGTCAAGACATCCGCAAAACATCCTCAACGACCTTCCCAAGTGCAGGCTTGCGCGCTTTGCAACACACCCCAGCTCATCGGGAATGTCTCCAGCGATGACTCGGCAGTTCCTGGAACTTCGACTCCAGTTGGACTGCCGCCGACCAAGCCCCGTCCTCCTATGCCAGCTCTCTCCCCTCCATCAGCGCAAGGAAGAGTCGCAATCGCTCTCGGTTGTTGGCGGTGGGGTCGAGTTGGACTCTGGCGGAAAGCAGAGCCGATCGACGCAAGAGAGCAAGTTCTCGAGCCTGGCGTTTTCGCGATCGAGCTGTTCGGATTCGTTCTCGAGCTGCTGAATCTCTCTCTCGAGCTGCTTCATCCGCTGCTCGTGCTGAATCCTGCGTTGCTCGTAATTCAGCATGCGCTGCTCGTAAACGGGATCGCGACGCCAATTCAGCATCGATAAAAATTGTCGCCACCGAGGCAGCGATGCAAGGGATTCCCTATTGCTGGGGGAGGGGGAAGGAGCGGCCGGCGAGGAGGACGTGGTCATAGGAGGAGAGCAGGGCGATCAAGCCAAGGAACAGGCTGCCGATGGCCTGAAGCAGGCCAAGTCGATCGAGGCTCAGCCAGGGGAGTTGCGTCAACAGGGATTCTGGCGGAACCAGCGCCGGTTCGCTGTCATCGGCAGGCGCGGCAGCCGCCGCCGCAGCAGCAGCTGCTGAAGCTGAGGCGGAGGCTGAGGCTGGCTCCGGGGCCGAAGCTGAGTCGGAGGCTGGGTCGGCTGGGCCGGAGGATGGTGGAGGCACTGTGAAGGGCTGAATCGAGGGCGAGGGGGCATCGGTTCCCTTCCTTTGAGCGCCACCACCTGTCACACCCCAAGCGCGAACAGCCCTGATCAGGAGCCAGCCAGCTCCTGCCCCTCCATCAACGCAAGGAAGAGTCGCAATCGCTCTCGATTGTTGGTGGAGGGGTCGAGTTGGACTCTGGCGGAAAGCAGAGCCGATCGACGCAAGAGAGCAAGTTCTCGAGCCTGGCGTTTTCGCGATCGAGCTGTTCGGTTTCGAGCGCGAGCTGCTTCATCCTCTGCTCGTAACCGGGATCGCGACGCCAATTCAGCATCGATAAAAATTGTCGCCACCGAGGCAGCGATGAAAGGGATTCCCCACTGCTGCGGGAGGGGGAAGGAGCAGCCGGCGAGGAGGACGTGGTCATAGGAGGAGAGCAGGGCGATCAAGCCAAGGAACAGGCCGCCGATGGCCTCAAGCAGACCAAGCTGATCGAGGCTTGGCCATGGAAGTTGCTTCAACGGGGAGTCTGGCGGAAGCGGCGCCGGTTCGCTGTCACCGGCAGGCGCGGCGGCTGACTTCGATGCCGAGGCTGCGGCTGAGGCTGGCTCCGGGGCTGAAGCTGAGGCTGAGGCTGGCTCCGGGGCCGAAGCTGAGTCGGAGGCTGGGTCGGCTGGGTCGGAGGGCGGTGGAGGCATCGTGACGTGGCTGAATCGAGGGCGGGGGGGGCATCGGTTCCCTTCCTTTGATTGCCACCACCTGTCACACCCCAAGCGCGAACAGCCCTGATCAGGAGCCAGCCAGCTCCTGCCCCTCCATCAACGCAAGGAAGAGTCGCAATCGCTCTCGATTGTTGGCGGAGGGGTCGAGTTGGAATCGTCCGGAAAGCAGTGCTGCTCGATCAAGGCGCTTAAAGCTCTCTGCCTGGCGTTCTCGCGCCTCAGCAGCTCGGTTTCTCTCTCGATCTGCTTCGTTCTCTCTTTGATCCGCTCGCTGTCGCTCCTCACCCGCGAGATATCGCTCTCGAGCTGCTTCATCCGCTGCTCGTGCTGAATCCTGCGTTGCTCGTAATTCAGCATGCGTTGCTCGTAACCGGGATCGCGACGCCAATTCAGCATCGATAAAAATTGTCGCCACCG
>Ga0194129_10010513_pt1 | contig 10076 bp, 4 predicted proteins | sample TA2KigCa35mmetaG_FD_150862 | JGI IMG/M metagenome (GOLD analysis project Ga0194129, IMG submission 150862) | Freshwater microbial communities from Lake Tanganyika, Tanzania - TA2015038 Kigoma Deep Cast 35m | ecosystem: Environmental > Aquatic > Freshwater > Lake | place: Tanzania: Lake...
TAGTTATAGTTCATCAAAAATAGATATAAATGATATATTAGAAGACAAAGATTTTAGTATATCAACACCATTATCTGGTTTTGGTTATGGTTTACCAATTACAGATATATATATTCAATTTTTTAATAAATCAGTAAATAATATAAAAATAGAAAGTATATATAAAGAAGGTACATCAATATTTATATTTCTAAAAAATTATCAAAGAATAATATAAAATAAAAAATGACAGATAATTTATTATAATAAATTAATTAATTAATTAATTAATAAACAATATATTTTAAAAATGACAACTGAATATTCTACTATTTTACAACATTTTTATCATGAAACTTCTAGTAATTTATATGAATTTCTAGAATTATTTAAATATTTCATAAATGATTTAAATATTGACATTATTTTAGAAAATAAAAATAATGAAAGTTTGAAAAAAATGAAAAGGATGAATCAATTGTTTCATTTTTTAATAAAAATACAAGAATATTATGTCAATAATAGTGAAGATAGTATATTTAAATGGGTAATAATAGTATTATTAAATTCTACTATATTTCTAGAAGATTGTATTACAAATTATTTTTCTTCAATTGAAGATTTTGAAAATTTTGATGATTATAGTATGATAATGATTGAAATTAATGAATTATCACAAATAGATTTTTATTTTTATTTTTTATATAAATATGAATCAATTGGTGATTTTTCAGATTATTTTACTGAAATTGAAATGAATAATATAGAAATGAATGTAGTTGTTTATATGATAACAATAAATTGGTATATATTTTTTAAAGGATTAGCATTAAACTTAAATTCAAAATATAATATATATAATGAAAATACATTTAATATAATTATTGATAATAAAAGTGATACAGTTAATTTAATTGGATTATTAAAAATATTTAATCAAGAGAATAAAACTATAGATACATTGAATATTAATTGGAAGAAAAGAAATGAATATATAACATTAATTAATTATGGTAATTCTGGTATTTTATCAAATGAATATAAATATTTAACAAATGAATTAATTTCTAAAGAAATATGTCTATTTCTATAATATTAAAAATATATTTTATTCTAAAAACAATAATATTTTTTAGAATAATTTTATAAAAAAACAATAATTTTCTAGAAAATGATTTTTTTCTAGAAAAAATAATTAAAATTTCTAGAAAAAATGTAATTTTCTAGAAAAAAAATAAAAAAAATTGATTTTTTTTTTATTTAAATTTAAAATATATAAAAAGTAAATATCATTATAATATATTAGAAATGTCGGAAAATAATTTAAAGGTAAATAATGAATTAGATATGAATAAAAAAAATGATGTAAAAGATGAATTTGATTGGAATAATAAAACATGGAATGTAATTGATGTATTTTTTAAACAAGAAAATATATTAGTTGACCATCATATAAACTCATTTAATTATTTTATGACATATCAAATCCAAAATATAGTAAAAGAGAAAGAATTTAACATAAAGATATATAATAAAGATACTTGGAATGATGAGATGCAAATATATTTAGAGACATATCAAATTGAATTTGGAAAGATATATTTAAGTAAACCAGTATTATATGATTATCCAAATAAGCCAATGTATCCATATGAAGCAAGATTGAGAAAATTGACTTATGGAGGTAATTTATATATAGATATACATCATAAGACTATTAAAGTTGACCCAAAGACGGGTGAACAAGATATCACATATCATCCTACATTGGAAAAATTTCCTTGTGGAAGAATGCCTATAATGGTTGGTTCAAAATATTGTATTTTGTCTGAACAAAATAGTTTAACTAAGATGGAAATGGGTGAAGGAGTATATGATTATGGAGGATATTTTATTGTAAAAGGTAGTGAGAAAATCATTATATCACAAGAGAAAAAATGTGAGAACAAAATCAATTGTTTTAAACAGAAAGCAACCCAGAATAAATATTCAGATACTGCGGAAATTTCTTCAGTTCATCCAGATAATCCATCACAAGTTTCAACTGTATGGGTAAAGATGAAGGCTAAGGAGGAAACATATGGTGGTAATGTTATAAGAGTAAGATTTAATCGAAGAATGAAGCAAGATATTCCATTATTAATTATTTTTAGAGCATTGAATTTCATAAGTGATAAGTCTATTGTGGAGTTAATTGTTTATGATATTAATAATGAAAATAATAATGCAATGATGGAATTATTGAAAGCATCAATTGAAGAGTCAAAACAGATACAGACACAAAAGTTGGCATTAGATTATATATCAAAATATATTAATGGAATTACAACAATTAAATACAAGACAAATAAATGTAAATTGAAGTATACTTTTGATGTATTATGTCAAGAATTATTTCCACATATTGGTGAATCACCAATTAAAAAGGGTTATTTTTTGGGTTATATGGTAAATAAATTATTGAAATGTCATATGGGAATAATGAAGTATGATGACAGAGATTCATTTTTGAACAAAAGAGTAGAGACAAGTGGAGAATTGATGGCAGATTTATTTAGAACAAATTTTGGTAAATTTGCGAAAGATTTGAAGATAATTTGTGATAAGGATATGATGGCAGGGAAAATATCAGAAATACCATTAAATTTAAGTAAGAAATTAAAACCAAATTCTATTGAAAATGATACGAAATATGCATTAAGTACTGGTAGTTGGGGTCATAAAAATCAAGCTAAATCTAGAAAGGGTATTGCATCAGTTTTAGCGAGATTAACATATTTAGGTACATTATCAAATAAAAGAAGAATAGTGACACCAATGGAAAAGAATTTAAAATTGACAGAACCAAGAAAGTTGCATTGTACACAATGGGGTATGATATGTCCATTTGAAACACCAGAGGGTCATGGTGTAGGAATAGTGAAAAATATGGCATTAAGTTGTCAAATTACAATTCCATGCATAGATGCACCAATAAAGGCATATTTAGATGAATTTGGAGTGAGAGAGATTGAAGGAGTAAGACCAATTGAAATTGCAGGAAGTGTAAAAGTATTTGTAAATGGAGATTGGTATGGTCAATCATTTGACCCACATAATTTGGTTACAAAATTAAGAATATTGAGAAGAAATGGAATAATTAATCCATTTATATCAATTTCTTGGTATATACAATTTAATGAATTACATATTTGGACAGATGGTGGAAGATTATGTAGACCATTATATATTATAAAAGACAATAAATTAAAGATAACAAATAAATTTGTGGAAGAGATTAAACAAAAGAATATGGTATGGAAGGATTTATTGATAATTAATAAAAATGTAACAGAAACAAATTTGAATGATTATGGGGAAAATTTTGAGGATAATGCAATTATTGAATATATTGATACAAATGAGACAGATACATTAATGATTGCAATGAGTCAAGATAATTTAAATGATAATAATAAGGAGAATTATTCATATTATAATTATACACATTGTGAGATACATCCATCATTAATATTAGGAGTATTAGCTTGTAATATACCATACTCAGAACATAATCAATCACCAAGAAATTTATTTCAAGGTGCAATGGGAAAACAAGCAATGGGAATTTATAGTACAGCATTTAGACATAGAATGGATACAATGGCGCATATATTACATTATCCCCAGAGACCATTGATTAATACAAAAACGAGTAAATATGTTCATGGAGATGAGTTACCAAGTGGTCAAATGCCAATAGTAGCTATTGCATGTTATACAGGATATAATCAAGAAGATTCATTAATTATAAATCAAAGTGCAATTGATAGAGGTTTATTTAAGTCATCATTTTATAGAACATATATGGATGAGGAGAAAAAGAACAGTGCAACATTAGAGGATGAGAAGTTTTGTAAACCACAAAAGTATTATCCAAATGGTAAAATATATACAGAAAGAATGAGTTATGGTTCCTATGATAAATTAGATAATAATGGATTTGTGAAGGTTGGTTCATATGTTGATGGTAATGATATAATTATTGGAAAAGTTACAATGTTAAAAGATGTAATTGAAGGACAACCTGCAGCACGAGATTTAAGTACAACAATAAGAACAAATGAAGCAGGTATTGTGGATAAGGTATATAAGAATAGTAATGGTGATGGATATAATTTTGTGAAGGTTAGAGTAAGAAGCGACAGAACACCTGAAGTCGGAGACAAATACGCGTGTACGCTACCATATACAATGGTTTTAACAATAAATGGATGGAAACAAATAAAAGATGTTAATATGAATGACAAAGTAGCTATTTTAGAACCAGAAACAGACAATATATCATATGAACATCCAGAAAAAATACATTGTTATGATTATAATGGTAAGATGTATCAATTAAAAAGTCAATTGGTTGATTTAACAGTAACACCTAATCATAGAATGTGGATTAAAAGAAGATATGGTAAAGGAAGTAATTATAAAGACAATTTTGAATTTATGAGAGCAGATGAATGTTTTAAAAGAAGATTGAAATATAAGAAAACAATTGATAATTTTATTCCTGAAAATTGGATTGGAGAAACATTTATTATTCCAGAATATACTGATGGTAAAGGAAAACTAAGACAACAAAAAGAAGTTCAAATGAATGATTGGTTAGTATTTTTTGGAATTTGGATGGTAGAAGGATGTGCAAATAAAAATGGAATTTCAATTGCCGCACATAAACCAAGAGTAAAAAAAGTATTGCAACCTGTTTTAGATAGATTTGGTTATCATATTTGTAAATCTGGGAAGGGTCAAGATATTAATGGAGAAAAAAATTGTTGGTCATTTGGTGATGTTCAAATAGCAAATATTATGAAACCATTAAGTGTTGGTGCAGTAAATAAATTTTTACCAGATTGGGTTTGGAGATTAAATAAAGAACAATGTAGACTACTAATTACATCAATGATGTTAGGTGATGGATATATAAATAGTTCGAATGCAAATATGTATTATACATCTTCTAAAAGATTAGCAGATGATTTGTGCAGATTATGTTTACACGCAGGTTGGTCATCTCATATGAGATTACTTGATGGTAGAGTTGCGGGTACTAGTGCAATTATATCAAGTGATGGTAGAATTATAACAAGTACTGCAGATAATTATACTATAACAATTATTAAAACTAAACTTGAACCGGAAGTAAATCATGGACATAGTAAAAAACAAAATGGACAATCAGAAGAATGGATTGATTATGAAGGAAAGGTATATTGTTTAACAGTTAGAACAGGAATATTTATGGTAAGAGAAAATGGAAAACCAGTATGGACCGGAAATTCAAGACATTAACAGACCAGTGTCAAAAAGCATCCTACTATAACAATTGAAGCTCTGTTATAGATAAATAGTTGTGCTCTTCAATAAAAAAGCCAGATGCTAGTGATAGTAAAAACTATTGCAAGAAACCTCATAATGACGGGAAGTCCCTTAGAGTTTTATCTACCAAGTTATTTATGAAAGTAAATAATGGCCACGTTAATAGCGTCGGGTATGGTAATAATGATAAAAATTGGGTAATCCGCGGGTAAAATATCTAAGTATCGATATGATGAGATATATGATATTCCCTCAACGACCGCACGGGTTTCGGTAGAAAATGAAGATTTAATCAATCTAATTCTGCTTAAGGTACAGTCTATTCCTCTTAGGAAACTTAGAGGTATTAAAGGGTCAGAAAGGTACAATTGGTATGACATATGCACAAGAAGATATGCCATTTACAAAAAATGGTATAGTACCAGATATAATTATGAATCCACAAGCTATTCCAAAAAGAATGACAATTGCACAATTTATTGAATGTGTATTTGGAAAAGTTGGAACAATAGCAGGTGTTGAATTAGATGCAACACCATTTAGAAAAATTGATGTTGAAAGTATATCAGAAGTATTGGAAAAGATGGGTTATCATGGGTCAGGTACAGAAGTTTTATATAATGGTAAAACAGGTGAACAAATACAAGCATCAATATTTATGGGACCTACTTTTTATTATAGATTAAAGCACTTAGTTGAAGATAAACAACATTGTCTGGCCCATGGAACAGAAATATTGACATTAGATGGATGGAAAGATCAAAATAGATTGACAATGGAAGATTATATTGCAACTTTAAAAGATGATAAATTGGTATATGAAAAACCAATAGAAATATTTAATTATCCAGATTATGAAGGAGATATGTATTATATTAAAAATCAATCAATTGATTTAGAAGTAACTGGAAAACATAGAATGTGGGTTTCAAAAGTAACAACAAGACAAAAGAAATGGACTTCATATAATTTTGAATGTGCAAAAGATATTATTGGAAAACATAGGAGATATAAAAAAGATGCAATATGGAAAGAAGAAGATTATACTTTTACTTTACCATCTTGTGAATTTCATTATAAAAATGGTGAATTAGTATCATATGAAAGTAAAGAAATAAATGATATGAATGCTTGGATAACTTTTTTTGGAATTTGGTATGCTGAAGGTTGGGCAACAGGTAATGAACATACTGGTTGTGTAACTATTTCAGTGAATAAACAAAGAGTAAAAGATGCATTATATCCTGCATTAGATAAATTAGGATTGAGTTATCATGTATCCAGTGAAAAGATGTATATAAATCATATTGAACATCAACTATACATGTATATGAAACCATTAAGTGTTGGTGCAATTAATAAAAAGATGCCAAGCTGGGTTTTTGAATTGAGCATAGAACAAACGAAATTATTATTGTATTCGATGCAACTAGGTGATGGAAGTTTTATGAAAAATGATACATCAGTTTATTATACATCTTCAAAAATATTAGCTGATCAATTCCAACAACTAGCATTACATGCAGGTTGGACAAGTTCTGTACATATTCACTATGAAGAAGGGGAAAATATTGCATATATTGGTGATAGACAAATTTCTAGTAGTACAATATATAGATGTAGTTTGATAAAGAGTAAGTTAAATCCATCTGTTAACCATGGACATAGACATAATCAAAATATTCAAGATGAATGTTATATTGAAAATATTAAAACACCTGTATGGTGTGTTCATGTACCATCTGAAGTATTTATGGTTAGACGTAATGGTAAAGTATGTTGGACTGGAAATTCTCGTTCAACCGGACCATATCAGTTATTGACGATGCAACCGGCAGAAGGGAGGAGTCGGGATGGTGGATTCCGTTTTGGAGAAATGGAACGGGATTGTTGCGACGGTGATACGGAAGTATCGTTATATAATGGTTTAAGTATGATGATAAAAGATTTATCTGAATCTGATATGGATTTAATTGGATATGATGAAGAAAAACAAGGAATAGTAAAGGCTAAACAAAATAATTTCTTATATAAAGGAGAAAAAGAATGTATTGAAGTTAAATATCAAGATGGAAGAACAATTATTTGTACACCAGAGCATCCAATATTATCATCAACAGGTGAATGGATTAAAGCAAAAGATTTAATTATTGGAGAAACTCGAGTAAAAGCAGGTATAAATTATCCATTAATGAATATTACTGAAGAAATACTTGAATGTAATGGATGGGAATTAAAATGTGGCAATATTATATTAAAAACTAATACAAAAGATGAGTATTTGAAAACACTTGCTTTTATGAGAATATTAGGATATTTACTTGTAGATAATGAAAAGATATTCAATAAAAAGATAGATAAAGAAATGTTTATTAATGATTTAATTTTATCTGAAATAGAAAACATTAATTTAAGTCAAAATACCATTCCAGAATTTTTATTGGATATTAATTGTCCAAAGAGTATTATTAGAGAATTTTTAAGTGGATTTTATGGTAAAAATTGTAAGATTGAAATGAATTTAATAAGAAATACATCAAATATTGATGTTAAAGAATTATTGGAAAGATTAAATATAAAAGATAATAATTTAAATGAATTTTATAGGAAAATTGGATTAAAATATAATAGTACTGATTTATGGAAATTAGAACATATAACTACATATAAGAATTATGCTAAGTTAAATGACTATAAAGAATCAGCAGAATTAGAATCAGAATTTTATGAAGAGATTGATGTATATAATTTAAAGGATAATGGATTATTACCAACTATGAACTTAAAAGTTATTGATATTAAACCTGCAGGAATTCGTCCAGTATATGATATCGAAGTAGATAAAGTCCATAATTTCTTAGCAAATGGTATTGTAGCACATAATTGCATGTTGTCTCATGGTTCAGTACAATTTTTGAAAGAAAGAACATTTGATTGCTCAGACAAATATTTTGTTTGGATTGATAATGAAACAGGAATGATTTCACCTGTAAATCCAGATAAAGGAATATATAAATCATTATATAGTGAAAACACAACAAAATTCAGTAGAGTACAAATACCATATGCAAGTAAGTTATTGATTCAAGAATTAATGGCAATGCATATTAACACCAGATTAATGGTAAAAAAATAAAAAATATATCAATATAATACTACATAAACATATAATAACATATAACATAAATTTAATTATATATATCAATATATCAAAATATATTGATATAAAAATATATTACATATTCTATATTTTTTGGTATATAAAATCTAAATTATAATTTGTTTAGATTTCTTTATAATTTTATTATATTTTTTATGGAATTCTTTATCAAAAATATCATAATTTGGTAAATCATTTATTAACATTACAAATAAAAATTGAGTGTGTGAACATTCAGGCTTAAAATTATTATAATGTATTTTATGATATTCATCAATTTCTTCTTCTTTATTATTTATTTGTTCCAATAAATAATTATAATTTTCTTCATTAATTTTGAATATTTGGATATCAAAAAGTAAATTTTCAAATGATATATTTGGTAAAATAGTAAAATGTAATTTATGGTAATTAAATAATAATTCCATTACACCTTGTTTATTGTCTGAAATTCCTACGATTGCCTGAAAATCAACACAATTATATGTATCACAATTAACTAAATAAAACATTATTCATAATAATTTATTTTATGTTGTTTTTATATAAAAAAATTGATTTTTTTATATTTAAAACTATTTAATATTTATAAAAATATATCAAATAAAAATGGATAACAAAACAAAAGGTGATTTATATGAAATTTATATTAAAAAATACATAGAAAACAATGATAATATAACATGGTTATGGAAAGATATTCCAGAATATGAATTACGTGAATCTGGTATTCTTGGTGATTGGAATGAATATAGAATCAGTAGAAAAACAAATAAAATAAATGGATTACCTGATTTAGGTACTGATATTTTGTTGAAACATAATGATAAATATATTTTAGTACAATGTAAAAATTATGCTTATGATAATCGTATTATATATGAAAAATTAGCTGGATTTTATATTATGTCTAAACATTACAAATTAGATGGTATAATTTATTATACATCTGAATTGTCAAGAAATATTAAATGTTTAAAAAATATACCAGAAATACAATATATTAAAAAAGAATTTAATGAAGAAAATATTACAAATATAGATTTGAATACAAATATGAATACAAATATGAATACAAATATGAATACAAATATGAATACAAATATGAATGCAAATATGAATATAAATATGAATACAAATATGAATATAAATATGAACACAAAATTATTAAATATTCCCTATTATTATCAAATAGAAGCATATGAAACTTTAAAAAATGAGAGAAGAAGTATTTTATCTTTACCTTGTGGTATGGGTAAAACTTTAACCTCAATCATGATTTCAAAGAATCATATGAATATATGTATTATTTCTCCTTTGATTACCTATGCATTTCAAAATGCAGAAAGATTTGAAAATGAATTATTATCTTATGGATATAAATCCATTCAAATTCATACTGAAGGTACAAGAGATTATGTAAAAATAAATGATTTTATTACTAAAAATAATAAAAAGATATTTAGTTTTACATATGATTCTGTTGATATACTTTTAAATATTATTTCGTCATTAGATGATTGTATTATTATTATAGATGAATTTCATAATTTATCGAAAAATGATATATTTATTACAGATG
>Ga0194129_10010524_pt1 | contig 10068 bp, 13 predicted proteins | sample TA2KigCa35mmetaG_FD_150862 | JGI IMG/M metagenome (GOLD analysis project Ga0194129, IMG submission 150862) | Freshwater microbial communities from Lake Tanganyika, Tanzania - TA2015038 Kigoma Deep Cast 35m | ecosystem: Environmental > Aquatic > Freshwater > Lake | place: Tanzania: Lake...
ACCCAGGCCCGCCACCGTCCGCTCGCGGGGGGGCAGATGGGTCTGTTGGAGCTGGTGGCCTGAGGCTGTCGCACCACGGCTCGGCAGAATCGCCCTGCGCCAGGAGTCACCGTGCATTTCCAGGACAGAACTAACACTCTCTAAGCACTTCAGTCATACCAAGCGATCTGAGTGGGTCTGGGCGCTTGTGAAAACAGTGTGAACACTCTAAGGTGGTTCTGGACATGGTTCCGTCCGATTAGAGGTGCAGGACACTTTCTTGGTGGGGTTCACGATCCGTAACGGGGTCCTTCTCTGCGGAGAGAGACCTTGAACGGAAGGGTCTTGGAGACCATCCCGTTAATGGGAGGGGAGTTCTCGTTGGTTCGGTTTGATCACCGACCTACCTGGTACTTCAGGTTTTACCTGCCTGCCTCTGCGGGTCACCGCAGGGGGTACATCAAACGGTCCCTCAAGACCCAGGACCGCAATGAGGCGGAACGCAGGGCATACGAGGAGTGGAGGAAACTCAAGACCCTCCAGGAGGACGGGGGAACCGTCACATCCAAGAACCTCCAAGAGGTGATGGATGACTGGATTGACGCAAGTTGGCAAAGGGTGGTGACTGGTGAGATCCAGGAGGGAACCTGGAAATCCAAAAACCTGTTCTTCAAGAACCAACTCCGTCTCTTCTTTCAAGCAAAGGGTCTGAAGAGAATCACAGATCTTCAGGTGGACACCTTTGATGACTACAGATATTGGAGGATGACGGAAGGATGGAAATACTCAAAAAAGACTAATGGGAGAAGACCTCCAACCGATGGAACGGTCAATAGTGAAATTGGTTTGATCAATGAATGGTTCAACAACCACCTCATCCCCAAAGGGTATGTACGCAGAAAACCGAAGATCAGGACAAAAACCCTTGACCAGGATGATCTTGCTGCCAACCCTCCTATCCCCTTGAAAGAGTGGGAGAAAATTTGGAGGTGGATGGAGTTGTGGTCTGAATCCGATGCAAAGGGGGTCAACAGACCACAGGTTCATTACTGGAGGAACTGTTTTCGTCATTACCTCTTGGTTGCATACAACTCAGGTGCGAGACCTACCGAACTCGTTGGTCGGTTCAACAAGAGACAAGAACAACTGGATCGTGGGTTGACCTGGGGGGATGTTGAGATTCAACCTCGTACCAGGTGGTCTCCGAAAGCGAATAAAGAAATAGAAGATAAACCCGTTTCAATCCTGGATATTCGCAAGACCAAGACGGGTGTTCCCAGAGAGGTGCCTTGTCTTGCTGCGAACCATTTGATCAGGTGGAAAAAATTTGTAGATCATTGGAGAACTCAAAATGGATACCCACCGGTTCAGTCAACTGATCTGGTCTTCGTCAACCCTGCAACTGGAAAACCCTTCTCTTATACCTGTTTCTCTCGTACATGGGATCAGATCCGCAAGCAACTCGCTGACTTGTTGACGGGACACTACACCCTGTACTCAACGAGAAGTTCGTATGTCACTAATCAGTTAGAAGAGGGAATTCCGAGTGATTATGTGTGCAAGTTGACTGGACATGCTTATGAGGTGATGAAACGACACTACGAACGGATGCAAATGCGTAATTTGATTCCTGAGGTGACCAAACGCACCTATGGGAAGAGGTACGAAAATGCCCATGGTGCTTATAAGTTGGTCTGAGGTTCTCCTTTGTATGAGACCGCGACTCTGATCAGTCGCTCTCTTGCCACTTTCGGGGTTGCTAGTCAGGATCTATACAGTTACCAAACCTTCTGTGTCCAAAATCCACATCCAGTACCAAGACCAGGTTGGTGCGTGGAAACACTTCACCACCAAACACCATCAGGGTGATGCGTATCGCACTGCCGCGAACCGTGCGAAGTCAACCGGAAAACGCCATCGCCTTGTGGATGAGGACGGAAACCTGCTGGATCTCGTAGAACCATAAATTGCTAGTACTATTCAGATGCTGTTGAGATTTTGAACACAGAAACGCATCAATAAAAATGCTTTGAGAAAGATGCTTGTGTTCGCAATCTAAGAGGACACGCTAACGCCAAATATTTGACAAAGATCAAACTTGCCTATATAATATCTGGACAGATCTTAAAGAGTCAAAACCAGAGGGTTCTGACTCCGGGTAACATAATATTCATTTGATTGGGTTTTTCAAGGAGAATTCGTCAAGGGATAAGGACTGTCAACTCATAAGGTCTCAAAAACCCCAGAACCATTGCCACGACACTATTTATGCAACATACAGAAGACAGTGACGAACGAAGTGAGGAACATTCCCGAGTGAAACGAGGGAATGAGTCACCACCAACTTCTGAACCCCATCACTCCTCCAGAACCTCCTTCAACCGAAAACTCGAGAGAATTCACTCCAGAACTCACTCCTTCGGGAAGGTGATGGAGACAGTGATCCAGAACCAATGGGCATCCAACTTCCGACCTCACTGGTTTATCACGATTCACTGGAACGACCTCCCAACCTCTTATGACACCGTTGAAGGACACACCAGACACCTCAGGAATGTCCTCTTGACCCAACTCATGAAGTGTGGATCACCCAGAGATCTTCCAGACCCACCTGGACGACCATCTGCGGTCTTCTTTCACGAACGATCATCCGTCATCTGTAGAAGTCGTCAGATCCTTCCTTTTCATACCCACTTGCATTTGGAGAAACTTCCTTCTCCATTGAACGAACAATGGTATCTGAATGTTCTTTTAAAGGGTAAGGTTACGCCAAAAGTCCAGAAACTCCTCAAGACCACCACCAAAGGGAATGAGGGAATCTTGATCAAACGATGGAACCGCAAACATCATGGTTCCTACAACCTCAAGGACTACTACAAATGCAAACACCAACAGGATTCTGATCTGGTGTTGGACTACATGAACTCTGATCTGAGATTCAACTGACAAATCGCAGTGATTGAAATTCCGTCAAATTACGCAATTACTAAAATGAGGTTTGGATTCCAAGTTGCCTCAGTTTTGCAATAACTGATTCCCCCTTGCCAGGCATAAAAACCATTTTGTAACTACCGCCAGATTTTGTATTTAAGGTATATGCCGAACGGAATGAGACTTTTGATTTTGTGATCGAAGACACTGCCTCAGGCGGGAAAATCCATCTGACTGCGGCATCGTCATCGACTTGGTTATTTACTATTGCAAGGACTCCGGCAAGATCCATATCCGATTCGACGAAGAATATCTTATTTTCTGAAATAACAAGGGTGCCTTCAGGGTTTGGAGTTAAAGAGAACCCTTCTCGCTCGTACCAGATGCAACCATATGTGCTTGTCTCGCAAGTAACCGATGCTTGTTCACTTACATACTCATCAGCGAAAGAGTATTCAAAAGGACTGTTTTCATTGTCCTCTTTTTCTTCTTCTGAGTCATGAGTGGATGCAAACTCTTTGCCATCAAAATCGTCTTCTTCAAAATCCGAACTGTTAGTTGGATCAGGATATGTAAGTTGCTCAGCAGAGAGTTCCTGAAAATGCTCTTTAGTAAGGGGGGTAGGTGGTAATTCAATCGTATTCCATAAAGATTCGCTGCATATGCTTTCAAGCACTTTGAGTGACTTGTTCAATCGACTTTGCAGTTTGACCGCATCAGAACCTAATTCATCCCCATCCCTTGAAAGGAGTCTTGCAAGCAATAGCGTTATTGAATAAAGGTCTTCGGGGGTAGTGAGAGATGCGGATAATTGACATAATTTTTCGGAAACATGCACCGAAAGATTATCGGGAAAGTTGTTGACTAGATCTCTTTTGACTTTTTCACATGCCTCTAATAAGGTCTGCCATGCTGCTGTTACCTCAGGCGCATCATCGACATCATCAAGCGCATCATCTATATATCTCGACAGGATTGTGGGAATTTCCAGGAGTGTCAATGTCTGCCGTCCGTCCAAAGAAAGTTCTTGGGAAGACGAAAATTTCCAAGAAACCGTAAAAACCCTTGGGGTCTCAAAGAAACTCGTTAATCTTAACTGATCTTCCTCGCGAACCTGACGGAGTTTGTCTTCTTTGTTTTCTTGGTACTTTCTAACTCCAAACTTGCCTAGTTTCCACAGTCCCTTCGCCCCCAATACCAAACCCTTCCCTGCAACGTCAAATAGAGCGTCAGTTCCGCTTGAACTTGAAAAACTGCTACCTGAGTTAGATAGCCCTCCCGCTCCACCCACCTCTCTGAGGTTGTAAATATCATTCCCTCGAACCCCGTATCGTTGCATAATAACTTCTTTTGCACCCCCCCAACTCCCTGCATTAACCTCAACTGTATCCTTGCCATGGATAATGCCGCCGTTGCCTCGATAATGTATTTCTGCAGAGTAGCGACCCATATGGAACAGGAAAAGTACATCATATCTCATTCGCGAGGCGCGTCAAGTCTATTTCATGAGTATCGATAGTGATCTGGATATAAATAGTCAGTAGTGAACCTCTACAGAACATATGCCTGTGATATCAGAACCAACCAACATCAACCTTTACTTCGGTCAACGCAATCAGGTGACCCTAGAGAAGTTTGATCACCTATCAGAAAAACTCAGGAGATCCCGAACAGGAACTCTGGATTTTCTGATCACACACTATGAGTGGTTTGAGAAACACAAAAAGGAGGTGATCGGATGACCACCTCCAAATCCGTTTCCATTACTGCAGTCACTCATGCGATGTTGCAGGAACTTTCCGACAAGAACCGCAAGAAACCAGACCAATACCTACATGAGTTGATCAAGAGGGAATATGACAAGAAGAAATGAACCCCCTGTGTTTATCAAGTTAACTCCCCTTCAGGTCAAGAAGATTGAGGTAATGAAGGAGTCCATTCAGGAACCCGTGACTCGCAAAGACATCATTGATGGTCTGATCGACAGTGCATACCTAGTCGCACTCAATACTCTTTATGACGATGGAATAATTTCTAAAAAGACTTACAAAGATGGTCTGACGGTGGTTCCTGAGTACTTAAAGGGAGATATCTGATCAATACTTGATCCATTTGGATGCAATTTAAGACGCGAAGGTGTTCTTAAAGTCTTCCTCTGATTCTTCCTCGTCACGAAGGAAGATGCAGAGACGACCGTACTCTTCGTTGAATTCAATATTCCATGAGGTGGGACATTGATCTAACCATGCATCGATTGCATCTGATTCAAAAGGAGACTTCATTTTCCTGCTACATTTGAAAGTTGAATTATAAAACCATAGTCGCATTGGGTCAAGTGTTTTCGAGTGCTATATGGTCAATACTTCATCCACTTGTCCAAGATCACTTTAATCTTATGCGCAAGGTTCGGGTGACTTTCTGCAACTTCCTTCAACCTTCTCCTGTAGTTGAATCGTTGCGCTCTATTGGTGGTTCTTAGGTATTCCAGTGCAACTTTGTGAATGTAGTCCACACCATGAACACCCCAGAATGTCTTGCGATCTCCACGCACGCGATTGAGGAAACCAGTAAAGGTGCTCATAGGTGCGAGAACCAGATCCTCTAGTGATGTCAGTGAGAAGAGGGTCTTGTGACTCTGTTCTCCTTCCTCCCAAGTCCTCTTCAATTCCTTGGTGAGGACGCTCACGAGTTCCTGCGAACGATCCTGTGCCCTCTCCTGACGCAGGTTGACCATGGACTGGTCTTCCTCGTAGTGAGTGCGGAACCCGTAACGAGAGACCACACCCTCCAGTTCCTCCTTGAACTGAGTCAGAACCTCCTCTGAGAGGTCTGGAGGGGTCATGACATGAACGAGTGCGGAGAAGTCGTCTGGAACTGCCTCTGTTCCCGCCTGGAACCTGTGGTGACGGATCCATCGGTTCAGTGACCCCTGGGAGACCTTGGGGTGGATGTGCCCGTCCCGCACTCCTGTGACCAGTTCCTCGTCGGTCAGACAGTGGATCAGATGGATTGTGGTGTACAGAGGAGGGAGATCCCCTTTGACCCCCTCCAGACGATCGTCCAGACCGATCTGCAGGAGTTTTGACCAGACCTTCTCCGAGTAGGGGGATTCTTCCCTCAGATCCCTGAACTCATCAGGGGTCAGGGACTCCTTTGCAGTCCTGATGACACTGCAGACCCAGAGGATGTCGTCCACAGATCCCGTAATGGAACCACCCACCAGGTCAACCAGGAACTCGGTTTTGGACTTGGAGGGGGTGGACACCGCTGTTGCTGCCTTATGAGACGACTATCTCTGCGCAGATGAGGTCGTGGCAAGTGGACGATCTGCGAACTGGAGCAACGACTTGACGGTGCAGAGAATGTCATGTACTTTGGATGGATGATCAGGAAACGGGTCAAACAGGGGTCATCCGAACCTCACATCCACTGACCCCCTGTAAATGCAAATTCAATATCTGAGTCACCCAGACAGTGAGTACCCCTGAGTGGGATGTCTGAACTTGATTTCATCTGACTCATGAAAAGAAAATCACCACTTACACCTGCGGAATTGCAAACACTTCTAAAGGTTGCAGAACTGAAAACCAAGGGTTCCACGCGAACTTGTGATTTTAAATCCCGTTAATCCCTTAATTCTGTGATCTAAGACGACCTCAGACCGTCTATAAACCCAAGGGACGATCTAAATCTCTTTCTTTGGAGACTGAGTGGAAACCATATTCATCTTACTTTTTTCTATTATGACCCATCCCAGGAAAATTGAATACGCATCTATTGAAATTATGACCCCTTATGCGACTGTCATCAATGGTCGTGTTGTTTTCACTTCGCACACGGAGAGTTCTGTCCTGACTAATTTTGAGGTACCCAACTATGTGACTAATCAGGACGAATTAGATCTTTATCTCAACAACCTTCTTAATGAATCCGGATGTGACATCGCGTGCATTTTTAATATTTATGTTCATGAGTGGAATGAGGTCTGATCTAGTGTCACTTCCTAAAAATCTTGTCAGTGATTCGGTCAAGTCCCTTCGTCCCTTTACTGACAATGGTATTGTTTCTTGTCATCAAGGAAAACACCACAAGTTAAAGGGACGTTTCATTGGAAAGAAGTGGGTATTTGTGATCCCCTGTTCTCCGAAATCATATTACTCCAATAAATTGCATACTATAAAACTTGATAAGTTTATTTCTGAACTCAAACGACTGAAAAACCTCACTAATCCTCCTTGTCATATTGGATAAACAATTCATTCTGAATCCCCCTTTGTCACACTTTATCTAACCATGTCGCGCATCCACCTGTCTGTTCCTACTTCGTCTATAACCATTCAAGATACGAAGAAAAAACGCACTTGTAAAAATCGCAAAACTCGTTCCATGACTGAACAACAAGTCAAGATTGAGTACCGGCGCAACCCGGACTATGTCAAGGATCAGGTTTCTACAATCCTCGTTCAATGCATGAAGACTCTTTCCGCAGGTGATTTTCGTTTTTTGTCCGTTGACCCAGTCCTAACGAGTGAAGTTATGTTTGATGTCGCATTAGAGTACGACCGACCGGGACAGATGAATCAAGACCAATAATAAAAAAGGAGGGGTGGTGAACCCCTCCTTTTTTGTATTTACCCTCAAACACATAACTGCAGATCCAGACCCTCAAATGATGCTGCTCTCCTCAAGCATGAGGATGCATCAACCTCACCACGACGCTGAGCAACCCGATAGGCATCCGCCTGGTTCTGCTTGGTCTGGTAGTGCTGCCAACGATCGTCCTAGTTTTGCCATTCAATGTTTATGTTCATCGGATAACCCCGGCAACTCCATCCCAAGACCTTCCAATGTTGCTGCCCTCCTTAGGCAGGAAGTTTAAGCAACCTCGGCAGCAGGTGCTTTGGATGCCGATTCAATCAGTTCTACTCTCGCGAATCTGGCTATCTGACATTAAATGTGAATGGAGCTCCGAATATAGTCGTTACTGCAATACCATTTCCGGTTACCTCGGTTTTAGCAAGCACCCTAATAGTGTTTTCCCTCCCCGCTTGTACAGTCACGGGAGAGGACAGATTTTGGGTAAAGACAATTCGAGTCACACCTGCACCAGAAGTTGCGGAAAGGGCTGAGTTTGTAAAAACACCACTCGAGATATTTCCGTTGTAGGAGAGCTCGCATCTACTTGGTGTGCCCCCACCATTCGTGCAGTAGGGATTTCCACCATTGCCATCTCCACCTGTCCACGACGTGCCCGTGTCCGTTTGCTCAATAGGTGAGCCGGCGGTGGTGACTACATTTGAATCTCCAGTAATGGAACCTTTTGTTCTCCAAGTCGTAGCTCCAGCCCTAAACGAGCCAGAGTAGGAGGCAAAGTTTCTGGCAACGATGGTTATGTATTGATAGGTTCCATCGGAAATGTTTCTGTTTTCGCTAGGAAATATTAATGCGGTGCCATCGCTCAGGTTTCCCTCAAAGGGTGTTGAAGACTCGAATACAGTTCCACATCCTGCACGAGTAAAATCGGGAGCTGCTGTCCCAGTAGGGAATGGATTGTCTCGGCACAGTCTAATGCTATAGATTGCAAATCTGTATGAAGTTGCGTCGCTAAGGCATGTGCCGTTAGGGACAACATCTGGGATGCAACTGTTAATGGTTACAGCCTCGGATGGAGACCAAAGACTTCCAGTAATTCCCAGCAATGACGCAGTCAGCGTAATAGTAAGATTTTTCATGGCTTTTGAAGCAGGGCTAATGATCTTCATTGATTAATATCCAGCGATTTTGAGTGTGTAGGAGCCTGAGCTCTTGCTTTGCGTATATCTTTCAAGTAAGACATCGTAGCGTCTTCTAACTGGCTGAGTCATCCGAGTAAGATTAATTTTCTTGTAATCCGTCTTGGCAAAGATTACCTTCTGGAAGGTGTACTTCAGTTTGAAGTTTACAAAGATATCATTGTTGCTATTGGGTACGTAGGTGATGTAGGCAGGTATCTCGTTGGAGACGCCTGCTTCCAAGTTGACGTTTGGCGTTGCTTGCCAATTGATGTACCCGCCAATGCCTGTGTTGTCCTCCCTGGATACATAGTCCCAGCCAAAGCCTTTGACAAAGAAGGCAAGCTCTGGGTAGCTGGGTAGGCGGTAACCCAGTTCAACGTCCCAGCCAGGCACGACTCGCTCGTAAGTGATCGTGCTGGCGGTCTCGCCGATGACTTTGGTATCCGTGCCTGAGATGTACCAGTTATTTCTAAGTTCAAAGTCCTTGTAGAAGCCCTCTACGCCAACACCCCAGCGGCTGTAGGAAGAGGTGTATTCAACCATTCGGTAGTCCCAAAAGCCGTTGACACCGACCATCGCATCGTTACCGATACGGTATCGGGTGCCTACACCAGTGTTGATGGTTGATCCAGAGAAGCCCCAGGCAGCGGTCCAGCGAGCCTGACCAAACAGCAGACCCTTGGGATCTCCCTGGGCATCTTTGCCCAGGGTCTTGAGCTTCATCAGGCTGTCGATGTAGAACGACCCCGCCGAGCCAGTGGTTTGATCCATCCCGATGGTCGTTTGAGCCAAGAATGGAATCTTCTGGAGCTGCTTGTTCATTGCCGCAGTTCCCTGTGAGATCGCCCACTCAGTTCCTTTAGACTTGAAATAGTTATAGGGGTCTGTGATGATCTGCTGACCGTCGCTAACGCCGAGCATCGTTGCCCCCATCACCGCCTTCTCAAAGAAGTTGGCAGGTTTGACGCTTGGCGCTGCACCACGGCAAGCCTGAGAGCGTGGTGCACTAAAGAGGTCACAGTCTTTGTTGCTGACGCCCGACCTCATCTGCAGATCACTGAGCCAGCCCGTCGGCTTGCTGGGCGTCTGCTCTATGGGCAGTGGTGCTGCTTTCGGTGCTTCTGCAACCACAGCAAGGTTGAGAGGCTCGTTGAGGTCCTCAGCGTTTGCAGAACTGGGGAGGGCTAATAAGGCTCCCGTCAGACCTGCTAAGAGCGATAAAGCTTTGAGTCTGTTCAAGAGTTGACGTAATTTTCAGCACAATAGCCCCTCTTAAGTTAAATGCAAACCCCCCGATTCCTGTGCCAGTGACTAATTGGCACAGCTGATTCTGGATGTGACTTGTGACCCCAAATCGGCTTGCAGTGTGGGAGGTGAGAAGAGA
>Ga0194129_10010525_pt1 | contig 10068 bp, 6 predicted proteins | sample TA2KigCa35mmetaG_FD_150862 | JGI IMG/M metagenome (GOLD analysis project Ga0194129, IMG submission 150862) | Freshwater microbial communities from Lake Tanganyika, Tanzania - TA2015038 Kigoma Deep Cast 35m | ecosystem: Environmental > Aquatic > Freshwater > Lake | place: Tanzania: Lake...
GTCCTCCATAAATAATCACGGCTACAACTACCTCCTCCTCCTGCACCTGGTCCACTAGCATTTTTTCTATCAAAATAGATGCCATTAAATCCACCTAGCCCACCTGATGCAAAAATCGAATTACCTCCATAACTTGTATAATTTCCACTAATTCCATCTGGTCCTTGTGATACAATTAATTCTCCTCCAGTTCCACCAGTTCCACCAACTCCTCCGGCTCCATTTGCATAAAGAGAAGCATTTGCGCCATTTTTACCTTTATTAGCTATATAAGTTTGATTATTGACTGAAAATTGTGTAGATATATCCCCTATACTATAATTATATGGTTTTCCTGATACATCAGAATAATTTAATATTATACGTCTTGATTCTCCTGCTCCACCTCCTCCGCCATATGTGTACGCATTATTTGCAGATATGCCATTTCCACCATTTCCACCTGGCCCAACTATCTCTATTACTACTTGATTATAATTACCATTTGTAATAAAAGTACCATCTCCAGAAGTTGTTAGTACTCCTGTAGAATAACTACATTTTTGCGTTTCTGATAAAGGAGGACAACTTGCCCCTCCATTTTTGTTTGAATATTTAACAGTAGTATTTCGTGTTTGAGTTCCTATAGGATCACATTTAGACCAAGAAGACCAATCGTTAAGAACACAGTCAACTGGGCACTTAACATCTGATAATACTGTTTCAGTATCTCCTATTTTTTTAAGATTGCTTGGGCATTCTAAACCTCCATTTTCAGGCAAAACTAAAACTTTACGTGACTTGTATTTATAACCAGTTGCAGAATCACAATTTCCATATTCCCAATCTGACATTAAACAGTTTATTATTTTTTTACATTGAAATTTGTTATTGGCATCTTTTACATATCCATCATTGCAAATACATTTATTTTGAGAAGGGTCTTTTGTTAAAGAGGGGATAAAAGTAGAGTTTGGTATTTTTGTACAGTCTTCTTCGTAACAATAGACTTTATTATTTTGTTGTATTGGAAAAGGAAATTCTTTAGGACATATACAATTTCCGGTTGATATATCTCCTTGAAAGCAATATTCAGTACAATCTTTAAGAGTCGAGTAAATATTAATATATTTTTTGTATGTATATTTATATTTTTCTATTATACTTGGTGAAGATGAGTTACTTGCTAATTCTATAAATATTCTTTCCGCTTCAATATTATTATTTTTTATTGTATTATTCATATTAAAAATGTCTTTTGTTATACACTTACTATTTTTAAGATTATCAATAATAGTAAAAAGTTCTTTAGTAAAACTTTCTATTTTTTCATTTTTTTCAAAAGTTGCATTTTTATTTTTAAATAAAAGTAAAATACCTATAAAAAAAATAAATATTATAATTGGAATTATGACTACAAATTTACCCATTTATAGTATAATAGATTAATTTTTTATTATAATCTCATAACTCATAAAATTGATTAGAAATAACAGCAAATGTTCCAGCTTATTTTGATTCAACAAATTCTTTCTACTCAAAATTTGAATTTAGAAAGAATAGATAATAACATGCCTATCGCTTATTTATACGATGTAGTAGATAATCAGATAAAATTAAATAAAATCGCTACAAAAAAAGCAATCAAAAGTTGCAAGATTGTATATGAAGACGATCTATTGCAAGAGGCATTTGATCCAAGAGAATTTTCAAACTCACTTTTATACAAATGGGCTAAATAATTTTTTTATACATTAAATATAATGTATAAAAAAATCGAACTGTCGACCTTTGATTCATAAGACCATTATGTTTACAACAAAATTGTAAAAAATAGAAGATGATAATAAAAAGGAAACTAAAATCAGAAATGTCCATATTATATAAATAAATTTTTTATAAGAAAAATCTCTATAAAAAATATGCTCACGGGCAGAATCGAACTGCCGACCTTTGGCTCATAAGACCAACGCTCTACCGATTGAGCTACGCGAGCTTGCAATTTAAGAAGTTTTAAGATCTTCTATATATTATATAGATTTCTTTAAATTTATATTAAAATTCATAGAATTTATAGAATTACTTTAAAAACTTATACATTTAATATAATAAATATGAATAAAATTTTATATGTAGGATCGGGAGAAGATTTAAGTCCTCTTTCTAAATTTCCCAACTCAAAATTTATATATATCGATTCTAACCCAAGAAACTCATATGGTAATCCTTATTATTATAAACCTATGTATCACGAACATTTTAAAGAAAAAATTATGTGTAAATTAAGAGAAAATAGAATTATACAAATATCTCCTCCTACTATTTTTACTGATGATTTTAAGGAAATATCAGTTCCTGATCTTGATTCTCATATGGTCGATTTTGGAAGACTTAAATATTACTTCTCGACATCTATTCCGCATGAAGATTATACTGTATTCAAGGAAAAAATTATACCTTCTATTATAGACGATAATATTATTCCAGATACTATATTTATTTGTGGATATCATCCTGGAGAAGATTCTTTGGAAATTCTTCAAAAACCGTTCCATTTTATAGGATCTTATCCTACTTATTTTCCAAAAGATATAGAAGAACTTAAAGAATTAGAACATTGGTCTAACAAAACTTGTATGAGCGATATCATTTCAAACATAAACAACCAAGTAAGTACATATAGTTACTTGGACCCAAAAGGAGATTTATATACATCTTCAAACTATCAAGATTTTTATAGAGATTACAAAACCTATCATATCGACGAAGTAGATGTAAGTGAAGGAGAAAGCGAAGGATGTGATAGAAGCGAAAGTGAAGGAAGTAATGAAGATTAATTAAAGTAATTTATACTTTAATTAATAAGATAAATACTTATGTCGAAATTTTTTTTGGAAAACAAAAAATCTAATATATCTCCATCTTTTAATTTTTCTGAATTATAATATTCCCCTTCTTCACAAAGTTGAAAAAATAACCTTTATATCCATAAAATATATCTCTATTAATTACATCTTCTATGTTTTCTATGTTTTCTATGTTTTCTATGTTTTCTATGTTTTCTATGTTTTCTATGTTTTCTATGTTTTCTATGTTTTCTATGTTTTCTATGTTTTCTATGTTTTCTATGTTTTCTATGTTTTCCTTAGATTGATCGTATTTTACTTCTATATATAAAATATAAATAAAATGCTTAAAATTCTTAAAAGATCTTATAATATATTAAACTTAAAAAAACGAAATTTTTCGTGTGATTATCGTAATAATAAGCCTATTTTTTCTTTAATACTTTCACCGTTAATTAGTGGTTTATTTTTTCGATTTTAATATTATCTAGAATACAAGAAAATGACACCCAGTTGATTACAAAATTATATGATATTGAAAAAGAAGTTAAAAAATGAATAATAAACCAAATAAAGAAAATTAATATTACATATTTTAGGAAATGATGAGATATATAAAATATTTATTTCAACACACACACAAAATAATTTTTATAAAAATTATTTTTATAAAATTTTAAAAAAAAAATAGTCAGTAATCTAAATTTAAAATTCTCAAAAATTTTACAATCAAGAAAAAATCTTGAATATTCAAGAAAAAATCTTGATTTTCAAGAAAAAATCTTGATTTTTAAATTAAAAGGATAAACAAAGTAATAAATCGTAAATGGCGAGTGAGAATATATGTAATTTTTGTTCGAAAGAATTTTCTTCAAAAATAAATTTATCGAGGCATCAAAAAACAACAAAGAGTTGTCTTAAAATTCAAGGAAAGAAAGAAGATGAGAGTATGGTAGAGTGTGAAAATTGTAATAAAAAGTTAGCATTTCAATATTATAAACAACATAAAATAAAATGTGATTTATCTTTTGAAGAAAATATAAAACTTTTGAATGAAATAAAAGAATTAAAATCAAGTATAAATAATATTCAATTAGAACTCAAAGAAGAAAAAGAAATAACAAATAAATTAAGAATGGAATTGGTAGAATATAAAACTACTGTAAATATTCTTAAAGAACAAAATGATAAACTATCAAATAAAGCTACTACAGTAAACAATAACAATAATAAAACGGTAGTTATCAATCTTCCTCTATTAACAGATGAAGTATTGAGAGAGTGTGCTGCTAATTTTAATATTGATAATGCTTATAACATAAATGGAATTACTAGACATCTTACATCTTCTTTAGAAGATCATGTAAATTGTACCGATCCTTCTCGAAATATATTCAAGTATTTTAATGAAAAAGAAGAAGAGATAACAGATCCAGATTTAGAGAATTTACTTCCACAATACCTTAACACAATTAGAGATCGAAATAATTTTCTTTATAAGGAAGTATTTGAGTATTTCAGAAAGAATAATGTGCCTTTGAATAAACAAACAGATTATGCCGTTTTTTATCAAGCTCTTAATAATATAATAGAGAAGAATGGTGAACAAAATAAGTATACAGAAAAGTATAAGCAACATATGGTTAGAGAATGTAAACGTCAATTTTTAGAAAAAAATAAAAAGAAAGAAAAGACATTAACAAAGAAATTAACAGATGAAGAAATAATGATGAATGTTATAGAAACTGGGGGAAGCGTATCTGATTATGTAAACAGAGTTTTTCCTTATATAGAGGATGAGACAGATGAGCAATTTATTCATAGAAGATCATTAGAAGATTTATTTAGAAAAAAGAAAAAACAATGGAAGGAATCAAAATAATTTTTTATACAAATATTTGAATAAAAAAGCGACTTCTTTAGAAGATCAAAATGCTCATGGACATGTCGACCTTTGGCTCATAAGACCAACGCTACACGAGCTTTTAAGATCTTTAAAATAGTTTAAAATTTTAAGTAAAATTGATAATTTTACTTATTTACCTTTACTATCATAAAATGTCGTATCCTAAAATTATTCAATCTATTAAAAAATGGGAGAAAACTACAATTCTCCACATTCAAAATAAAAATTGGGATCAAATTCAACTTTTTTCTTGTGATAACAACTCGTTTGGCGATATGCCTGAAAAATGGCTTATAAATCAATTTTTATGTGAAGATTTTACAAAAGAAAAAGAAGATGTTCTTATCCGTCTTCTTGGAAATAAAATATCTACTGAAGGATGGATTGTTCAGTTAATTGATTGTAAAAATCCGTCTATATCGACAATTGAATACTTTATTTCTAATAAAAAAATTATTAATATAAACAAGCATTCTAAAAATTTTTCTCTTATTGAAAGAATAATATTAACAGAAAGAAATATCGATGATAAAATATATTTAATAAATAAACTTTTGGAAAATGGCGCGGATGTTAATACTCAAAACGAGTTAAGTGGAAGTTCTATCCTTTTGAAATGCGTTGAAAATATATTTGATATATGGAGAAATTTTGATTCTTTTAAACAAAAAAAAGAAAAACGATTGGAATATTATATATTATGTATTTTTCTTTTAGAAAGAGGAGCCGATCCGTTATTAGATAACAAAGAAGGAATTTCTATTTTATCATGGTTAAAAGATAATATTGACCAAATTGAAGAAGAAGATAAAGAAATATATTCAAATATTGTAAAAATTATAGAATTATACACATAAGTTTATGTGTATAAAAAATATATAATATAAAAAATATAATATATGCTCACGACCAGAATCGAACTGGTGACCTTTGGCTCATAAGACCAACGCTCTACCGATTGAGCTACGCGAGCTTTAAATTTTTGCAATTCTATATTATAGAACTAGTTTTTAAACTTGTTTTAATTTTTATAATTCTTTCAATTCTTTACATTTATTTATAAAATCTTTTTCGTCAATTTGAAAATCTATTAATATTCCTTTTGATATCATTTCTCTTATATGTTTATCTATTTTAGATTCAGAAAGTCTTATTAAAACCATTTGAAAGTCTTTTTTATCTACTATTTTATCGATAGCTAGAAATGTAGAAAGTTTTCCATAAGTAAGACAACTTTTTTTATAGTATTTTGATTGTCCAATGATACTAAATTTTTCATTAACTATGTCTATTCCTTTGTCTCTAATAGGAAAATTGTGTTCTTTTTTTCGGTCGTTTGATACATCTTTCCATACATTAAAAGGAGCATCATAAATTTTTGTTAACATAATCGCAGAGTAGTATTCAAAACATGTTGGAATGATAAGATTATTTTTAGTTTTTATGTTATATAGTTTTGATAAATTTTTTTCAAGATTTTTTATATGATTAGCAATCATTCTAAAAATGATAAAAATTTTAAAATACTAAAAGTAGATTTTATTTTTTTCATTTTTATATAAATAATATAAAAATGGATGACTTTTTAAAGTACATGAGATTAAAAGAAAGAAAAGAAATAAAAAAGTTATGCAGTAGATCTTTTGTGCCACCACCGAGTTTATTAAAAACTGTATTTAATCTTGAAAAGTTAGATCTAGATGATAAAAAAGAGATAGAAGAATATAGAAGATTATATAAAAAAGATTGCGTAGAATTGGTGAATAAATATTTAGATAAATTGTATGTTAAAAGAATAAAATCAAGAATTCCTTTAAGTTATAGAAATGAGAGCGGGGATGTAAATTATAAAAAAATATCAGAAAATATATTGAATACACTTTTTAAATCTTTTGAGAGAAAGAAGATAGGAGAAGGAAATCCTTTTTTAACTAGCGATGGTGTAAAGTTGATTAATATGACATTTTATTCAAAAGATGTAAAAGAGAGAATATATGGATGGGGAATGATATTTTCTTTTATGGTTGGATTGTATATAAATTCAGACTATATGGATGATGTTTTTAAAAGTAACTTTATGGAGTTTATTCCAAAAGAATTATTAAAGAGTAAGTGGCTTGTTAAATTTTTATTGTCTTATACATCAACAATAACTTTTTTGGAGATGACAAAGAATTACATAAAGAGAAATTATGATGTGCCAGAAAACTTTTTTGATGGAACTATCGAGAGATATGAGAGATATTAGAGATATTAGAGATATTAGAGATATTAGAATAAGATTAACCGCAATGATATGTACAACTAACAAAAGCAGCGATATAAGCTTCTTCTCCGTTTTGTTTCAAAATATCATATTGTTCTTTTGAAATAATAGTTCCGTTTGGAAGAAGATATCTAGTTTTATATGAAGGTTTTGTTATCACATTTCCGTTTTCATCTACTGAATCAATCCATTGTAGATTTCCGTTTAAGTCAAGATCGTCTATTTCTTTTTCTGAATATTCATATTTTTGAACTTTATGTTTTCTTATTATATTTCCATTTTTATCATATAAATCTACTTCTTCTTGTACAGTTTCATTTATTGTTCTTTTTATTTTTTCTGTTTTTTCTATATATCTGTTTGTTACTTCGTCAAATTCTATTTTTTTATTTATTTCTTCTTCAATTTCTTTTTGAATTATACATGGATGTTTTCCATATACAATTTTCTTTTTAATTTTTTTAACCGGCAATTGTGGACAAGTAAAATCACAATTTATTGTTATCTTTCCTACAGTATAATTCAACATTTGATTATTCTCTTGTAACATTCCATAACCAGGAATATTTGAAGATGTAATTAAATCTCCATTTTTAAATGGACCATTTATATTACATACCCATATAGCACCTTCTCCTATCGAATTTACAAAAACTCTCTTCTTCTCTCCATCAGGAATAGCATAAGTAGTAACAAACCTTCCTGCTCTTCCTATTCGTGTATTATTTGGATCTTCTGTATAAGATACTACTCCAAAAACGCTTGGGCAATGAGATTCTTTAGTTAATGTTATTTCGGGCAAAGATTCATCTATTGTGATGTGATCAATTTGAGATGTATTATCATAGCTATCGGATAATAATGAAAATAAATTACCAGAAGCGTTTACAATTAAACCTTCATAATCTTTTTCATTTATTGTATTATCATAAGAACATCTATGTTGACCAGTAAAGTTCATAAGACGTGCTCCGTAAGCATCGTTTTCTATATATCCAACAACTCCAAGATCCCAATATCCGCCCATATTAGCATACGAACCAAAATACATATTTGAATTTATTCCATCTTGCGCTAATATTGACCATAGAGAGTTCCCTCCTGCCCTAAAGTTTAATAATGTATGAGTATTTGCAGGCATTCCAGACATATAAATATAGTTTGTAGGTTCGCTATATAAAGCACCTTTTAAATAAGCTACTTTACCATCTCCTCTTACACTAAACAGACATTCTTCGGCGTTATTTTCATATATAAAACCTTGTGTGTTACTGTTTGTCGTTCTTATTCTTATAGCATGTTGTAAAAACCCATAACCAGCACATGAATATCCATTTGCAAGAGATCTTCCGGACCCAGATGTTGCCATATATATTCCCCAGTTACTATCTGTTTCATGCCACATCCATATTCCTCTGCTAGAGCCACCATCTGTTACATTTTGTACTATTATTTTTCCGTTATGCCATGTAGTTCCGTTTACAGTTAAATTGCTATTATGTTGCCAATAACCATTAGAATATATACTTCCAGCAGTTCCTCTAGTACTTTTATAATAATTTAAATAAATATCTCTATTATCTCCAGAGTCAAGGTGTAAATTTCCGTTAGTTGTTATTACCTGACACATTTCTGTTCCCCATAAAAGATTTGGAGTTGCTCCTACATATAAATAAGATCCCCAAGTAGAGTTTGGTCCATAACGTGTATAACTATTATCTCCTGCACTATTAAATATGATTCCATTTATTGATACATTACTGCTATTAGCATCTGTCATAACACAATCATAATAAGTAGAGAAATTAGATCCGCTTCCATGAGTTCCTTGAAATTGTCTTATTCCTCGTCCTGCCTTGCTGACTGTTATCATATTTACAGACCCAGCTGATCCGTCGCCCCAACTATTTAGAACAAGCATATCAGCATAACCTCCGCTGTTATTATTATTCCATGTTCCAAAGTAATATCCCATCGAACTACCTCCTTGAAGATTTGGTGCTATTCCTCCTCTATAATCTCCACCAGATGCCCAGAAACGATTATAAAAATATCCTGAAATTGTAGCACTTCCTGCTACTGTTAAACTTCCTCCATAATAACCGCTTCCATCTCTTGTATTCATTCCAATTCGTACTTGGCCATCATAAGATTCGAATCCAATTCCCCACCATGATTTAATTATAAGATTATTTGCAGTGCTAGTTGGATTATAAGCATCAGCTGTTCCACTATAAATTCTACAATCTCCAATATTATTGAATATAAGAGAACTAGTTATTCTAACATCTCCAATAACATCTAATTTGTGTCCAGGATCCGTTGTTCCGATTCCTACATTTCCTCCTGACTTAATAACCATCTTAGAATGAGATAACGAAGCTGACTGTGTATAACTATTATTACCAACTGTATTATTTAAACAAAAATGAAGATCTGCCGTGCTCCATCCTAACCCTGATCCATTTCCATGTGCTATAATAGAAACTTTATAAGCACTATCTGTACTTTGTGATGGTATATGGGGGGTTCCAAGATATAATATAGCCTTGCTAGATTCTGTTCCAGCCACAATTGCAAAAGAAGTATCCCCGCTTCTGTTAACACTTACATCTGCAAATCTATATATATTTGAATTATTAGAAAATAATACGTTTCCTTTTGCATAAATATTTCCGGTTTCTCCTCTTACAGAAAACAGATTTACCCAACCATCAGATAGAACACCCCATTCAGCTGTTCCAGTTATATGATGACCTAACATATATGTAGTAGGTGCCATAACTCCTCTTGTAGTAGAAACAGGACCGAAACCACAATTCGATTGGTTTGCAAAAGAAAAGGCATAAATATTTCCATCATCTGTATCACGTCTAATTGCTATAGTTGGATCATAAGCAGCAGAACTGTTAGTTATATCTAATGTATATGCTGGATCGCCTCCGACTCCAACATAACCATTTAGTCTTACTTTATTTTTTGTTGCATAAATAATTGATGTACTTGCATCTGTATCAGATTTAAAAACCCCTCCATTTGCAACATCGATACAATAATAGCCATTAGCTTGA
>Ga0194129_10010529_pt1 | contig 10065 bp, 9 predicted proteins | sample TA2KigCa35mmetaG_FD_150862 | JGI IMG/M metagenome (GOLD analysis project Ga0194129, IMG submission 150862) | Freshwater microbial communities from Lake Tanganyika, Tanzania - TA2015038 Kigoma Deep Cast 35m | ecosystem: Environmental > Aquatic > Freshwater > Lake | place: Tanzania: Lake...
ACATTCCTCCGGCGGAGTTCGAGGCGGCGCACCACGCGAGTCGGGCAGCCGCCTGACTCAAGCCACCGAGTCTCCGGAAAACTCGGGGCGGTTCACCGAGCCGCGCGAGCCCGCGCACAAGCGCCTGCACGCCCGGGTGGAGGGGCGAGGCTTCGCGAGCGGGCAGCCAGTGGCTGCCCCGGGACCTGCACGCCTCGGCCCCCATGGAGGCCCATGAGCGCGTCGCCGTCGAGCGCTTCTGCCGGTACGCCCTGCGCGGCCCCATCGCCAACGGCCGCCTCTCGAAGGGCCCGCGCGAGCTGCTCACCTATCGACTGAAGACGCCCAAGCCCGACGGCACCACCGCGCTCGTGCTCTCGCCCATGGCGCTGCTCGAGCGGCTCTCCCGCCTGATTCCCCAGCACGGCCGCCACATGGTCACGTACCACGGCGTGCTCGCCAGCGCCGCCAGGTGGCGCTCCCGAATCGTGCCCGAGTCTCCTCCCGAGCTGTCGCCGCTCCTGCGCCGCACCGGCTCCCGACGCATCGACTGGGGTGAGCGGAGCGAACGAACAGCCAGTGGCTGTTCCGGAGAACCTGCTGCGGCGCGTCTTCATGCTCGAGGTGCTCGCCTGTGCGTGCGGAGGCTCGCGCCGCGTCATCTCCTCCATCGAGGAGGGCCCTGCCGCGCGGCGGATTCTCAAGCACCTCGGCTTGCCGGCGGAGGCGCCCTCGGCCGCGCCGGCCCGCATCGGACAGGGCGAGCTCTTCCCCACCGGGCCCCCGCCCAGCGACGCCTGCGAGCCGACGCCCGTCGACACCTTCGAGTGCGCAGCCTCCAGCTCCGCTGGACCAGCGCCTGCCGCCCCACCTCGACACCGCCTGACCTGCTGCCACCGCCCGCGTCCACCGACGGCCTCTCGCCGTGACGCCACCCGTCCGTCCGCAGCTCGCCTCCGAGCTCCTCCTCCTGCTGCCCTCGACAGGTCGGGGGCCTTCTGGCACCGTCCTCAGGGCGCTTAATTTTCTTATTCGCCGGCTCGGCGATCGTGTCGAGGAGCGCCTTCACGCTCGCGTCGTTGCGGTCGCCGTTCGCCTTCGTCATCGTGTCCTCGAAGAACTGGCCGAGGCGCTTCACGGCGGCGGGGCGCTTCGCCGCGTCGTCGAGGCGCGAGACCCAGGTCTTCGGATCGTTCTCGTCGGCGCAACCCGCGACGAGGGCCGAGCTGGAGACGGTGAGCGCGAGGACGAGGAGGGCGGCCGAGTTCTTCTTCATGGCGCCGCGGACGCTACGCATGGCGCCCCTGCCCGGTCAATCGCGGCGGGAGCCTACGCGGCGCGTCATTTTCCAGCCCGCGGCGCCGCCGACGTTCTCGTATTACCCGATGATCATCGACTCTTTGAGGAGCTTGCCCTCTTTGTAGCGGCGGAGCTTCCAGTCCTGGAAGAGCGGCTCGGGCTTGCCCGTGCGGAGCTCCTCAGCGAAGCGCTTGCCGACCACCGGGGCCATCATGAAGCCGTGCCCCATGAAGCCGTTCAGCTGAAGGAAGTTCTCGACCTCGTCGACCTCGCCCACGATGGGGTTCGCGTCCGGCGTGATGTCGTAGCAGCCGGCCCACTGGCGGAGCACCTTCACGGCGCCGAGGCGCGGCACCGCGCGCACGAGGGACTCCGCGTAGCGCGTGAGGAAGGGGATGCTGCTCTCCTGCTGGAGCCCCTCGGGCACGGGCTCGAGGCCGATGCCGCCGACGATCTCGCCGCGCATGGACTGGGAGAAATAGAGGCCGTCCGTGAGGTCCGCGACGAGCGGGCGGAGCCAGGGCTTCAGCGGCTCGGTGCTGCAGATCTCGTGACGGTGCGGGTGGTTCGGCAGGTGCACGCCGAGGTGCCGCGCGATGATCGGCGACCACGCCCCCGCCGCGTTCACGACGACGCGCGCGCCGATGCGCTCCTCGGTGCCGGGCATGCGGCGCCCCGCGGAGTCGCGCTTCGCGACGACCACGCCGGAGACGCGCGCGCCCTCGGTCTCGAAGCCCACGACCTCCGTGTGCGTGCGCACGGTCACGCCGAGCTTCTGCGCGGCCTGCGCGAAGCCCCACACGAAGGGCCACGGGAAGACGACGCCGTCGTCCTCGTTGTAGCTCGCGGCGACGACGCCGTTCACGTCGAGCTCGGGCACGATGGCGCGAGCCTCCTTCGGCGAGAGCATCTTCGTGGAGAGCCCGTGGCCGCGCTGGAGCTCCACGCTCGCCTCGAGGGCGCGGCGCCGCTCTTCGCTGCGCACGAGGAAGAGGTAGCCGCCCTGGCGGAACCACACGTGGATCTTCATTTTGCGCGCGAACGCGCGGCACATGCGGATCGACTCCTGCATGAGGCGCACGTTCGTGTCGCTCGACCACTGGGCGCGCACGCCGCCGCCGTTGCGCCCGCTCGCGCCGCCGCAGAGGTAGCTGCGATCGACCACGGTCACGTTCGTGAGGCCGCCGAGCGCGAGGTGGTACGCGACCGAGAGGCCCATGATGCCGCCGCCGATGACGACGACCTCGGCGTTCGGCGCAGACTGCACACTCACGAGGCGGCTCCTCCGCGCGCGGAGCGCTCCGCGTGGGCCCGCTCCGCGAACGCGAGGGACTCGACCGCGCGCGCGTGGAGGAGCCCGTTCGAGGCGAGGATGCCGAGCTCGTTCGCGAGCCCCGCGCGGTAGTCGAAGCGCGCGCCCGTGCAGTCCGTGAGGCGCCCGCCCGCCTCCGCCAGGATGACCTCGCACGGGGCCACGTCCCACCGCATGCCCGCGGGGCCCGGCGAGAGCCACACGTCCGCGCTGCCCTCGGCGATGCGCGCCGCCTTGAGGCCCGCGCTGCCGCACACGCGCTTTTGGACCCCGAGGTGCGCGATGGCGTCCTCGAGGCGCCGCGACCCGTGCGTGCGCGTGACGACCGCCACGGACTCCGCGACCGCGGCCTTCGCGCTCACGTGGAGGCGCTCAGGCGCAGCGCCCGCGCGCGCCCGGAACGCACCCGCGCCCTTGACCGCGTAATACGACGTATGCGCCATGGGCTCGTGGATGATGCCGAGCACCGGCTCGCCCCGCGCGACGACCGCGAGCAGGACCCCGAACTCCGGGCGACCGTCGACGAACTCTTGCGTGCCGTCGATCGGGTCGACGAAGAGCAGGACCTCGCGCGCCTGCGCCGCCAGGTTCGCCGCGGCCTCGCTCTCCTCGGCCACGATGCCCGCCTCGGGCAGGAGCTTCGCGAGCGCGCCGCAGAGGAAGTCGTTCACGGCCTTGTCGATCTCGGTGACCGGGTCGCGCGGGCCCTTCCACTCGACGACGAAGTCGGACTGGAACGCGCGCGCGGCGATGCCGCCGGCCTCCTCGGCGAGGCGCAGGAGCTCGGGCAGGAGCGCGCGCGGGTCGTTCATCGCGGCGAGACCATAGCGCACTCGCCCGCGGGCCGCGGCCCTTCGGAAGCGGCGGCCCGGGTTTCGCGGCGCGGGGCGACGGATCGTCGAGCAGGCGCGTGCGCACTTACGATTGGCCGAACGGCCGGTTGCGATTGGCCGAGCGATTGGTTGCGAATGGCCGATACATCATCTTCGTTTGGACGGTCTTGGACTTGCGAATAGCCGACCGTTCGCTTACGATTGGCCGATGGAGTCTCGTGAGGCGCTTCCGCGCATGATCGCCGCGCGGCTCGAGGAATCGCTGGAGGATTCGCCGGTCGTGCTCGTCCAAGGGCCCCGGCAATGCGGCAAGACGACCCTCGCGCGCGCGGTCGGCGAGGCGCGCGGGTACGGCTATCGAACGTTCGACGATCCGGTCACGCTGGCGTCGGCGCAGGCCGATCCCGTCGCCTTCCTCGACGCCCTCCCGGAGCGGGTCGTCCTGGACGAAGTGCAGCGTGCGCCCGAGCTCTTCCTGCGCGTGAAGTGGCTCGTCGATCGCGACCGGCGCGCGGGCCGCTTCCTCCTGACGGGCTCCTCGAACGTGCTGCTCTTGCCCGCGCTCGCGGACTCGCTCGCGGGGCGCATGGAGATCGTGCGCCTGCACCCGCTCGCGCAATGCGAGCTCGCCTCACAGGGCTCGGGCTTCCTCGAGGCGCTCTTCGCGGGACGGTTCGCGCATGAAGGCGGACCGCGGCTCGCGGGGGAGCTCGTGGAGCGCGTGGTCGCCGGAGGCTACCCGCCCGCGCTCGCGAGGCCCACGCCCGCGCGGCGGCGCCGATGGTACCGCGACTACGTGGAGGCGCTCGTGCAGCGCGACGTGCAGGACCTCGCCCGCATCGCGCACCTCGAGGCCTTGCCGCGGCTCCTCGCGGCCGCGGCGGCGGGCACCGCGCGCCTCGTGAACGTGACCACGCTCGGCGCCGATCTCGGCCTCAGCAGGCCGACGCTCCGCGAGTACCTCACGCTCCTCGCGCGGCTCTTCCTCGTCGAGGAGCTGCCCGCGTGGAGCACGAACCGGCTCACGCGCCTCGTGAAGACGCCGAAGCTCCACCTCGGCGACACGGGCATCGCCGCCGCCCTCGCGGGCCACGATGCCGAGTCCCTCGCGGCCGATCGCGGCGCCTTCGGCTTCCTGCTCGAGAGCTTCGTGCACAACGAGCTCCGAAAGCTCGCGAGCGCGCACGATGCGCCGATCGCGTTCCACCACTTCCGCGACAAGGACGGCGTGGAGGTCGACCTCGTGCTCGAGCAGGGCGGTCGCCTCGTCGCGGGCGTGGAGGTGAAGGCCTCGGCGACGGTGACCGAGCGCGACTTCGCGGGGCTCCGCAAGCTCGCGGGCGCGACCGGGAAGCGCTTCTCGTGCGGCGTGCTCCTCTACGACGGCGACCGCGTGGCGACCTTCGGCGAGCGCCTCCTCGCGGTGCCGATCCGCGCGCTGTGGGAGGAGCAGGTCAGGCGGGGCGGGTGATTGGAGCGTACGCGCGGCATGACGAGCGCACGCGATCGCGTGGAAAAGAGAGAGGCCCGCGCGCCCCTCGCGAAGAGGAGCGCGCGGGCCTCGCGTTCACTCGGGATTCAGCGGCAGAGGATGCCCTGCATGAAGCCGGCGAACTCGCCGTCCTGCTGGCCCATGTTGATCTGGAGGCCGGCCGCCTTCTGACCCGACGGGCACGTGAAGTTGAACGCCGTGAAGCCCGGGTTGCCGTAGGTGGAGCTCGTCGAGTTATCGCTGCACCTCGCGGCCACACTCGCCATCGAATTCGTAAAGGGGGGCTCGCCGCCGTTGGCACCGCTGACACCGACGATCCAGGTCCCCGTCGGGCACGTGAAGGGACCGAAGTCGCCGCCGCCCACGCCGCCGAGGCTCGGCCCGTCGACGGTCGCCGCGGTGTTCACCACGCCGCCGGAGACCGGAGCGCAGCGGATGGAGATGCGGTCGATGATGGAGGCCGCGCGACCGGCGATGCCCGTCATGACTTGGCCCGAGGCGCAGAGGATCGCCGCGCTTCCGGTGCTCGCCGTCGTGTAGGTGCCCGTCGGGTAGATCGACGTCTGGCCGGACGGGTCACGAACGAGCACGGCCACGTAGTACGTCGTGCCGAACTCGAGGCCGCCGATCGTGGCCGTGGTGACGTTCGCCGTCCACCCCAACCCTACGGTGCCGTTCGCGAGGGCGTTCGCGACCGTCGAGATGTTGTTCGTCTGCGAGTAGACGACCTGGTACTCGAGGCTCGCGGCCGGAGATTCGTCCGTCGCCGCGCCCCAGTTCGCGACGATGACCGCGCCGCTGCTGCCCGTGAACGTGAGACCCGTGCCGACGACCGGCGCCTGGTTCTCGAGCTGCGCGAGCTGCGCCGCCGTGAGCGCGTTGCATGCATACGCTGTCTGGGCGCTGGCTTGTTCCGCGTTATCCAGCGTATCGTTCCCGTTCGCGTCCACGTAGAACACAACCTTGTACCCGCCGTTCGTGCAGTTCGTTCCCGCCGGCTCCGTGCTCACCACGACGCGCGTGCTCGTCCCGTTCGTGCCCGTTGCGCCCGTCGCGCCGTTCGTTCCGTTCTGGCCAGCGGCTCCCGTCGCACCCGGGGCGCCCGTAGCCCCGTTCGTGCCGTTCGTGCCGTTGGTGCCGTTGGTGCCGTTGGTGCCGTTGGTGCCGTTGCAGACGCTCTGGGTGCTGTCGTACTCGGCCTGCTCGAGCGTGCCGTTGCCGTCGTCGTCGAGGCCGGCGTGGATGCGCAGGCCGCCCGTCGGGCAGGGCGGCTGACCGTCGGCTGCGAGGCTCTCGATGGCGATGAGCGAGCTCTTGCCGTTGGCACCGTTGGCACCGGCCGCGCCCGTCTCACCCTGCGGACCCACCGCGCCATTGGTCCCGTCGGTGCCGTTCGTCCCGTTGGTGCCGTTCGTCCCGTCGGTGCCGTTCGTCCCGTTGGTGCCGTTCGTCCCGTTGGTGCCGTTCGTCCCGTTGGTGCCATTCTTGATCTCGATCGACGTGCCGTCCGGGCAGCTCATGATGGTGGCGCCGGCCTCGTTCGTCTTGAGAGTGCAGCTCTCGCCCTGCTTGCCGTCCTCGCCCATGCAGCCCATGGCGACCAGCGTCACGGCGAGCAGTGCCTTTCGAATCTTCATCGAATTCTCCGTCATTGGTATCGAATTCTCCGTCATTGGTCCGGCTGGACCGGTGGACTTCAGGGGCCCTCGTGGCCCGCGGAGTGCGTTCTTATTCGGAAGCACTTGTCGTGTGTAGGAGGACCAAAGCGAGTCGGTCTGTCAAGGGCTAAGTTCCCAGGGGGCGCTGGACGCGACTTGGTGGCTGCTCCTGGCGTCACAGAGGGTCGCAGACGGTCCGTTCGGTGATCGTCGGGCCGGTAGATGCCGATTCCGACGGGGTGGTTCGGGTCTCAAGGCGCAGTGGTGCCTTCGTCCGCGTCCTCGACGAACGCAGGAGAGTCAGGCCGCGGCGCGCGCGAGCTCCGGGCTCTCGGTGGGAGGTCCGGTGGCGGGGATGGACCACCTGTCCGAGTGGACGGCCGCGAGGATGGCGGTGATGGCGGAGGATGCGTGGTTCGCGGCGATGACCCTCATGCGACCGCCACAGAAGGGGCACTTCAGGGCGTCGATGGCCCAGACTCTCATAAGGAAGTCGGCCCAGCTCATGCGCCCGGGGCGCGTGGGGGCGACCGGGAATGCGCTGTCGATGGGCGGTGTCGGGACGATGAGGGTGCGAAGCCGGTGGTGCGGTGCAAAGACGCCATGGAAGCGCCGCAACGCCAGGTAGGGTGCTGGCAGGAGGGCGGCGAGTCGCGCATCAGCGCGGGTCCAGGGCCGCAGGTCCTGTCTCGAAGACAACCGCCTGATCCCTCCTTTCCAGGTGCGCTTGAGCGACAGCACGTACTTGCCGTCGCGTCGGCGCTCGAGCCTCTCTTGCGGAATGGGCGGGCGGCTCAGGTACCGGCAGAGGCGCTCGAGTCCCTTGCGGTTGTGCGACGCGATCGCGACCTCCGCATGGAGTTCGAGGCCCCCGGGGCTACGCGCGCAAAGCGGCTTCTTCAGAGAGGGGCGCCGGTCCTGGGATCCTTTCTGGCTCGAGAGCCGCACCTTGGCGGGGACAGGGCGGCAAGCCCGGGGGACCTCGGCGCACGCTGGCAGGATGTCCGTGTCTTCCGAGTCATGGGCCGAGTCCGGCTGACGCCTCGCGCGCCAGCGGGCAAGGACCCGGGTGAGCCGTTGCTCGACGCGGCTCACGACGTGTGCCACATCCTCGTCGGAGGGAGGGTCCTGCCGGATGAAGCGCGCGCTCTCTCCATCGGAGCTTGCGACGAAAACCCCGTCGGGGACCACCGCGTGAGCGTGCGGGTACAGACGCGCGCCGTCCGCGAAGCGCTGGATCTCCAGGAGACTGCCGGTCTGCGGGTCTGCGATGCCGAGGCCGTTGGCCCGGTCGCGCTGCCAGCGCGCGAGCTCGTCGGCGAAGACCCCGAAGACCGCGGTGGCCAGGTCGGCGTCGAACGCGACCACACGTGCGAGCTCACCGGGCAGCGTGAGGACCCACTGGCGGTACGGCATGTGTGGCAGGACGCGGTCCACCAAGTGGGCAGCTTGCTCGTTCATGCGCCTGCCCGCGCAGGAAGGGCAGAGCCGGACCTTGGCGGGGACAGGGCGGCAAGCCCGGGGAACCACGCGGGGGCCACGGCAGGCGGTGCACTCGAGCCTGACAATGAACCGCCCCGAATTTCCCGGAGGCTCCAGCAGTTGAGAGGATGGAGCCATGGAGAAGCGAGGGAAGTTCCCATTTGAGGTCCGAGAGCGAGCGGTGAGGCTGGTGGCCGAAAGCTTGAAGGAGCACTCGTCGGAGTGGGCGGCGATCTCGTCGGTCGCGGCCAAGATGGGCTGCACGGCGGAGACGCTGCGCAAGTGGGTGCGGCAGGCGGAGCGGAACGCCGGCAAGCGGCCCGGGCTGACGCCGAGCGAGCAGGAGCGGCTGAAGGAGCTGGAGCGGGAGAACCGCGAGCTCAAGCGCGCGAACGAGATCCTGCGGAAGGCGTCGGCGTATTTTGCCCAGGCGGAGCTCGACCGCCGACCGAAGTGATGATGGCGTTCATCGACGACCATCGAGAGGCGTACGGGGTCGAGCCGATCTGCGAGGTCCTGCCGATCGCCCCGTCGACGTACCACGAGCACCGGAGGCGTCAGGAGCGTCCCGAGACTCGGCCGGCGAGGGCCCGTCGCGACGACGAGCTGCGATCCGCGATCGAGCGCGTCTGGGTCGAGAACCTGTGCGTCTACGGCGTGCGCAAGGTCTGGAAGCAGCTGCAGCGTGAGGGCGTAAACGTGGCGCGCTGCACGGTCGAGCGGCTGATGCGCGCGCTCGGCCTTCGGGGAGCGACCCGCGGGCGCGCGTTCAAGCGAACGACGATCGCGGACGAGCGCGTGCCGCGACCGCCGGACCTCGTCCACCGGGAGTTCCACGCCGACGCGCCGAACCGGCTCTGGGTGGCCGACTTCACGTACGTCGCGACCTGGGCGGGCTTCGTCTACGTCGCGTTCGTGATCGACGTGTTCTCACGCCGCATCGTCGGCTGGCGCGTGTCTGCGTCGATGCGGACCGACCTCGCGCTCGACGCCCTTGAGCAAGCCATCCACCTGCGGCCGACGATCGAGCAGTTGATTCATCACAGCGACAGGGGCTCGCAGTACCTGTCGATTCGCTACACCGACCGGCTGGCGGCGGCCGGCATCGAAGGCTCGGTCGGCACGACCGGGGACTCCTACGACAACGCCCTGGCCGAGTCCGTCATCGGCCTATTCAAGACGGAGGTGATCCGCTCAAGAGGGCCTTGGAATGGCATCGAATCCGTCGAGCTTGCGTCGCTCGAATGGGTCGACTGGTTCAACAACCGGCGCCTGCTCGAGCCGCTGGGGTAAATTCTCCCGGCGGAGTTCGAGGAGGCGCATCACGCGAGTCGGGCAGCCGCCTGACTCAAGCCACCGAGTCTCCGGAAAACTCGGGGCGGTTCAGTGGTTCCGCAAAATGGACTACAAGCAGATCTACCAGGTGGTGTCGCCGAGCGGTCACTACTGGAACCTCGGCGACGACAGCCTCCTCGGCTTCCTGGCGCGCTCCGCGGCAAGTACGTACCGAACGGGACCAAGATCGAGCTCGAGTTCACCCGCACCGGCTTCCGCTTTGGCAAGCTCGGCAAGGGCCAAGACCTGGTGAAGCTCGCCTCGAACATCGAGAGCGGCGCGACGAGCATCCTCAGCATCCCGGGCGGCGGCAAGGCGCAGAACGGCCCGATCGGCATCCAGGGCTCGCTCGAGACCGTCTACGTCGACGCCGACATGCGCATCGACATCGGCAACCAGTACGACTTCAAGGACGCGAGCGGCAAGGTCCTTACGCCCGGCGTCGCGAACCGCCTCTTCGTGCTCGACCGCGTGAAGGTGCCCGTGAAGTGACCATGGGTCGGGGGTTGCGGAAAGGCCTACGACGGCCCCTGCGTCCCCCGCCCATGACGAAACGCCCCGAGCCAAGCGGCCCGGGGCATCAGGCGCTCCTCGCGAGCATGACGAGAGGGGGCGCGGGGCGCGGCACCCCGCGCCGTTTCGGTCACCGTGGGCGGAGCCTGACGATAGGAAGGC
>Ga0194129_10010535_pt1 | contig 10058 bp, 13 predicted proteins | sample TA2KigCa35mmetaG_FD_150862 | JGI IMG/M metagenome (GOLD analysis project Ga0194129, IMG submission 150862) | Freshwater microbial communities from Lake Tanganyika, Tanzania - TA2015038 Kigoma Deep Cast 35m | ecosystem: Environmental > Aquatic > Freshwater > Lake | place: Tanzania: Lake...
GTCCCTGCCCGTCATGCATTTAGCATGGACGGCTATCAGGATGGCATCCACGATCCGCCCGGGTGGAGATACTCACGATGGCTGACGATCAGGATACGCCTGCGCCTGCACCCGCGCATCCTCACGCTGGAGCAGGAGGGACGCAGACCGTCGCAATGCCTGACGGATCCGGGCCAGACCGTGAAGCCCGGACCAAGCCCCGCCAAACCCGCCAAAAGAAATCTCTCGATGCCTCTGGCTCGGTAAAGCGCAAGCTCCGTCCTCGTGGCCTCCCCCCATATGCAGGAAGAGACGCTCAGGACCTTCTAGGCATCGGACAACAGGAGATCGACCGCGTCGCCTCTCTCCCTGACATGGACCTCTTCAAGCGTCCGGTAGGCCGTCCATCTCATTACCATCCTTCAATGTGCGAGCAAGTCATCCGTCTAGGTGAGAACGGAAACAGCATCACCCAGATCGCTGTCAAGCTTGGGGTTGACAGAGCAACCATGCTCGGATGGGCAGAAACACATCAACAATTTTCAACTTCCCTAAACATTGCACAAGATGCGGCAAAGGCTTGGTGGGAAGACATGGGCATGATCGGACTGGTGTCTGATCGGTTCAACTCAGGTGTCTGGGCGAAGTCCATGTCGGCTAGGTTCCGGGATGAATACACGGATCGCAGACAGACAGAGATTGCCGGGGAAATCGTGGAGAAACGGGAGCTTACGATCAGCGCGAGGAGCCTTGATCCCGATGCGCGAGAGGCTTTGAAACATGCGCTGCTTGCGGTGAAGCGCGCGGTAGACGGTGATGATGAATGATCCCGTATGGCTGGCATTGGCAGTTTGGCTGGCTGCGGCGTGTCGAGCTGGATTGCAACAAACCTCGACGTTTTGCATACGAACTGCCTGACGGATCGATAGCGTTCTCGTCCGCGCCAGAGCATCGCAAGCAGGCGTATCTGATTGTCGAGAAGAGTTTATCTCTGGGTAGGGTTGTCAAGTTTGCGCGCGACACGGCTGTACAATGACGCCGGATGAGGAGGGTCTCGCTGCTCAATTGGCGCGGATGCGTCGCGAGCGCGATTCGCTGTCAAGGATTGTTGAATTTGGGCTTGACATGCTTTTACAGACGAGAGTAGACCTCGCATCACGCGGCATCACGGTTGGTGCAGCGACTGAACGTGCGATGACCAAGTTTGATCGACTGGCTCGCCATATGAGGAGGTCTACCCATGGCAAAGGCTTACAAGATCGAGAATGACATCCCCATGCCTGCGGCTCGCATCCGAGGCTCGCAGCAGCCGCTGATCGATGCTCTGGCGGCTCTGGATGTCGGGCAGAGCTTCTTCGTCGCTGCGGAGGCGTGCAGGAGTCCGGCGACGTATGTGGCTCGCGCGCAGAGGGCCAGCGGCGCGAAGTTCACCTGCCGCAAGGGCGAGGAAAAGGGTAAGCTCGGGCATCGCATCTGGCGCTTCGCCTGAAAGGGGGACGGGGAGCGGTTTCGGCCCTCCCCGTTTTTCTGTCGTAGAATGTTGCATTTTGTATAAGAGAGATTTGATGAGCGACAAAATCGCGAAGATCAAAGTGCGGCACGACGTAGTGAAGCATTCCGGCATCGTGCAGCATCTCGGCATCCCTTCTGGCAGGCTATGGAATGACTTGCGCGACGCGCATAGGGATCGTGGATTCCTGCTGGCCGAGGTCGAGCGTCTACGAACAGGACTACATCTCATCTCGCTAGCTTCGCAAAACAGCATGTCGAACAAGGAAGAATGCGGTAAGATTGCGCGCGAAATTCTGAAGGGCGCACCATGACCAGCCGCAAGGCGGATGGAGAGAGGATCGTCTCCAAATGGAGCGCGTCTGACGTTTTAGGAGTAACAAATGAAATACTCTCCAGAGCTATCCTCATCCCGCAAGGCTCAGCTAGACGCATGGATGAAGCGTCCTGACTGGCTCCGTGGCGCGGCCAAGGCGCGGATCGCAGAAGCCATGCTGTATCCCAGCCATAGCGAGGAGCATCTCCGTCACATGCGGATTGCCACGCAGTATGAGCAGGACGCGATGGCTCAGGAGGGCAACTACGCGCGCGGAGAGGTGAGCGATGCATAGGCTCGTCAAGTTGGCTCGTGCCCGACGCAGCGATCCCCGGACGCATTGGGAGGGCTGCGAGGAAGCCCATTATACCTGCCTGATCCAGAAGCTAGCCGACGAGGTCGAGCGTCAGGAGGAGGTGATCGACAAGCTCGTGAAGGAGATCGAGGAGAACGAATCGTCTCCATGCATGAGGCATTTGCGATGATGCGAGAGGTTCATTGGTTCATTATCGCATTCGCGATCGCTCTAATGCTAATTGGGATTTATCTATGAACAGGCCAATGTATGAAACACACAAGGACAGGATTGCAGAATCGCGTGTCGCAAAGAAGATTGCAGATAAGTGGCTTTGCAAGGCTATCAAGTTGCGACCGACATATGTCGTTGATTATGCGTTGATGCAGGGAGATGCATTCAAGGCTTTCATGGAGATCAAGTGCCGCAACTATTCCATGAAGCAGATGGACGATATGGGTGGCTTCATGCTCTCGCTCGACAAGTGGGTGAAGGGTCTGGAGCTAGCGAGGGCAGGCGGCATAGAGTTCGTCATCGCGGTTGATGCGGTCGGCGGGACATACTGGTATCGGGGCCATGGGCATGATGGCCTTAGCCTTGGCGGACGCACCGACAGGGACGATCCGCAGGATGTCGAGCCTGTAGTGCTGTTGAGGGCTGAGAGGTTCAAAAAGCTATGAACTGCGTCGGTTGCATCTATGCCGAGTGGCACCGGGATGCGAAGAAGAGGCTGCATTTTAAGGGGACTGGGCATTGCACCCGGCTGGAGGATTGGCCGATTGATGCGAGGCTTCCTTCCGCGTTCTCTTGGCTGGGAGGAAAACCCCCTCAACCCTTTGGCGGCTACATCAATCGCAATCAGGAACTGAGTACGCTCTGTCCGTTCAAGGTGACGAGGAAGAGCAGGGGAGCGGATCTCGATTCCATGATCCGTGCGCTGGAAGATGCGGTCGTGATGGTGCGTGAAGCCGACGAGGATTCCGCGCCAAGGGCTGCGCTTGTCCATGAAACTGCACGGATTGCATTGAAGCAGGAATATATGAGGTTGAAAGATGATCGGAATAATACTGACTGATCCATGTTATTACTGCGGCCTGTCATTGAAGAAGGTCGCGAAGGATGGATGCGGGTCAAAGGAGTTTCCCAAGTCCGCAGTAGACAAGTGGTGCTATGTCCTTCCTTATGCGAGGCAGAACGATGATGTCGAGGACCGTGTGGGAAGCCGTTGAGGAGCGCCAGAGGATGCTCAAGGCGCGACGCGGGTTCAATTGGTCGTAGCATGATTCTCCAGCTTCATCCTTCTATTCCCGTTGTAACACCACAAGGTAATGCTCAGGCCATGGCCGTAATAGATTATGGTCCTGAGCATGATCTGATCTGGGTTTGTTTTCTTGATAGCAATGGTCAATGCTGGTCATATAGAAACACCGAGATTCGTGGTCAAAAGAATATAACGATGGGGCGTTTGGATGTTGAAGCACAATGTAACCCCTGAGCAGGACGTTATGCTTTGAAGGATTTTCAACATGCCGTTCGTTGAGATTGATGGGCATAAGATCGATGTCGATGACATGCTCCGTGATATCGAACGGACGGAGTGTGAAGACAGTTTGTATGAGTTCCTGCGTCGTGGATGGAGGAATATCGATCCTGCGCCATTCACCGAGGGCTGGCCTATCGAGGCTGTGGCGGAGCATCTGCAAGCGGTTGCTGATGGGGATATCAAGCGACTGATCATCAACATCCCGCCAAGGTGTGCGAAGTCGAGCCTGACTAGCGTGGCGTTTCCTGCATGGATATGGGCGCAGCCTTGGGCGTCGGATACTTCTGGTCCGGGAGTTCAGTTCCTCCACGCCAGCTACGCACAGCAGTTGAGTTTGAGGGACAGCACCAAGTGCCGTCGTCTGATCGAAAGCCCGTGGTATCAGGGACTGTGGGGCGACAAGTATGCCCTGACGGGTGACCAGAACACGAAGACGAGGTTCGACAACACGATTGGCGGCAGCAGGCTTTCTACATCGGTTGGGTCTGCCCTGACGGGCGAGGGCGGCAACATAATCGTTGTAGATGATCCAAATGCCGCGCAGGAAGCGTTCAGCGAAGCGACGATTGAGACGACCATTGAGTGGTGGGACAGCGCCCTATCGACGCGACTGAACAATCCCAAGACTGGCGCGTTCGTCGTGATCCAGCAGCGCCTGAGCGAGGAGGATCTGACGGGGCATATCCTGTCGCGTGAGTCCGGCCTGTGGACGCACCTGATGCTTCCCATGCGCTACGAGCCAGAGCGCAGCTACATGACCAGCATCGGCTGGCAAGACCCGCGCAAGGAGGCTGGAGAGCTTCTGTGGCCCGAGAGGTTTGGGGAGCAGGAGGTCACGATCCTTGAGAAGCAGATGGGTCCATGGACGGCTGCGGGGCAGTTGCAGCAGCGTCCCGAGCCAAAGGGTGGTGGCGTCATCAAGCGCGAGTGGTGGCAGTTGTGGGAGCAGGAAAACTATCCGGGCGTGGACTACATCATCGCCTCGCTGGATACCGCCTATACGACGAAGACGGCCAATGACCTGTCCGCCATGTCGGTGTGGGGGATCTTCTCTGGCGGGGAAGGGAAGGCTCAGGTGACGCGGACCGTCTCCTCCAATGGCGAGATGATGTCGTCGGTCACCCGCACCTACACGGAAGAACATCCCCGAGCGATCATGATGTTCGCATGGCAGGAACGTCTGGAACTGCACGACCTCGTGAAAAAGGTCGCGGACACCATGCGGAAGTTCCGCGTGGACAAGCTGCTTATCGAGAACAAGGCAGCAGGCCACAGCGTCGCGCAGGAGATCCGCAGGCTGTTCGGGCATGAGACATTTGCCGTCCAGCTTGTCGATCCCAAGGGGCAGGACAAGTTGGCAAGGCTATACAGCGTTCAACATCTGTTCGCGGAGGGTCTGGTCTACGCTCCCGAGCGGTCATGGGCTGACATGGTGATCACGCAATGCTCGACGTTCCCCAAGGCGAAGCACGACGACCTCGTGGATACGGTCAGCATGGCCCTGAAGCATCTGCGCGAGACTGGATTGATCATCCGGGGGCCCGAGTGGACGGCTGATCTGGACGACAAGATAAGGCATATTGGCTCGCCGCCGCCGCCGCTCTACGCGGTTTGAGCTTGACCCGGCCAGAGATTTGTGGAAGAGGTTGGGGGCCGGAGAGGTTAGCCCCTCCCCGGCTCCCTGATCGCACGAGGTTAGCGCCTCTGAGATCACGGACCCACGCTGTGTGCCGCAGCAGGGTCATGTGCCTAATCGCACATTTCCCCGTTGCAGGCAAGGCACTTGATTGACAAACCTGAACGGCCTTGATGCCGGATGCAGGAGAAGGTCAGGGGGATACATCAACGCCGTCCACTCTCCCGATACGGGGCCTTTTTGCCTGCAAAGGACTTTTCGACCAAGCTACAACCCACCCCTATGAACCGTGTGCCTCTGGGTTACACCCCGGACCTACCAGACAGGGATTGTCTGGCACGGGCGGCTGGCCCCCGATATCGGGCAGGTGGGCTATAGATGTCGAGAGAGTGAAGAACACCTAAACGTCAGTCCCGGCGCCGGGGGGTGAACCAGACCCCGACCAAGGTGCCACACGGGGATTGAGCGAAAAGCGACCTATTTCCAAACGGAAACCTGCGTTAGTGTGAAGCGCCGCCGGATTAGCTCAGTCGGCAGAGCAGCGGTTTTGTAAACCGTTTGTCGCGGGTTCGATTCCTGCATCCGGCACCAGATGGAGGCAAAGATGGTTCTTGCTAGCGCGACCGTTGACATTGTGAGGCCGAGTACGCCGCAGAAGCTTGGATTGTTTGCCGTGCATGTATGGGGACAGCCTCCCCATGCAGAAAAGCGTGACTATGAAGTCCTTGCTCGCAATGATACTATGGCTGCTCAGGAAGGAATCCGCCGCTTTGTAGTGGAGATGGAGCGGGTTTCTGTTGAAGGAGGCTAACCATGCCGATGACTCCGGGCCTCGTCCCTAACCTGCGTCAGGTGTTTCCCTCGCCAGAAGCGGAGGAAGCAGGACCGGGAGTCGTTATCGAGATCGATGAGGGCCAGCCCAAGGCTGAGACGAACGACCGTGGCGAGATCCTCCGCATCGAGCATGAGGACGGATCGGTCACGGTTTCCTTGGATGGGAAGGGGATCGGTGACGAGGGCCAGTCCGAGGCCGAGTACGCCAAGGAATGGTTCCGCAACCTTGTCGATGACATTGATGAGGGTGAACTGAGCCGCATCAGCGAGGAACTGATGCGAGGTATCGGTGACGATCTACAGAGCCGCAAGGACTGGATCGAGGACCGCGCGCAGGGCATCAAGCTTCTGGGGCTGAAGATCGAGATCCCCGGCCTACAGGGTGCGTCTGACGGTGCGCCTGTCGAGGGCATGAGCAAGGTTCGCCATCCCCTGCTGCTGGAAGCGGTCCTGCGCTTTCAGGCGAACGCTCGCAGCGAGCTTCTGCCGACCGATGGGCCGGTGAAGATCAGGAACGATGCCACGACGAGTACGCCCCAGCAGGATCGCCTTGGCGAGGCTCTGGAGAAGGATCTGAACCACTACCTGACCAGCGTGGCGTCCGAGTACTACCCGGACACGGATCGAATGCTGCTGATGCTTGGCTTTGGCGGTAGCTCGTTCAAGAAGGTCTACTACTGCCCGCTCAGGAACAGGCCGGTGAGCGAGAGCGTCGATGCGGACGACCTGATCGTCAACAACATGGCGACGGATCTACAGAACGCGAAGCGCATCACGCACCGAGTGTTCATGCGTCCTTCGACCGTGAAGCGTTTGCAGATCCTTGGCGCGTACAAGGATGTGGATCTCTCCACGCCGCTTGAGCCGCAGCTTGATAGCGTCCAGCGAGAGAAGAACGCACAGCAGGGCATCTCCGAAGGGACGATGAACCCTGATGATCGTGATCGTGAGATCTACGAGTGCTATTGCGAGCTGGATATTCAGGGCTTTGAGCATAAGCACAAGGGCAAGGAATCCGGCCTTGAGATCCCGTATCGCGTGACGATTGATGTCTCGACCAAGAAGATCCTGTCCGTCGTGCGTAATTACGACGAGGAGGATGGCGAGCTTCCGACTGCGCGCAAGGTGTTCGTGAAGTACACGTTTGTCCCCGGCATGGGCTTCTACGATATCGGACTGCTGCACATCCTTGGGAACACGACCAATGCGATGACGGCTGCTTGGCGCGAACTTCTGGACGCTGGGATGTACGCGAACTTCCCCGGCTTCCTCATGGCGGATACGGGTGCGCGCCAGAACACGAACATCTTCCGTGTGCCGCCCGGTGGTGGTGCGCTGGTGAAGACCGGCGGGATGCCGATCAGTCAGGCTGTGATGCCGCTGCCGTACAAGGAGCCGTCCGGTGCGCTGATGAACCTCGTCGCGAACATGGGCGAGACCGGCGCTAGGGTCGGTGGAACGTCCGAGCTTGCCGTTGGCGAGGGCAAGGCTGATGCGCCCGTGGGGACGACGCTGGCCCTGATCGATCAGGCCACGAAGGTCATGAACGCAGTCCACAAGCGGATGCATTGCTCGCAGGCCGAGGAGTTTCAGCTTCTGGTCCGTTGCTTCCGCGAGCATCCCGACAGCTTCTGGCAGCGTTGCAAGAAGCCCAGCATCGAGTGGAACGAGCAGATCTTCCTTCAGGCCCTGAACGATTGCGAGCTTGTCCCGCAGGCCGATCCCAATACGGCCAGTCACACGCAGCGGGTGATGAAGGTCATGGCGCTGAAGCAGCTTCAGGCCGCGAACCCCAACATGTACGACCCGGTCGCGATTGATACGGAAGCCCTGAAAACAATTGGCTGGAGCAATCCCGAGCAGTTCCTGATCCCGATGGAAGCTCAAGGCAGGCCGCATCCTGAACTGATCGAGAAGATGGAGCGCCTGAAGATCGACAAGCAGAAGGCCGACGCGGACATGATGCGCGCGCAGGCCGACGTTCAGGCGCAGCAGGAGAAGCTCCAGCTTGAGAATGCCAAGACGCAGATCGACGCGCACAGCAAGGTCACCAAGACGAACCTCGATGTCGAGAAGGCCAAGGCAGAGATGGCGTATTCGGGTTCGGACCTTGAGAGCAAGCGACAGGATCGCCTGTCCAAGGAGCGCGTCCAGCTTATAGATCTGGCGCAGAACCTCGCCGTCCATCCCGAGAGTGCTGGACTGGTCGCGCCGCTGATCCGACCGGCCTTGAATGAGCTTGCGCGTGACGAGATCGGTGGAGGCATCTGATGAGCTACGACCGGATCATCCGCGACGCTCTCAGGCTGGCTCGTGCGCCTCGCAGGTTTGCTTCTGGCGGGGATGCAGACCCCAAGGATATCTCTCCGTCCATCTCCAATCCTGTTTCTGTATTCCCCAAGCCTCAGAGGATGTTTCCTGCCGATGCTCCTGTCCCCGGAGGTCAGTATCTTGGGATGCCCGACAAGGAGGACATGACAGGTCATAAGTCTGCTGTTGCTTCAATCGGTGTGCATCCGGGCGGGAAACCTTATTTCAATGCGTCGCAAGATGCCGTTGACCAGACTGGAACTGCTGGCAAGGCAAGGATCAAGACGAACCTTTTCAAGCAGAAGGCTGGATGGTCTTGGCAGATCGCGCCAGAAGGGCATGAAGACACAAACACGATTGTGTCCGTCGAGCATCGCGGCAAGCATTACTACACCCTGAACGCACACTTCCCCAAGGGAGTGGATTTTGCACGATATGCCGAGTCCAAGAGCGAGCCGAGGCTGCGCCCGACGACGACTGGAGATGTTTTCCTTGGTGATCAGGCCGGAACCATCAGCGTTCGCGGCAAGCAGCATCCCGTCTACCATCATGTGGTCGTGAAGGCTGATGGTGGTGCTGTTGGCTATGCTTCTGGCGGGGACACAACTCCCCCTCGCCAGCTAAACGACATGGGCTTCTATAGCTCTGCCGCCGAATCCGCCCGTTCCCTCCCCCAATCCAAGGGAACTCCCCAGCAGATGCTAGCCACCATGAAGGGTGTAAAGCCTGCTGAACTTGAATGGTCTGGGGTACAGGACAAGTTTGCGGATCAGAAGTCCGTGACGAAGGACGACCTTGCCGAGCATTTCGAGCAAAACGCTCCTGATATCAAGGAGACTGTGCTTGGAGGAAAAGTTTCGCCGGAAACATTGAGAAGGAGACAAGAAATAGAAGACCAGTACATGCCAGACATTACTAGATTTTCAAATATGGGCGACAGAAATCATCCAGATGCAGATCCAAGCTCTATCGGTAGATCGGAGGCAAGGAGAAGGGCAAGGGATCTTGAAACTGTCATGGATGAACATATGGACAGAGAAGCCCCTCTTCCAAAGTCAGTAAAATATAATGATTACACAGTTGGGTATAGATATGGAGAAGGAGCTACGGGGAAAAGAAATTATCGCGAAGTTCTTCTTCATCTTCCCGGCGAAAAGAAGTTCCAATCCGCTCATTGGATGAATCCAAAAAACATTTTAGCCCACCTGCGTATGCAGGATCGCGGGCCTGATAACGACATACTGCATCTTGAAGAGCTTCAGTCCGACTGGGCGCAGAAGGGGCGAGATGAGGGATTTGATACCAAAAAAATGAAAGAAAAAAGAGAATTTGCAAAAATTGAATTTGATAACTTTTCAACAGAACTCGCTGAAAAGTATGGGTTAAATCCAAGACAAAACCTTGCTATGTACGGACGAATTAAGGGCATGTCTAATGATGAGGTGGAAAAGTACGAAAAACTACAGAGTAAAGTTTCTGAATTAGGTGGATTTGATAAAACTTATATTGAGCCAGCCCCCTACGTCACCAACACCGACCATTGGATGGAACTCGGTCTCAAGCGAGCTTTGCTGGAAGCTGCTCGCGGAGGATACAACAAGCTTGTCTGGACTCCGGGTGAGGAGCAAGCGAAGCG
>Ga0194129_10010538_pt1 | contig 10056 bp, 4 predicted proteins | sample TA2KigCa35mmetaG_FD_150862 | JGI IMG/M metagenome (GOLD analysis project Ga0194129, IMG submission 150862) | Freshwater microbial communities from Lake Tanganyika, Tanzania - TA2015038 Kigoma Deep Cast 35m | ecosystem: Environmental > Aquatic > Freshwater > Lake | place: Tanzania: Lake...
TCGAACGCATGCGCAGAGGCTGACCGTCAGCTCCGACCAACGCGAGCGCGAACCCAGTGGGGGCGGGGCACGCGGAGGAAGCGGGGACTCACACGGTGACGCAGAGGCACGGAGGAAAGGCGGGGGAAACAGAGACCGGGGCAATACCGGCAGGGCCGAAGGGCCGTCGCAATTCCAAACTGGCCCCCTCGAGTCGTCCATCGATTCGGGCCCGCCGACCCGTTTCAAATCCCAACGGGATTCCGGCCCCCAGCCCAGGGTTGCCGACCCCGCGAGGCTACCCTGGGTACCCCGTCCCCAACCGCAGTCCAACCGCAACGCGGTTGCGACTCGATTCACCTCCTGTGTCGTTCTGCCATCGCCGTCGTGGTCGCCCTCAACTCACCCGGCCGCAACCGCGGTGCGGTTGTTCCTGATCTCGTTTCGACCTCCCGGGGTAGGTCCTCGTTCCTCGGTCCAACCCCGGGCTGGAGGCCTCAACGCCGTTGGCGTTGCCCCTCATGGGCGCTCCCGCGCCCAGTGATGCAGGGCACTGCATCACCCACCCATCGACGCCTTCGGCTTACGAACCGGTGCCACACCGAACCCGTGATTCCGTCCGCTTTTTCACCTTCCTCTCCCGCTTCTCCCTCCGCGTCTCCGCGTCGCCGTGTGAGTCCCATTCCCCTCTTCTCCGCGTGCCCCTCACGGCACGCGCACGCGCCAGAAGCGCACCCGCGCGTTCGGATCCGGCGTCACCGTCACGCGCACCGGCTTTCCAGCACCCTGACCCGTCAGACGCTGCGCCTCCGACCACGACCCCAGATCCGTCGTCGTCTCCAGCACGATCGCCGCCCCCACGCCCGCCTCGATGTCCAACGCCAACGGTCCGCCGTCCGAAGGCAGCGTCGGCACCACCACCTTCGGCTCCACCGGCGGTGTGCTCGTGCTCCGGATCTCGCCCGTGACGTTGTCCAACGCCCGGATATCAAAACCCGCCCCCGTCACCTCGGCCTTCACCAGCTCGATCGGCCAGGTCGACTGCGCACTGATCCCAGCCGTTGGCAGGAACGTCAGCACCGACGCCACCCCCGTGCTCGTCGGCCAGATCGTCGACCGTACCGCCGCCAGGTTCACACTGCCGACCGACTCCGCCCACAACGGCAGGGCGTCCGCCGGCACCAACGCCCCGACCTGTTTGTCGGTCAGGGTCAGCACCGACGGATAGCTCACCGTGAAGCTGAGTCCCGAGATCGCCGCACTGGCCCGGGTGAGCTTCACCACCACGCGATACGGCTTGCCCACCTGCGCCACGGGACCGTCGGGGAACTCGAGCGTGGCGACATCATTGGTGTTGGAACCCGCAGGCCGCAGGCTCCCCCTCCCTGAGGCCACAGGCCTCAACCCGGTGGGTGCTGCAGTGCCCTGCAGCACTGGGCGCGACAGCGCCCACTCCACCCCAGGCCCAACCCCCTCCTGCACCTCAGCACCCGCTGCGCCTTCCCCTCTCAACACTCCACTCTCAACACTCAACCCGCCGCTCCGCGGCGCCGCCTTCGGCTGCGGATCCAGCCCCACCACCACCCGGAGCGCCCGGACCACGTCACCACTGTCGATCGCTCCCGAGGTGTTCAGATCGTTCAACGCCACATCCCAGCTCCGACGTTCCTCCAGCCCCACCTCCAGCCGACTGATCACCACCGCATCGCCCACGTCGATCCGTTGGTTGGCGTTGTTGTCGCCCTTGATCTTCCTCGGGAGGATCCGGCCTTCGCCCGACACCACTGCGTTGCCCGTCGGCAACGTCGCCCCGCTCGGACTGCTCAGGCTCACCAGCGTCGGGGTCACCACTGCCCCCAACGCCGTCGGCACGCTGCGCGCCCGGAAGCTCACCGTCGCCACCGGGTTCGTCCCCGCCGGCAACGCCGTTCCCGCCAGGGCGAACGACCCGCTGATCTGGCCCGCCGTGCCCACGTTCACGTTGTTCACGCTCTGACCCACCAACGCCCCCCACTCCACCTGCGGATCCGCCAGGTAGGCCGGGTCGTAGGTCAACCGGAACGTCAGACCCGCCACGTTGGCCGCATCGGCCACCAACTGCACCGGGAACACCAGCCGTTGGCCCTCCTGAACCTCCGCGGCCGACGCCACCCGCAGGATCCGCTCCGGCACCCAGGTCACGATTCGCTCCAGACTCGCCACGTTCCCCGCGGTATCTTTCGCGCTGACCACGAAGGTGTTCGCCCCGGGCGCGAGCTTCAGGCCTTCGACCCGGAAGCTTCCGTCCACCGCCAAAGGCAACGCCTCAGCCGCACCGCCGTCCCGACGCCACGTCGCCGTCACGCCCGGGGCGTTGTCGGTCACCCGACCCGACAGCACCGCCTGCTCGTTCCCCGTCGTCCCCGCCTGCGGCAGCTCCCACACCAGCACCGGTGCCGCCACATCCTTGAAGGTCGCGCCCACCGTCCGGTTCGCCGCCATCACCAGGGTTGTCGGATTGGCCGTGCCGGTGAGGTCTCCACTCCACTCCTCAAACCGATACCCCTCCGCCGGCACGGCACTCAAAGTCACCCCCTCCTTCGGATCATACCGCTCCTTCAGCGGATCCACCGTGATCGTCCCACCCACCCCCGCGTTGAGGGTCAGCGTCGTCAGCTTCCGGATCTGGAACGTCTGGTCCACCTGGGCGGCCAGCCAGAGCGGACTCCCCACCTGACGCGCCCGGACCACCACCGTGCCCTCGTTGAGCAGCGTCAGCTGATTGCCACTCACCGTCGCCGGACCACTGATCACCTGGAAGGCCACCGACAGCCCGGAACTGCTCGTCGCACTCAACGTCACCGCCGGATTCCCCAGCACCTGGTCGCCCACCGGGGCAAACGTGATCTCCTGCGTGCCCCGACTCACCGTGAAGCTCCGCGTCACGGTCGGCGCCGCCAGATGGTTGGCATCGCCCGCCTGGTCCGCGGCCACGGTCACCACTCCGACCCCCGTCAGACGCAGTTCGGACCCACTCACCGTCGCCGGACCCGACACCACCCGGAACGCCACCGGCAGTCCGCTTGACGCACTCCCCGCCAGGGCCAGGGCCGACGTTGTGTATCCGGTGTCCGCAAGCGCCACAAACGTCAGGGTCTGTGCCGCCTTGGCCACGACCACGGTCTGGCTCGCCGACGCCGCCGCGTAGAGATCCGTCCCCGCCTGCAACGCCTGCAGCACAAGGGTCCCGGCTCCGGAGAGGGTCAGCACGTCACCCGACACCGAACCCGGACCGCTCAACACCCGGAAGGTCACCGCGAGGCCCGCGCTGCTCGTGGCCGACAGCGTCACGGGCGCATCGCCGAAGGTCTTCGCCCCCACCGGAGCGAAGGTCAGAGTTTGCGTCCCCTGGCTCACCGTGAATGTCCGATCCACCGGCAACGCCGCGTTGTAATCCGCGTTCCCCGGCTGGGTCGCGCGCAGCACCACCGAGCCCACCCCCGTCAGCCGGATCTTCCCGGCCTCCACCGCCGCCGGACCGCTCAACACCTCGAAGGCCAGCGCCAAGCCGCTGCTCGCCGTCCCGGCCGGCGCAAACGGTTCCGGCGTGTAGGGGCGGTTCGCGACGGTAGGGAACGTCAGCGTCTGCTCCGCCTTCGCCGCCGCGAAGGTCTTGGATTCCGAAACTTCCGCCCGGTTGGCATCGCCCGACTGCGTCGCGGTCAACGTCACCGATCCCGCACCGGTCAGGGTCACGCTCGAGCCGCTGACCGTCGCCTTGCCCGACGTCACCGCGAGGGTTACCGGCAACCCGCTGCTGGCGGTCACGACGACCGGGAACGCGGCCTCGCCAAAGGTCCGCGACGCCAACGCCGGCCAGGTCAGGGTCTGCTGGGCCTTGGCCACCGTGAGGGTCCGCTCGCTGGTCACCGACGCAAACGCATCGCTGCCCGCCTGCACCGCGCGCAGGACGACGTCGCCCACACCCGTGGCGGTGAGCTGGTTGCCCGACAGGGTGGCCGGACCCGACACCACGCTCAGCACCACCGGCAGACCGCTGCTGGCGGAGACCCCGACGGTGCCCTGCTGCTGGTACTGGAGGGTTGGGATGGCATCCCACGAGATCGTCTGGGGCTGGAGGAAGCGGAACGCGACCGGAGCTCCGGGCACCGATTGGGCGAAGTCCGCCGAATACGCCACGGTCTTGAGGATGGCCGCCTGACCGATCACGAACGGCGACAGGAACGCCTCGCTGGCGAAGGTCGGCTCCGAGCCGTCGAGGGTGTAGAACACCAGCCACCCATCGCGCGCGAACTGCAGGTCGACCGTGACCGGCAGGAGGGTTCGGACGACCTCCCGAACCGGGACCCCATCGGCCAGGACCCGGATCGCCGGGGTATAGGTGAGGATGGCGTCGGTGCTGGTGACGGATCCGGCCGGGTTGCTGACCACGACCCGATAGGTACCGGCATCCGATTCCTTCAACACCGGGAACTCCAGCGTCGCCGCCGTCTGCCCCTCGAGGACGAGCCCATTCTTGAACCACTGGAACGAGGGTGCCGGCACCCCGGTCACCGAGACGCTGAGGGTAATGGCATCGCCTTCAATGCCATCGACCGACTGGGGCTGCTGGGTGATCGAAGGCGGCACCCGAACCGAGACCGTGGCCACCGCCGTCGCCGCGCTGCCATTGGCATTGGAGGCGGTCAACCGGTACTGCCCCGCATCCGCGGGGGTGACTGCCGTGATCGTGAGGGTTGGCGTGGCGGCTCCGGCGACCCGCCCCCCGTCGGCAAGGTCAGCCCCGTCCTTCTGCCACCGGTAGGCGAGGTTGGAACCAGCGATCTGAGCGGTGAGCGAAAGGGTCTGCCCGGCAACGAGGGTCTGATCCACCGGAGCCGTCACCACCGTCGGCACCGGCGGGGTCGATTCGTAGGCGTAGAGCGCGGCGACTTCGGCGTCGGAAAGTGCGCGGTTGTAGAAGCGGACGTCGTCTATTGATCCAATCCACGAATCACTGGACGCTAGATCAGGCCGGGCACCAATAAATCCATTTCCGAATGGAGCTTGGATAGTTACTTGCCTATCAGCCAAGCGCACGCCTTCAAAAAAGAGTGAAACCGCTCCCCGATTGTAAACCAAACATCCAAACTTCCATTGACCAATCGGCAATTGAGCATTGGTTATCAAATCATATTGAGTACCGAATTGACTATAGCCAAGCTTACGATTTTGAGAGAACATTGTCATCATCCTATTTGGCGCAGCGACACCTAAAGAGAAAACGCACTTATTGACAGAATCCACCGGAGCACTGTAGAAAAACCATGCGGAAACTGAAAATGAATCATTGTTCGGAATAGAATTCAATAAGCTATTTGGTAATTTAACATATCCATTACCACCGAAACCGTACGCCATGCCAACACCACCGAATCTGTTGTTTGAAACGACAACGGAATTCGGATTGCCATTATTACCATTCCCACTCTCATCATTCGCGTTCCCATCAAACGGATAATACGCCACCAACCCCTTCCAAATCCCCGCATCCACCCCTTGGATATTCAGCGTCGCCACACTACTCGTCACACTCCCTGCCCCATTTGACACCACCACCCGATAATCCCCAATCCTCGGAGGCTGGACATTAGTAAAGGTCAACGTCGCATTCGTCGCCCCCGGCAATGCAGTACCATCCTTGGACCACTGATAGCTCAACGGAGCCGACCCCGTCGCCGTCACCCCAAAACTGACCGTTTCCCCCAGCCCAACCATCCGCCCCTCCGGCTGCACCGAAATGGCTGGCGGCTGCGGGGCCTCATAGGCGTAGAGCGCGGCAACTTCGGAGTCGGTTAGGGAGCGCCTGTACACACGATAGCTCGAGAAATTTGCGGGTGTCGTACCCCAAAAACCATCCTTGACAGAGTCAACGTCGTTCCACGTGTTGATCAGTCCTATATTGACTCGATTGCCAAGCATTTGAAATGCATCAAATTGGGGAATGAAACTATCCACTTTTACACCCTTTACATACATATCCGCCCGATGAGGGGAAGCGCTTAAATCAAACACATATGTAATGTGATTCCACTCGTTGGGCTTCAAAACGTTCAGGACTCGCCTCCACTTGCCAGATGGATTCGCAAGATACGCAGTCCAATACAAGGCTCTTTCTTTGAACTGCGGTTGCAACCAAAGACCAAACGGCCGCCCTTCCATTCCACTTGTATTGACGGGCCCATGACCCGCATCAAACATAGCCACGCCCCAATTGTCTAAACGCTGCAACGCCGGATCGGCTTTAACCCACGCCGAAACCGTAATGTTTTTTGATTGATTTATAAAAGCTTGAGTCAGGTGAGTTTCTATCCGACTCGTAAGGCCGTTCATATACACTCCGCGGTAGCCAGGTGCGTGCCCCTCGATAAAGACTAAATCTTTTGATCCATAATAGCTTTCTGCGCCACTAAATGTATAGTGCAACTCCAAACCCTCTGTTATAAACGATGGTGGCCGGATGACCCCGTTAATATTTAATGCGACCACACTGCTCGTCACACTCCCCGCCCCATTTGACACCACCACACGGTAGTCGCCAATCATCGGCGGCTGGACATTGGTGAACGTCAGCGTCGCATTCGTCGCCCCAGGCAAGGCAGTGCCATCCTTGGACCATTGGAATGCAGTAGCATTGGTTGCCTTGACAGAAAAAGAAGCTGTTTCACCTAAATTGATAACTACCGATTCCGGCTGGGTCAAAATGGCAACTTGAGAAAGAGCCTCAGATTCATATTGCACCTTTAATTCAAATGCGTTGTCACTCCTATCCAAATCATACCTAAGGAATTGCAATATTCTGGAGCTCATCCTTGCCTGTATCCATATTTCCCTCTCACCCAAAACCTCATTCGGTAAATTGCCGTCATAATGATAACCAATAGGCGCACCAGTTGATGGCGCATCTAGCAAAAGTATCCAGTTTACACCATCCCTAGAACCCCAAATAGAACCCGAACCACCCCAGCTATAAATGTAGTTGATACGCAAATAGGCAGATCTAACCCGCGACGGGAACGAGAATTTCTGAGTGAGCTTTGCTCCACCAGAATCGGTGTTCCAATATGAGATTCTCCCTTCATTCACCCTGCTGACATTGACCTGCTCGACGACATATTTTAGAGCGTTATCCGAGTATATGTTTCGATAACTGATTACGTCATCCCATCGATTTTGAGAAACTTCAGAAGCATAGAGCGCGGCAACCTCCACGTTGGATAATGCCCGATTATAAATTCGCACATCGTCAATGGATCCGTTGAATGTCGCACCTCCTGAAACCGCCTCACTGCCAATGAACAACGGATATCCCGGCTGGGTGTTCCAAACATTGGAAAGCGATTGCTCCACATAGGATGAAATTTCCGTGCCATCGATGTAGAGTTTGATCCCCGCTACCGAGTCCACATACGTCATGGTCAGATGTATCCACCGATTCAAAGCCAAGGGTTCACTGGTCGATTTTTTGTCAGCATAGAAGCCTCCCGCCAAAACACGACCGCCCGCCTCCGCGAAAAGGGTGCAAGATTTTCCATATCCAGCATCGCCACTCCCCCAACCTACCAATCCTCCACGATCCATTTTTCGGCGATATAACCAAAGCGACATTGTCCTCGGGGTGTTTCCAGTGAGTCCAAACGCACCCTTTGTCTTCATGTAGCCGCTCCCATTGAATTCGAATGCAGCACTTGGTCGACCAAACCTGTCCGCGCCTAATTGAGGTCCCGAATAGGTGAGATCCGTCGTTGGATCTGGGATTGAATTCTCTACACTTCCATTGAACGGATAATATGCCACCAAACCATTCCAAATCCCCGAATCCACGCCTTGAATATTCAGCGTGGCCACGCTACTCGTCACACTCCCCGCCCCATTTGAAACGACCACCCGGTAGTCGCCAATCCTCGGCGGCTGAACATTGGTGAACGTCAACGTCGCGTTTGTTGCCCCAGGCAATGAATAGCCATCTTTGAACCACTGAAAAGAGGTTGAATTTCTCGAATCGACAGCGAATGTCGCTGTTTGCCCCGATTGCGTCGTCACTGATTGCGGCGATGTGATGATTTCAACAATTCCAGTGGGTACAGACGTTGTTGTCGTTAGTTTCATGTTGTCAAAATGGGTGTTCTGGTTTGCCCCAGCAGTCCGGGCCGCGAGAATCAGTCGCCCCGCCGTCGGTAAATAAGTGATCTGAAAATTGTCGAGTACCTTGTTGCCTTTCCAAGAAACCGTGAGTTTGCCATCCGTGGTTAGATTGATGGCGAATGGCTTCCAACAGAGGGTCTTCCACGATTCTGCTGCTCTAGGGTCCCCACCATTGTTCCAGTACCCGGCATCACGAGGTCCGGTCTGCAGGGAGGTTAAGTCATCACATCCGCCATTTCGGGTTGGAAGGCTTGCCTTCTTTACAGTTACGTCGTCAACGCGAACGATGATTCCTTCGATATCGGTTTGGTCGTTTGGGTCGTTTGGAAACGAATTCCCAGACCATGTATCGAACGAGACTACGACGCCGGTTCGCGTTCCGGTCTCAGGACAACATCCTCCAGCGAACAGATTAAGGGAGCCGGGATCGCCGAAGATTGGATCGGCCTCACGGGCAAGACTGATGCTGAAACCGTCCGCCGCCCGCTCACCGGTCGGATTGCCGATTCGAAGGTCAGCGGAAAACGTGAAACCGGCGATGGGCTTACCTGGGTCGAGATTGGGGAACACAACGACCGCGTGTTGAGCGTTTTGCGAGTAGGTCAGCGCGAGGAAGCCCCCAGGATTCCCGCCGGTGTTACGCCACGGCTGATCGTTGCTGCCAGCAATGGTGAGTTCGCCAGACGGATCGCTGGTGAAGTCCCACGTCTTATCAGCGGCCTGCGCTGCGGAACCTGCGAATGCCGCAGCTCCCACGAGGCGCGCGATTCTGATCCAGGGTGTCGAAATCCGAGAAACATTCATGGCAGTAGGATCGGAACGCCGGCAGGTCCCTCGGGTCTGATCCGCCACCCTTATGGAGGCAGTTCCCACCCGAAGGGATTCTTGGTTTCCGACGCCCTCCTACCTACTGATCCTGATCCATCGCGGCAATATGAAATGATGCCTATCTCCCGTGGCTTCAAATGCCGCGGGATTCTCACCCTGCTGGGTGGTGAGCCTTGCCGCGTCCTTGAAGATCCTCGGTGGACGGATCCGGGAATCCCGGAAACGCAAGGGGTTCTCTCAGGAGGGGCTCGCTCTGGCGGCCGACATCGACCGTTCGTTCATGGGTCAGGTGGAGCGCGGCCAACGCAATGTGTCCTTCGCCACGCTGTATCGGTTGGCGACGGTGATCGATGCGACCTCGCAGACCTGTGTCGGGACCTTCCCGGACTGGCCGGTATGGAGGGAACCCAACCGGGGTTGATCTATCTGGAGTCGGGACTGTCGGCCGCGGCGACGGTGTTGAATGAAGGGGACGCGGCGCGGGAGAGACGGGACTCACACGGTGACGCGGAGCCACGGAGGAAGGGCGGAAAGAGGGGAAAGAGGAAGTGATAAGGGATACAGACCGAGGCAATGCCGGTAGGGCTGTGCTCCGTCACGGCCCCATCTCGATCCGATGCGCATGGCGTACCCGTGAAGGGGGACGGGGCCACTGACGCGTCACAGGATCCCGGCTGGGCCGGTTCGATTCACTCCACCCTCGCGGGCTAGATGGGGACGCCACGGAGAGCGTCCCTACCGGGGTGGGCGCTCCCGCGCCCCGTGATGCAGGGCACTGCATCACCCACCCATCGATGCCTTCGGCGAAACCCAGGTAGGGCTGTGCTCCGTCACGGCCCCATCCCGATCCGATGCGCGTCGTGCACCCGTGAAGGGGGACGGGTTCGTCTGCGGCGTCAGAGGATCCCGGCAGGAACCACAGGTCGACCACCCCCCGCGGTCTAGATGGGGACGCCACGGAGGGCGTCCCCACCGGGGTGGTCGCTCCTGCGCCCAGTGATGCAGGGCACTGCATCACCCACCCATCGATGCCTTCGGCTTACGAACCGGTGCCACACCAACCCC
>Ga0194129_10010540_pt1 | contig 10055 bp, 9 predicted proteins | sample TA2KigCa35mmetaG_FD_150862 | JGI IMG/M metagenome (GOLD analysis project Ga0194129, IMG submission 150862) | Freshwater microbial communities from Lake Tanganyika, Tanzania - TA2015038 Kigoma Deep Cast 35m | ecosystem: Environmental > Aquatic > Freshwater > Lake | place: Tanzania: Lake...
TGCGGAACTCGCCGGGCTCCTTGAGCAGGTAGGGCCCGTTGAGGACGCCGAAATCCGGCACGAAGTCGCCGATGCCGCTGGGGTCGGTCATGATCACCACGTTGGCGCCCTGCTTCATCAGCTCGTGCATCTCCTTGTTGCCGCCGAGCTGGCCCTGCGGGAAGACCTCCATCTTTACGCGGCCCTGGCTGCGCGCGTTGACGCGCTCGGCGAAGCGCAGGCAGGCCTCGTGGGCCGGCTCGGTCGGCGACAGCACGTGCGCGATGCGCAGGTTGGTCGTGGACTGCGCCCCGGCGCGCCCGTGGATGGCGATGCCGGTGGCCGCGGCCGCGCCGATGAAGTGACGACGTTTCATGTTTTCCTCCCCTGGGGTCCCCTCGGACCCGTCGAGCGGCATATTCCCTCGGCGGCGCCGGGCCCGCCAGCCCCCCGAGGCGAGACGGCGACGGGTCTCCCCCGGCGGCGCCGGCGCGGGTCAGCCTGCGCGGGCCGCCGCGCCGAGCAGGTAGTCGGCCTTGCCGACCTCGACGCCGTCGTGCCGCAGGATGTTGTAGGCGGTCGTCACGTGGAAGAAGAGGTTGGGCAGCATCCAACGCGTCAGGTAGTCGAGGCCCGGCATGCTGCGCGTGGCGTCGCGGCCGACCGGGAACACGATTTCCCGGTCCTCGGTGCCATCGAGGCGCCCGGCGGGGATGGTGTCGACGAAGGCCAGCGTCTTGCGGATGCGCGCGCGCAGCTCGTCGAAGCTGGTCTCGTCGTCCGCGAATTTCGGCGCCTCCACCCCCGCGATCCGCGCCAGCCCGTTCTTCACGGCGTCGCAGGCGATCTGGACCTGGCGCCGCAGCGGGAACATGTCGGGCGCCAGCCGGTCGCCGGTCAGCACCAGCGGATCGATCTTGCGCGCGGCCGCATGGGCCGCGCCCAGGGCGAGGATGTGGTCGAGGCTGGCCAGCACGTGGCGGCTCGTGCCGAGCGCTGTAGCCGACATCGAGATCTGCATGGGGGTCCCCTTGGTGCGTCGTCGCGGTCGCCGGCACGCCCTGCGACCCGTGGCGCGCATGGTGGAGCATCGCGCATGCAGCCGCCAGCCCCGGAAAGCGAGACGGCGCCGGGGTCTCCCCCGGCGCCGTCCATTCCTGCGCCGCCGCGCGGCCGCAGGCGCGTCACTTCAGGTTGACGTGGCGCAGCGGGAAGTAGTTGTCCGCGTATTGCGCGACCTCGACGTTCTGCTTCATCGCCCAGACCACCGTCTGCTGGTGGAGCGGGACGTACCCGAAATCGTCCTTCAGCAGCTGGTTGGCTTGCTCGATGATCGCCGTGCGCTTCTTCGGGTCGACCTCGCTCGCCATCGCGTCGGTGAGCTTGTCGATCTCCGGGTTGCAGTACCCGCCGTTGTTGAACATGCCGCGCGAGCGCGGCAGGTCGCGGCAATGGACGAGGTTGAAGAACACGTTGTGCGCGTCGTAGGTCGCCGGCGTCCAGCCCAGCAGGTAGAACGACGTCTCGAAGCGCGGCACGTTGACCTTCTCGAAGAACTTCGCGCGGGTCTGGGCGTTGAGGTTCACCTTGATGCCGGCGCGGGCCAGCATCGCCGTGACCGCCTGGCAGATCTGCTCGTCGTTGACGTAGCGGTCGTTCGGGCAGTCCATGCCGACCTCGAAGCCGTTCGGGTAGCCGGCCTCGGCGAGCAGCCTCTTCGACGCCTCGACGTCGAAGGGCGTGCGCCTGTTCTGCGCCTCGGACCAGCCATTGACGCCCGGGCCCATCATCAGCGCGGAGACGTTCGCCTGGCCGCGCATGACGCGGCTGCGGATCGCCTCCATGTCGATCGCCTGGTAGAAGGCCTGGCGCACGCGGCGGTCCTTGAACGGGTTCTTGCCCTTGACCGAGGATTCCTGGAGTTCGGCGCGGTCCTGGTCGAAGCCGAGATAGATCGTGCGCAGCTCGGGTCCCTGGACCAGCTTGAGGCCCTGCGTGCCGGCGATGCGCGGCATGTCCTGCGGCGGGACGGTGTAGACGAAGTCGACCTCGCCGGAGAGCAGCGCGGCGACGCGCGTGGCGTCGTTGCCGATGCGGAAGAACGTGACCTCGGTGAGGTTGTGCTGCGCCTTGTCCCACCAGTTCGGATTCGGGACGAGGACCGTCTTCACGTCCGGCTCGCGGCTCTTCAGCACGAAGGGCCCGGTGCCGTTGGCGTTGCGGGTGGCGAAGTTCTCCTCGCGCTTGGTGAGGTCGGCCGCGACCGTGGCGCCGTTCTTTTCCGCCCACGTCTTGGACATCATGCCCCAGCCGGTGATCTCCTCGGGGAAGATCGGATTCGGGCCGTTGGTCTCGAATTCGACGGTGAGGTCGTCGATCTTGCGCGCTTCCTTCACCGAGCCGAAATAGCCCTTGATGTTGGAGCCGCCGCCGGTGGCGCGCGTGAAGGAGAACACGACGTCGTCCGCCGTGAAGGGCGAGCCGTCGTGGAACTTGACGTTCGCGCGCAGCTTGAAGCGCCAGACCGTCGGCGAGGGCTGCGACCACTCGGTCGCGAGCGCGGGCTCGAGACGCAGCTTGGAATCGCGACGGATCAGCGGGTCGTAGATGTTCTGCGTGAAGGTCAGCAGGAACGTCTCGTTGCGCGCGTAGGGATCCATCGAGTTTACGTCGCCGTCATTCGCCCAGCGGAAGGACCGCGCGTCGGCAGGCGCCGCGCAGGCGAGCGCGGCAAGGGCGGCACCGGCGACTAGGGCGCGGCGCAGGCTCGGCATCATGGTGACCTCCGGTCGTATGTTGCGGATTTTAGCCGTATTGGCGCTAGCGCCAGTTTAGTGCAACGCCCGGGCGTTTCCACCCCGGAAACTTGGTCAAGCGGCGGCCCGCCCCGAGGCTTGCGCGCCGGCGCCGCGCGGACGCACTCTCCCGGCCCCACGTGGAGGAGCATCATGGCAGTGAAGATCTACGGCATCGCCCGCTCGCGCGCGATCCGCAACGTCTGGGCGTGCGAGGAGGGCGGCGTGCCCTACGAACTCGTGCGCACGCAATGGACGGATGGCGGGACGAAGACCCCGGAATTCCTGAAGATAAACCCCAATGGCGCGGTCCCGGCGATGGTCGATGGCGACGTCGCGCTGTTCGAGTCGCTGGCGATCAACCTCTACATCGCCCGCAACCATGCGCCGGGCCTCCGCCCGGCCGGGGCGAAGGGCGAGGGCCAGCTCTTCCAGTGGACGCTCTGGGCGGCGACCGAGCTCGAGCCCGCCAATGGCGGATACGTGATGCAGACCGTCTATACCCCGCCCGAGAAGCGCGACCCCGCGGCGATCAAGGCGGCCTGGGAGAAGATGTTCAAGCCGCTCGGCGTGCTCGACGGCCATCTCGCCGGCCGGACCTGGATGATCGGCGACGCCTTCTCGATCGCCGATGTCAACGTCGCCTCGGTCCTGCTCGGCACATGGTCGAACAAGGCCGATTTCTCGGGCTGGAAGAACCTGCACGCCTGGCTCGATCGCTGCTTCGCGCGCCCCGCCGCGCGCAAGTGCATCGAGATGCGCGCCGCCGCGACCTGACGGCGCGTCCTGCAAACGAAAAGGGCGGGCGCGGTTTCCCGCGCCCGCCCCTGCCTTCCCGCGAGGGAAGGACCTCAGGCGTTCTTGAGGTTGACGGCGGCCGGCTTGCCGCGCTGCTCCGCGACCTCGAAGCTCAGCTTCTGGCCCTCGGCCAGGCCGTCCATGCCCGAACGCTCGACGGCGGAGATGTGCACGAACACGTCCTTGCCGCCGCCGTCCGGCTGGATGAAACCAAAGCCCTTGCGAGCGTCGAACCACTTCACTTTACCAGTGGCCATGGAGGCCTCCTTTGCATTGTGCCGCCCGCGACATTGCGCGCGGCGCCGGGCGCATGTGCAGCACCGCGGCGGCAACCGAATCTTGGTAGGTGACTTTTGGAGGGCAGGCGTCCCCGTCAGGGGCGCAAGTCCGGCGAAGTCAGGCCAGGACGAAGTTGATGGCGGGGAACATGGGCATGCGCCGCCTCCGCGTCAACGACTATCTCGCCACACGCCCGCGCTTCACGCCACGCGCCGGTCGAGCCAGTCGCGGACGCGGTAGGCGAGGCCCACGGCCGGCAGGAACCAGGGATTGCCTGCATAGAGCGGCCGCGTGGGGAAGGGCAGGCCGTCGAAGGCGCTGGCGCGGTTGGCGCCGCCCGCGATCTTGAGGGCGAGCTGGTTGCCCAGGTAGCTCATCATCGCGACGCCGCTGCCCTGGCAGCCCAGCGCGTAGTGCACGCCCTCGTGCATGCCCATGTGCGGCAGGAAGTCGAAGGTGAAGGCGACGTTGCCCGTCCAGGCATGGGTGATGCGCGTGCCGGCGAGGCGCGGCCAGATCTCGAGCATGCGCGCGTGCAGCACCGGCGCGGCGACGCCCGCCGTGACCGGGCGGAAGCTCGCGCGGCCGCCGAACAGCACGCGCGTGCCGTCGGGCGACAGCCGGTAATAGGCCATCACGCGCTTGCTGTCGGAGATCATGCGCCCCGTGGGCAGGATCTCGCGCGCGACGCCCGGCGCGAGCGGCTCGGTGGCGACCATGTAGCTGCCGACGGGGATGACGCGCCGCCGCATCCAGGGCGTGAGCGCGCCGGTGTAGCCGTTGGTGGCGACCACGACGTCCTTCGCCGCGAAGTCGCCGCGCGCGGTACCGACGCGGAAGCCGCCGGCGTCGCGCGCGACGCCGGTGACGCGCGTGCCGTCGACGAGCCGCGCGCCGGCCTTGCGCGTCGCCTCGGCGAGGCCCTGGTGGTACTTGGCGGGATGCAGCGAGCCGAAGGCCTCCGCCACCAGCCCGCCGCGATAGTAGTCGGAGCCGATCTCCTCGCGCTGGCGCGCCGGCGGCAGCGCCTCCGCGCGCATGCCGGTGAGGCGGCGATAGAGCTCGACCTGGCCTTCCATCGTCCGGAAATGCGCCGCGCTCCAGGCGCCGAGGAAGCGGCCGCTGCGCGCGTAGTCGGCGGCGATGCCCTCGCGCGCGATCAGGTCCTCGAGGAAGGGCAGCGAGCCCATCGCCTCTGCCACGAGCCTGCCGGCGCGCTCCGTGCCGAGATGCGCGTCCAGCCCCATCGAGGCGAGCTTGATGCCGCCCGACACCATGCCGCCATTGCGCGAGCTGGCGCCGAAGCCGATGCGCTCGGCCTCCAGCACCGCGACCGATGCGCCGCGCCGCGCGAGCTCGAGCGCGGCGTTGAGGCCGCAATAGCCGCCGCCGACGATCGCGACGTCGACGCGGTCGGGAAGCCCGGGCGCGGTCTCCGGCGGTGGCGCGGCGGCCTCCCACCAGTAGGGCGTCTCCTTGAACCCCTGCGCGAAGAGCCCGTCCCCGGCCTGATCCGCTGGCGCCATCGTCCCGCTCCCCCGCGTGCGCATGACCCGAATGGCGCGAGCATCCACGATGCCCTCGGCGCGCGCCAGCCCCATGGCCGCCGCGCGGCAGCTCACGCGTCGGGCGCCTGCTTGTACCCGGTGACCATCGCGCGCGGCAGGTTCTCGCGATGCGCGAAGCTGGCGAGCGCGACCCCGCCGACATGCGCGATCACGAGCAGCAGCGTGATCTCCGCCGCCGCGTCGTGGACCTGCTTCAGCCAGCGCGCGGGACGGCGGATGCGCGTCTCGTCGCGCGCGGCGGCCTCGGCCTGGAGCCGCGCGGCCTCGGCGCCGAGCAGTGGCGCGAGCGGCCCGCGGTCGCGGCTCGCGCCCAGGTAGGCGATGCCGGTCGCGGTCGTGGCGGCGAGGCTCGCCAGCAGCGCCACCACCATGATGCCGCCCGCCGGGCTGTGGCCGAGATGGCGCGGCGCGCGCAGCGCTAGCAGCTGGCGCAGATAGGTAAGCGCCGCCGAGGGCCTGACGACGAAGGAGGCGAAGCGCGCCTCGCGCGGCCCGGCGATGCCCCAGGCGACGCGCAGCGCCACCGTCGCGGCCACCGCGTAGCCTGCCCATTCATGCAGCCAGGCGGGCTTGCCCTCGGTCAGCCAGGCGATGGCGAAGCCGAGGACGAGCACGCCATGCGCGACGCGCACGAGCGGATCCCAGACGCGCACCCATTCCCGCCGTTCCAGGCCCGCCATGGCGCAACTCCCCGTCGCCTCGTCGCGCGGCAGGATGCATCATCGACGCCGCCGGGAGGCCGGGCATTCCGCCGCAGGGGTCCTTCCGACGCGCCCGGGGAGGGGCGGCACGCATGCGGGACCTCTTCTTCGCGACGCGCGACTTCCGGCTGGAAAACGGCGACGTCCTGCCGGAGCTTCGCCTGGCCTACGTGACGCATGGGCGCCTCGCGCCCGATGGCCGCAACGCCGTGCTGCTCGCCCATGGCTACACGAGTTCGCACCACATGGTGGAGGCCGGCGACGGCGCCGCCGAGGGCTACTGGGGCGGGCTGGTCGGGTCGGGCAAGGCGATCGACACCGACCGGTTCTTCGTCGTGTCGTCGAACATGCTCGGCTCCTCGCACGGCTCCACCGGCCCCGCGAGCATCGACCCGCGCACGGGCAGGCCCTTCGGCCCGCGCTTTCCCGACATCTCGCTGGCGGACATCGTCGCCGCGCAGCGCGCGCTGCTCGACTCGCTTGGCATCGCGCGGCTCGCGGCAGTCGCCGGCCCGTCCTATGGCGGCTTCCAGGCGTTCCAGTGGGCGGTGTCCCATCCGGACTTCGTCGCCGGCATCGTGCCGGCGATCTCCTCGCCGCGCTCGCCCGGCGGGCGCGACAGCCTCTACCAGCTCGTCGCCTTCCTCGCGCAGGACCCCGGCTGGAACGGCGGCGACTACTACGCGACGGGCGGCGTGCTGGAGACGCTGGTGCGGCTGCGCGTCGACACGCTTCGCCTCTACGGCATCGAGGAGCAGCTCGCTGCCTCGCATCCCGATCCTGCCGCCCGCGACGCCGAGATCCGGCGCCGCGCCCTCGACTGGGCGCGCGGCTTCGACGCCAACGCGCTGGTCGTCCTGCGCCGCGCGAACATCCGCTTCGACGTCGAGCCGCTCCTCGGCCGCGTCCGCGCGCGCGTCCTCTACGTGCTCTCGCGCACCGACAGGATCTTCCCGCCCTCGCTCTTCGCGCGCGTGATGCCGCGCCTCGCGGCGGCCGGCGTGCCGGCGGAGTCCTTCGAGATCGACACCGACAAGGGGCATTCGAGCGGCGGCGCCGACGCCGCGAAATGGGCGCATGTCCTGCGGCGCTTCATGGAGTCGCTGCCGGGGTGATAGAAGCGGCGTCGCCACGTCACGCATACGGGGGAAGGATCATGGCAGGCATTACCGAACCGAAGGTCCACATGGGCACGATCAGCGGCGGCGAGGGGCGCGCGCTCTACGCAGCCAACCCGGTCGTGCTGCTGCCCATGGGCAGCCACGAGGACCAGGGGCCGCACGCGCCGATGGGCGACTACCTGCTGGCCGAGAAGCTCGCGGAGCTGATCGCGCTCGCCGCCTGCGCGAAGGGCACCCGCACGGTCTGCGCGCCCGTGCTCGCCTTCGGTGGTGCCGACTATTTCGGCCCGATGCCCGGCGGGATCGCGATCACGCCGGCGACGCTGACCGCGGTGATCGGCGACATGGTCGACTCGCTGCACCGCAACGGCCTGACGCGCATCGTCTTCGTCAACGGGCATGGCGGCAACGTGGGCCCGATCGCCGAGGTGGCGCGCGAGGCCTATCGGCGCACCGGCCATGTCATGCCGAGCCTCTATCTCTGGCGCATCGCCTATGCCGCGATGCCGCGCCTGCTCGGCGCGGAGAAGGCGAAGGCGGTGGCCGGCCACGGCGCCGACCCCGTCACCAGCACGGCGATGCATCTCTTCCCCGAGCTCGTGCGCCACGACCTCGTGCCCGACGGCAAGCCGCTCAAGCGCTGCGCCGAGCTCGACATCCCGTTCACCGCGCTGGGCACCGGCAGCTTCGACGGCGCCGAGGTCGGGCTGCCGCACGAATACGAGGCGATCTACAACGACGGCGTCGCCGGCGGCGACCCGCGCCTCAGCTCGAAGGAGACGGGCCGGACGCTGACCGACTACCTGGTCGATGTCTGCTCGCGCTTCGTCGTCCACTACGCCGCGCGCACGAAGGCGTAGCGGGAGAGGGGATCGTCTCCCCGAACCTTCTCCAGAGCAGAATTTCCCAATGGGGAAATTCTGCTCTGGAGACGTTTTGCCTGCGGTGCCCCCAGCCGTCAGGCCGGGATGCCGCGCCAGGGGCGCTCGTCGAGCGGCGGCGTGGTGACGTCGTAGCGGTCGGTGATGCGCGGGGCCCGGGCGAGCCTGGCGATGTCCGGGACGGGCCGGCGCAGCTCGGGGGGTCGTCGGCGACCGCGCGCTCGATCGTGTGCGCCGCGCGCAGCGTGAAGAGGTCGTTCGCCGCCGGGCCCGTGATCATCATCCCGAAGGGCGTGCCGGTCGGCTCGAGGCCCATCGGCAGCGACAGGCTGGGGTTGCCGGTCAGCGAGATCATGTAGGTCGGCGAGAACCACTCGTAGTAGGTGCGCAGCTTCCTGCCGTCGATCTCGCCGAGATAGAGCTGCTTCCACGCGAAGGGCGGCACCGCCACGGTGGGCGAGAGGATCAGGTCGTAGCCCTCGAACACGCGCTGCACCTCGCGGTAGATGCGCGTCTGCTCCGCCTGCGCCCAGGCGACGTCGTCGGCCGAGTAGCGCAGCCCCTCCTCGTAGTTCGCGACGATGTTGGGCCCGAGCAGCGCGCGGTGCCTGGCGTAGTTCGCGCGCTGCGACTGCAGCACACCGGTGGCGCGCAGCACGCCGAAGGCCTCGTGCGCGTGGCCCATGTCGGGCGCGACCTCGTCGCAGGCGTGGAAGAACGAGCGGAGCTTGCGGATGCGCGCGCGGAAGCTGCGCGCGATGCGCCGGTCGATCGGGCAGGTCCCCCAGTCGCCCGTCCAGGCGACGCGCAGGCGCGAGAGGTCGATGGCCTCGGGGTTCAGGAACATGTCGCCATCGACCGCGCGCGACAGCGGGTCGGAGGGGTCGAAGGCCGCCTGCGCGGAGAGCAGCAGGCAGGTATCGGCGACGGTCCGGCCCATCGGCCCGAGCGTCGGGATCATGTTCCAGCCCTGGGCGCGCTTGTCCGTCGGCACCAGGCCGGGCGAGGGCCGGAAGCCGACGACGCCGCAGAACGCCGCGGGGATGCGCAGCGACCCGCCGCCATCCGAGCCGGTGCAGATCGGCAGCATGTTCGTCGCCAGCGCCACCGCCGAGCCGCCGGAGGAGCCGCCGGGGATACGCTTCGGGTCGAAGGGATTGCCCGAGGGCCCGTAGACCGGGTTGTTCGAATTCGCGCCGGCGCCGAACTCCGGCACGTTGGTCTTGCCGACCACGATCGCGCCCGCCGAGCGGCAGCGCGCGACCATCGGGTCGTCGCGCGTCGAGCGGTTGCGCGCGAAGATCGGCGAGCCCTGGCTGTTGACCAGGCCCTCGGCGTCGTCGAGGTCCTTCACGCCCAGCGGCAGGCCATGCAGCGCCGGCATCTCGTGGCCGCGCATCATCGCGCGCTCGGCGGCGCGCGCCTCCTTCTCGGCGCGCGGCCAGCACGTGTCGGTCAGCGCCTTGACCGCGTGGTTCACCTTGTCGGCGCGCGCGCGGCAGCTGCGCAGCAGCTCCACCGGCGAGAGCTTGCGCGCGCCGATCAGGCGGCGCGCCTCGACGGCGGATAGGTCGCAGGGCTCGGTCATCGTGGCCTCCCCTTGGCGGCATCCTGGATGACGTGCCAGACGCGCGACGGCGTCATCGGCAGCTCGACATGCGCGATGCCGTCCGCGGCCAGCGCGTCGACGACGGCGTTGGCGACCGCGGCGGCCGCGCCGTTGGTCGGCAGCTCTCCCACGCCCTTGATGCCGAGGATGTTGTTGGGCGAGGGGTTGGAGGCGATCGCGTGCGCGAACATCGGCAGGTCAGCTGCGCGCGGCAGCGCGTAGTCCATCAGCGTCGCCGCGACCATCTGGCCGCTGGCGTCGTAGCGCGCGTCCTCGAGCAGCGCCTGGCCGACGCCGGTGGCGTAGCCGCCATGCAGCTGCCCC
>Ga0194129_10010545_pt1 | contig 10054 bp, 13 predicted proteins | sample TA2KigCa35mmetaG_FD_150862 | JGI IMG/M metagenome (GOLD analysis project Ga0194129, IMG submission 150862) | Freshwater microbial communities from Lake Tanganyika, Tanzania - TA2015038 Kigoma Deep Cast 35m | ecosystem: Environmental > Aquatic > Freshwater > Lake | place: Tanzania: Lake...
TCGCCGATGGGGTGCACGTGGCGCCGAGCATGGCGGTGCTGCTGCAGCGGCTGGCCCCGGAGCAGGTGGTGCTGGTGAGCGATGCCCTGGCCCCCTACGGCCTGGGGGAGGGGCAGCACCGCTGGGACGAACGGCTGCTGATCGTGCAGGCCGGCAGCTGCCGGCTCGCGGATGGCACCCTGGCCGGGGTCACCCTGCCGCTGCTGGAGGGGGTGCGCCGCCTGGCGCAGTGGAGCGGCGAACCCGGCCGCGCCATTGCCGCAGCCACGGTGCTGCCACGCCGAGTGCTGGGGGATGACCGCCGCTTGCCTCAGCTGCTGCTGGGCACGCCCCTTGTCGAGGCCCTGCGCTGGCACGCGGGAGCTGAGGGCCTGGTGTGGCAGCGACCCGGGGCTAGCGCCAGTCCCTAGGATCCGCGCCACGAAAGGAAGTTTCATGTCCCCCGAGCAACTGCTGGACGCCAACCAGGCCGACAAAGCCGCTGAAAAAGACGAGGTCAAGACCTACTTCGAGAGCACCGGTTTCGACCGCTGGAATCGCATCTACAGCGACTCCGAGGACGTCAACAAGGTGCAGCGGAACATCCGTATCGGCCACCAGAAGACCGTCGACAACGTGCTGGCCTGGCTGCAGGAGCAGGGCAATCTGGAGCGGCGCAGCTTCTGCGACGCCGGTTGCGGCGTGGGCAGCTTGACCCTGCCCCTGGCCCAGCTGGGAGCGGGATCGATTGCCGCCTCCGACCTGTCAGCCGCCATGGTGCAGGAGGCTGAGCGCCGGGCCGATGAGGCGGGCATCAAGCCTGGCCAAATCAGCTTTCTGGCCTCCGATCTGGAGGGCCTCAGCGGCCGCTACGACACGGTGATCTGTCTGGACGTGTTCATCCACTACCCCCAGCAGCCCGCCGAGGACATGGTGCGGCACCTGGCCTCGATGGCCGAGCGGCACTTGATTGTGAGCTTTGCCCCCTACACGCCGCTGCTGGCGCTGCTCAAGAGCATCGGCCAGCTGTTCCCGGGCCCCAGCAAAACCACCCGCGCCTACACCCTGCGCGAAGCGGGCATCGTGGCCGCCGCCGAGGCCGCAGGCTTCGTGCTCAAGCGCCGCAGCCTCAACAAGGCGCCCTTTTATTTCTCCCGGCTGCTGGCTTTCGAGCGAACCTGAGCGCTCAGCGCACCACCCGGAAGGTGAGGTTGAGGCGCTCCTGCCTGACCCGCAAGCGCTTGGGCAGGGCGTGCTGCCACCACAGCTGGGTGGGGGCTTCCATCAACAGCAGATCACCGTTGTGCAACGCGATGTTGAACGGCGCGCAACCGCTGCCGTCACTGGCAAGGCCCATGCTGTAGCCCGCAGGCGAGGTCAGCCCAGAGGGCCGGCGAGGGCTGGGGCGGGGCCGCAGGCGGAAGTCGCGGGGGACGCCGAGGCTGAGGGAGGCGATCGGCGCGGCGGGATCGAGCTCGGGTTCGTCGTCGGCGTGCCAGCCCATGGCATCGCGGCCATCGCGGTAGCGGTTGAGCAGCAGGGAGTTGAAGCGCCAGCCGGTGAGCTGCTCCAGGGCTTCGCGCAGCTCGGCGGCGGCCGGCGACCAGGGCTCGATCGCATTGGCCAGGCCGCTGTAGCGGTAGCCGCAGCCCGGATCGGCCATCCAGCAGGTGAGTCGCGGCAGCAGGTGACGGCGGCCATAGAGCGTGATCGCCTCCTGCTTCCAGGGCACCTCGGCCTGCAGCGCCGCCAAGAGCTCGGCTGCCCGGGCCGGAGGCAGCCAGGCTGGCCTGTGGCGCAAGCGCAGGCCGGGACGTTCAACAGCTTGTTCAACACGCCCCGAATCCTGAAATTCAGCCATCGGCGGCACCACGCAAAGCCGCGGGCAGCGGCGCCTCCAGCTCCAGCAGGCCGCCATCGGGACAGGCCAAGCGCAGCCGGTGGGCATGCAGGTGGTAGCCGCCATCTCCGGGCAGCGCCTGGTCCAAAGCCACCCCGCCCGGGGCATAGAGGGGATCGCCCAGCAGCGGGGCCCCGGCGGCGGCGGTGTGAATGCGGATCTGGTGCGGACGCCCTGTGGCGATCGTCACCTCCACCAACCAGGCCCGATCCCCCCGCTCCAGCAGGCGCAGTGCGCTGGAGGCCTGCAGGGCGGCGGGATCCGCGGGGGCGGCAGCCCAGATGCTGCCCAGGCGCCCGTGGGCACAGCGGCCGAGCGGCGTGGTGAGGCTGAGCGGCTCTCCGAGCTCCAGCTCCAGCAGAGGCGAGCCGGGAGCAGGGGGCTGGAGCAGGGCCCGGTAGGTCTTGCGGCAGGGGCTCACCAATGTGGTTTCCCGCAGCTGGGCGCTGAGCCAGGCGCGGGTGGTGCTGCGGCGGGCACAGATCAGCAGCCCCGAGGTGAAGCGTCCGAGGCGATGCACGGGCCGGGCCTCGGGCCAGCGGGCCTGCAGCTGGGCCAGCAGGGTGTGCTCCAGGAAACCACCACCCGGCAGCACCGGCAGGCCACTGGGCTTGTCGAACACCAGCAGATCGCCGTCGTCGAACAGGGGGCCGGGCAACACCGGCACGGCGGCTTCCTGCCAGGGGGGCCGATGCCAGATCAGCGCATCACCGGCTGCGAGGGCGACATCGGCCTGGAGCTGTTGGTCGTTCCTGCAGATCTCGCCGGCGGCAAGCCGTTGTCGCCACACCGCCGCACTCGAATGGGGGTAGCGCGCTGCGTAGAACGCGCTCAGCCACTGGCCCCGGTCACGGGGAGTCACGCGGTCGCGGTAGGCGTGGCCCCGATTCAAGGCCGCCGGCAGCTCACGGCTCAAGGCGCCTCAATCCACCAAACCGTGCTCAAGGGCGTAGCGCACCAGCTCGGTGCGGCTGGCAGTGCCGGTCTTGATGAACAGGCGGCTGACGTACTTCTCGACGTTGCGAATCGAGGTTTCCAGGCGCCGGGCGATCTCCTTGTTCATCATCCCCTCGGCCACCAGCTGCAACACGCTGGCCTCCCGCGGCGTGAACACATGCTCCGACGCGGTGGCCGGCTTCTTGGTGCCACCGGTGGCGAGCAACGAGCGGATCTCGGTGATCTGCTTCGAGAGCTGGCCGATATCGGCGTCAGCGAAGCGGGCGGCCTCGGCCAGCAGGCGCTGTTGGCGGTTCACCACGTTGTGGACCCGGGCCACCAGCTCGTCGGGGTCGAAGGGCTTGGGGATGTAGTCGTCACAGCCGGCCTGGAAGCCAGCGATGCGGTCGGCGGTCATGCCCTTGGCGGTGAGGAAGATCACCGGCGTGCCCCCCAGGCGCTCATCGGCCCGCAGCTTCTTGAGCAGGCCATAACCGTCGCAGCGCGGCATCATCACGTCGCTGAGGATCACATCGGGCAGCAGCTCCTGGGCCACCGTCCAGCCCTCCTCGCCGTCGTTGGCAGTGGTCACCGCGAAGCCCACGTCTTCCAAATAGGCCTTCACGGCCGTGCGCAGTCCGGGCTCGTCGTCGACCAGCAGCAGACGCACGGGCGTGGCCGGAGCCTCCGAAGCTGCGGACTCGGGGAAATCAGAGTTCATGGCGGCCAGTCTGCAGGCGCTCAGCGGGGCCGTCCAGGCACGATCTGCTCGGATTCCCGCAGGGTGCCGCTGTAGCCGAGCTGGCGAGCCAGAGCAGCCAGGCCAGCGGGATCCTTGCCGGCCTGCTCGGGGAAGCAGGTGGCCCACCACACCAGGTGGTCGATGCGGTTGGCGGGGTTGATCGGGCCGCCGGGGTTGAGTTCGCGCAGAAAGAGGTAGGCGCCATTGCTGGTGACCCGCATCGGTGCGGCCGGGCTGCAGCGGATCGTTTCGCTGCGCACCTTGACGTCGTTGGGCTGCTCATCCCAAAACTTGATGCGCCACAGGCCGGGGCTGCTGGGATCGGCCACGACGCCGTAGATGCCGACCGCCTGCACACCGCCCAGCGCCGGGCGCTCCTGCAGCAGGACGAGCCCCGGCGGCCGGGCGTCCTGGGGCCGCACCCCACCGCCCTCCGCCCAGGCAGGCGGTGTCAGCAAAGCGGCCAGGGCCACCAGGGTGAGGGTTCTGGTTGGCACCATGGGGGTGTGCGGGCAGTTCCATGCTGGTCTACCTCGACCACCACGCCACCACGCCCTGCGATCCGGCGGTGGTGGAGGCGATGGCGCCCTGGTGGAGCGAGCACTGCGCCAACCCCGACAGCCGGCTCTACCGCCCGGCCCTGGAGGCCGCTGCCGCCGTGGAGAGGGCCCGCGGCCAGCTGGCCCGCGCCCTGGGCGCCACGCCGGAGGCGGTGATCTTCACCAGCGGTGCCACCGAAGCCAACAACCTGGCCCTCAAGGGTGTGTGCGAGGCGGCCCTGGAATCGGGCAACCCGCGGCGGCGGCTGCTGAGCCTGGTGAGCGAGCACCGGGCCGTGCTGGATCCCCTCAACTGGCTGGCACGCCACGGCTTTCCGGTGAGCCTGGTGCCCATCCAGCCCGATGGCCTGGTGGATCTGGCCCAGCTCGAAGCGGCCCTGGGCGACAACGTGCTGCTGCTCAGCGTGATGGCCGCCAACAACGAGATCGGCGTGCTCCAGCCCCTGGCCGCCATCGCCGCCCTCTGCCGGCAGCGGGGGGTGCTGCTGCATGTGGATGCGGCCCAGGCCGCCGGCCACATCCCCTTGGCCATGGAGGCGCTGGGCATCGACCTGCTGAGCCTGAGCGCTCACAAGCTCTACGGCCCCAAGGGCGTGGGGGCCCTGCTGGTGCGGCCGGGGTTGCGGCTGGCACCCCAACTGCACGGCGGCGGTCAACAGGACGGGCGCCGGGCCGGCACCCTGCCGGTGCCCCTGATCGTGGGACTGGGGGAGGCGCTGACGGGGGCCGTGGCCGACAGGGAAGAGCGAGGGGAGCGGCTCGGAGCGCTGCGCGATCGGCTCTGGGCGGGACTGCAGTCCCTGGGGGGGGTGGAGTGCAATGGCGCCCTGGCCCCCCGGTTAGCCCACAACCTCAACGTGACGGTGCAGGGCGTCGACGGGGCGCGGCTGCACCGGCTGCTGCGCAGGCAGATCGCCGTGAGCAGCGGCTCAGCCTGCAGCCAGGGCTCCCCCTCACATGTGCTGACGGCCCTGGGGCGCTCGCGCCAGGAGGCGGCGGCCTCGATTCGCTTCGGATTGGGCCGGGGAACCAGCGCGGCCGACATCACCCTGGCGATCGACGCGGTGACAGGGGCTGTGCGAGAGCTGCGCTGACTCGCTCCGGGTCCATCAAAGCTTCACAAAGCGGATGCGCCCTGCTGTCTCTATCGCTACCGTCCGGGCCATCTGCCCTTAATCATGGCCCTCACCCCCTCCGGCGACAGCCGCCTGCGTGTGCTTCAGGCCGTGGAAGACGGCTGGGGCGCCTTCTGCCGGGCCCCCTGGGCCTTCCTGCTGTTTCAGGCCCTGGCGGGCCTGATCCTGCTGCCCTTCGCGGCCCTCACCGCCGTCGGCGCCGCCCGTCTGGCCAAGGTGGAGGAGCTGATGGTCGTCCACCCCGTTGGCGGCTGGATCGCGCTGATCGCCGGCGTGATCGGCTACGTGATCGTGGCCCTCTGGACCGTGGTGGGCCTCACCCGTGGCGCCTGGCTGAGCCTGGAGGGCCGTAAGCCCTGCTTCGCCGACTTCACCCGCTGGGACCGCCCCGCCAGCGCCCGCCTGCTGGGCTCGGCAATCCTGCTGGCGATCATGGTGGCCGTGGCCGGCGCCATCGCGGCCCTGATCGGTGCCGGCCTGGGCAAGCTCAACGAAGCCCTCGCCGTCATCCCGATGATCGTGGTGGCTATCTTTTATGTGTGGCTACTGGTCTCCCAAAAGTTCCTGATCCAGGTGTCCTTGCTGGGCACCTCCAAGGCCACCAACACACTTGGGTCGGGCGTGAATGTGGTGAACCCCAGCTGGTGGATGGTGCTGTGGCTGGGCATCGTCGAAGGTGTGATCCATGCCATCGGCGGCCTGTTCAGCTACGGCGGTCTGCTGGTGGTGGTGCCAGTGGTGCTGTGCATCTCCACCGCCGCCTACCGCCAGCTGTTCGGCACGGAAGACCGTACCGGCCTGCTGCGCTGAACCCAGACTCTGGCGTTGGTGCATCGCGTCCGGGAGTTTGTACAGCTGTACAAACTCCCGGAGCAGCCTTGGCTCCTCACCCTTGGTCAAGACCGCCCCGCGGGGCAAGACGCCGCCGCGCAACCCGCAGCCGGGCGCTGCGGCTGCGCGGGTTGGCCTCCGCTTCCTCCAGCGTGGCCTGAAGCGCCTTGCGCGTCACCCGCTCCAGCCGCTCATCGGCCAGAAAGGCCGTTTTGACGCGGCGATCTTCGAGCGAGTGGAAGCTGATGATCGCCAGTACCCCCCCCGGCACCAACCAGTCGGGGGCGCTGTGCAACAACTTGTCCAACACGCCCAGTTCGTCGTTCACGGCAATGCGCAGGGCCTGAAACGTGCGCGTGGCTGGGTGAATCCGACCGCGCCGCGCCGCCGGCGAATAGCAGCCCGCCACCAGATAGGCCAGCTCCGCGGTGTCGCGCGGGCGGTCCGGATCCCCCCAAGGCCCCTGCTCTTTGATGCGCCGAGCAATGCGGCGCGACAACCGCTCTTCCCCATAGCCATAAATCAGATCGGCAAGCTCCGCCTCCTCGAGCCGATCGATCAACGCGCCGGCGGTCTCGCCACGCTCGGGGTTCATGCGCATGTCGAGCGGGCCGGCCAGCCGGAAGCTGAAGCCCCGCGCCGCCACATCCAGCTGGGGGCTGCTCACCCCCAAGTCGGCCAGCACGGCCACAGCCGGCTCGGCGGGCACGTAATCGGCGAAGTTCGTAGCCACGATCGTGGCGCGATCGCCAAACGGGGCGAGGCGCTCGGCGGCGGCGGCACGGGCGCTTGGGTCCTGGTCCAGCCCCACCACGCGCAAGCCGGGATGGGCCTGCAGCAGCAGCGCACTGTGGCCGCCGCCGCCGAGGGTGCAGTCGATCAGCGTGCCGCCGCCACCGGGCAGCGCCGCCAGCAGAGGCTCGGCCAGCACGGGCACGTGGGTGAAGGCCCCAGGGAAATCAGACAAGCGTGCGGCCGGAGACTGCGGGCGCTTCCTTCCTAAGATCCCGGCATTCGACCCTCAGGCCACGGCCCCATGACGCAGCTGGAGACGCGCACGGAGCCGATGGTGGTCAACTTCGGCCCCCACCACCCCTCGATGCACGGGGTGTTGCGGCTGGTGGTGACCCTCGACGGCGAGGACGTGGTGGACTGCGAGCCGGTGATCGGCTACCTCCACCGCGGCATGGAGAAGATCGCCGAAAACCGCACGAACGTGATGTTCGTGCCCTACGTGAGCCGCATGGACTATGCGGCCGGCATGTTCTACGAAGCGATCGTGGTCAACGCCCCAGAGCGGCTGGCCGATGTGCCAGTGCCGAAGCGCGCCAGCTACATCCGCGTGTTGATGCTGGAGCTCAACCGCATCGCCAACCACCTGCTCTGGCTTGGCCCCTTCCTGGCAGACGTGGGCGCCCAGACGCCGTTCTTCTACATCTTCCGCGAGCGGGAGATGATCTACGACCTGTGGGAAGCAGCCACCGGCCAGCGGCTGATCAACAACAACTACTTCCGCATCGGCGGCGTGGCCGCCGATCTGCCCTACGGCTGGCTGGAGAAGTGTCTCGACTTCTGCGATTGGTTTGGTCCCAAGATCGATGAATACGAAAAGCTGATCACCAACAACCCGATCTTCCGCCGCCGCATCGAAGGCCTCGGCGTGATCAGCCGCGAGATGGCGATCAACTGGAGCCTGTCGGGCCCGATGCTGCGCGCCTCCGGCGTGCCCTGGGACCTGCGCAAGGTCGACCACTACGAGTGCTACGACGACTTCGACTGGGCCGTGGCCTGGGAGAAAGAGGGCGACTGCTTCGCGCGCTATCGGGTGCGCGTCCAGGAGATGCGCGAGTCGCTCAAGATCGTGCGCCAGGCCTGCCAGATGATCCCGGGCGGCCCCACCGAAAACCTGGAAGCCCAACGGATGGCCGAAGGCAAGGGCGGCCCCTCCTCGGCCTTCGATCTGCAGTACGTGGCCAAGAAGGTGGCCCCCACCTTCAAGATCCCCGAGGGTGAGCTCTACACCCGCCTGGAATCAGGCAAGGGCGAGATCGGGGTTTACATCCAGGGCAACAATGATGTCACCCCCTGGCGCTTCAAGATCCGCGCCGCCGACTTCAACAACCTTCAGATCCTGCCCCACATCCTCAAGGGGGCCAAGGTGGCCGACATCATGGCCATCCTCGGCTCGATCGACGTGATCATGGGGTCGGTTGACCGCTGATTCGCTTGCCTGGTTGCTGCTCAACGGGTATCGACCTACGCTGAACACCCAAACGGATTGAACAGGGCAACCCCGAAAGGCTCAAAATCCACCACGTTGCGCGTCACCACCGTGAGGTTGTTCACCTGAGCCGTAGCCGCAATCATCGCGTCTTCATAGAGCGTGTCTGACTGCCGGTGCATCAGACGTGCCCAACAGCGGAAGGTGGCACCATCCATCGGCAACACGTTGTAGGAGTTGGACACCAGATCCAACCAAGCCTCGATTTCGATGGCTTTCGCGTGATCCTGCTCACGGGTGATCTCAATGCCCGCCTGAATTTCGGCCAAGGTCACCACCGAAAGGTGCAGCTGGTCATCGTTGACCCCCTCCAGCCAGGCCAGCACAGCTCCAAGGGGGCGGGGCCTGCGCAACTCCGAGACCACATTGGTGTCGAGCAGATACATCGGCCTCCTACAGCGCCAGAGTCTGTCGGCGACGCGCTCGACCGCGGGGCGGCACGAGGGCGTCGCTGCGGGCAGCCTGGGCCAACAGCAACTCCTTCAACGACGGCTGGGCACTGGCCTGCAAGCGGCGCCACTGCTGCATCGGCACCAACACGGCGAGCTCAGCACCGCGGCGCGACACCACCTGGGGGCCCTCGCGGACGCAGGTCTCGAGCAACTCGCTGAAGCGCGCCTTGGCCTCCTGCACGGGCCAGGCAGCAGGGCGACCTAGCTCTCCAGCTTCCAATCTCAGCGGCCGCGTGTTCATGGACCCATACCTCGAAGCTGACTCACACGAATCTGGATGGCACGGAAGTCGACGCCAGAGCACCCGAACCGACTAGCCTTATGACTAGTCTAGCCAGTGCTACGGCATGAACCCCAACGCCTGGTTGCTGCTCTGCCGCACCGTGCGCTTCGGGGACACCGATGCCGCTGGGGTGATGCACTTCCACCAGCTGCTGCGCTGGTGCCACGAGGCCTACGAGGAGAGCCTGGAGCACTTCGGCGTTTCGGCGGCAGAGGTCTTTCCCACCCCTGGCCACGTCCCGGCAGTGGCCCTGCCAATCGTGCACTGCAGCGCCGATTTTCTCGCCCCCCTGGCCTGCGGCGATCCCCTGGCGATCCAGCTGGAGCCGCGGCGGCTCAACCCCGGCAGCCTTGAAGTGCTTTATAGCTTCCGCAGCGGCGAGCGGGATGTGGCTCGGGGGCTGACCCGGCATCTGGCCATCTGCGCCGACAGCCGCCAACGCTGCCCGTTGCCCGAACCCATCAACCGCTGGCTGGAAGCCTCCAGCCTGGGACAGGGCATGCAGCCGCTTTAGGGCCGGCGGAACACGTAAAGCAGCGCCGCCAACTGCAGGGGCAGCAAGGCCGCCATCAGCGCCAGGGGATGCAGGCCTTCCTGCGGAATGTTGGCGCCGGCGGCGAAGCTCAGGGCTCCTGCCGCCACCAGAAGCAGCAGGATCCGGGAGCGGGCCGCCAGCATCACATCCCCCTTCAGAACCACTCCTTCTGCGTATCCAGGTACTGGGCCTGAAACTCCGCGTCGGTTTTGGTGAGGTAGATGATGCCCTCGATGAGGCCAATCACCCCCATCACAAAACTGGCGAGGCCACAGGTGACGACACCACCCGCCAGCGACACCACCAGCATGATGACCGCCGGCTTGGTGTAGCCCAGCACGAATTTGTGCACGCCGAAGGCACCCAGAAAAATGCCAGTAAGGCCCGCCGCCAGCTTCTTGTTGCTGATTTCGGTGTCA
>Ga0194129_10010547_pt1 | contig 10054 bp, 11 predicted proteins | sample TA2KigCa35mmetaG_FD_150862 | JGI IMG/M metagenome (GOLD analysis project Ga0194129, IMG submission 150862) | Freshwater microbial communities from Lake Tanganyika, Tanzania - TA2015038 Kigoma Deep Cast 35m | ecosystem: Environmental > Aquatic > Freshwater > Lake | place: Tanzania: Lake...
CAGAAGAAGGGTATAGACAAATGATTTCTAGAATTGCAGATATTAACTTGTGTCCTACTAAATTATCGGCAAAAAATTTAAAACGAGAAAAGACAAAAGGCGAGATATATGTAGTTGGAAATACTAGCTTAGATAATATTCTTAGCCATAAAAATAAAACAACTTACGGAAATAAAGTATTAATTACATTACACAGAAATGAAAATCTAAAAATAATAAACGATTGGCTCAATGAGATCAATCAATTTGCAAAAAAAAATCAAGAGTTAGAATTCATTTTTCCAGCTCATCCCAATCCAATTATTGTTGAAGCGTCTAAAAAATTAACAAATATAAAAATCTGCAAACCCCTACAACATAACGAACTTATTAATATTTTAAAAGATACCCGATTTGTTATAACGGATTCTGGAGGCATACAAGAAGAAGCTTGTTTTTTAAATAAAAAAATTATTGTTTGCCGAAAAACAACAGAACGCCCAGAAGGAATCAAAACCGGACATCTAATAATTTGTCACGATCCAAAAAAATTCAGCCGAATAGTAGAAATCGTAAAATCAAAATATAAAATTAAAAAAAAATGCCCATATGGAGACGGGAAAAGCTCAGAAAAAGTTATTTTGCTATTGGAGCGTTATTAAACAATAAAATTTTAAAATGAATCCATTCATTACAGACTTCGATAAAATATGGGCTTTAATAGAATCCAATGAACCTTTTGCTTTTTCTAGATATGCGGATGGAGAAGTGGCCTTAATTCAAGGCAGGAGCATTAATAAAGGAACACAAGCTACAGATATAGATAAATGGACGGCTCCAAATAAATTAACAAAACTCGGAGAAGATTTAAAAAAATCTCTAAATCATCAAGAAAAAAATTATTTCTATGCTATTTCTTGCGACTGCTGCGATCCTGATGGCAAAGAGTTTTTATTAAAAAACATAAAGCAAAAAAAAGAATTTATTACTTTTTCTAATCTTTGGATAAATTGTAATTATACAAGATTTAAAGACAAAATTTTGAATTCAAAAAAAGCAATAAATTTAATCTGTAATCAAAACGCAAAAAATAAAAATTTCCCTTTCCAAGTGAAAACAGCACATCTTTTTCCAAATGAATGCGTTTATTTGTGGGAAAATCAAAAAGAAAAAATTAAAGAAAAACTACGCGAAAATTTTTCTTGTGCAAAAAAAGAAACTTTTTTTATTTCAGTTGGGCCATTAAGTGAGGTTTTGATAGATTATTTGTGGTCAATAAATCCAAATAATCAATATATAGATGTTGGATCTGCATTAGACGAATTTATTCATGGAAGAAAGACTAGACCCTATATGATTCAAGATTCGCCTTATAGCTCTAACAACTGTTATCTTAATTTATAAATATGAAATTATTTTCCAACAAAATATACGAAGTTAAAAATCTTCGATATAATTTAGGCAACTACGTTATCCCAAACAAATATTTAACTGGAATTGCCATTGATATAGGAAGTAATAATGGATGTTTTATAGAAAAGTATATAGAAAATTTTTCATCAATTCATTCATACGAACCAAACATTTTTTTATTTAAATTGCTGCAAAAAAAATTTAAAAATTCATTTAATGTTAAAATTTATAATGAAGCAGTAGATTCCGATTGTGATAAAATTGTAAAATTAGTAAAACACAAATATACTGATGACAATGGAAGTTTTGCTATTTTTAAAGATCATTTAAAGAATGAATGGAACGATCAGGAAATAATTTGTGAATCTAGAACAGTTAATTTAGAAAAAATTATTGAAAGAACCAACGGTTCAATTGATTTATTAAAAATTGATTGTGAAAATAGTGAATATGATTTGTTAATAAATAAAAATTTATCAACAATAAAATGTATTGTTATAGAAATTCATCATCAGATGGGAAAGAAAAAATATGAAGAATTAATTAATTATATATCAAAAACCCATGTTTCGCAAATTCAGGAATACCAAGATGGACATAACAAAGAATTCTGTTTCATAAATAAAAATAATCTATGATTCCTCAAATTTTATATACAAATTCAAAATGCAAAGATATATGGCAAATATTTTATGACCAAAATCAAAAATATTATCAAGGGGATGTTTACGTCATAACAGATTCAAATGATTTTTTAAATGTGCCGCAAGAAAAAATTTATCAATACAAACAAGAGGAACCATATTATAAAGCTTGGATAAATGCATTAAAAAAGTTCAATTTAAAGACTTTTATTTATTTACAGGAAGATTTTATTTTATATGACGCAGCAAAAACTAATATTTTGTTAAAATATCATGACTATCTCATAAACAATGATAAATATTCCTTTGTAAGACTTATCAAAAGCGGTCATAATCTAAGCAATAATAGAATATACGAAAATTTATTTGAAATCGGATGGAATTCATTTCCCCTGTATTCCATGCAGCCTAGCATATGGAAAACCGAAGCTTTTATAAAATTATATGAGCAAGCCAAGCAGGAAAAATGGTTTGAATGCGAAGAATATGAAAAAGCTTGCAAAGATTTAAATATTTATGGATTATATCATTTTAATAATGAAAATGCAAGAGGCGGACATTTTGACTCTTCAGTTTATCCGTATATAGCAACTGCAATTGTTAAAGGAAAATGGAATATTTCAGAATACGAAAAAGAACTAGTACCTTTATTTTTAAAATATAACGTAAATACACATCAGAGAGGAATATGTTAAATGAACAATAATTTTTTAGGCTGGCGAGCCAGCAGTTATGACGCAAATCAATATATAAAATCAATTAAATCATTTTTATCTTCAAATGAAAAGTTTGAAAATTTTCGACAACCTAATGGCAGCTATAATACGATTTTAGAACATGTAAATCATTCAGAAGGCTTAAAATACGCAGAAGCAATAAAAAAATTTCCTAAATCTTTTTTGAATAATATTGAAAATTTCAAAAAAAATGACTCAATTGGAAATCCAATAACTTATCATTTCGAAGATTTTGGTTTTGTGAATCCGACTACTCTTAGATATATCAAATTTGCTGGAGATATAATTAATCATTTTTCAGATATAAATAATTTTAATCTCATTGAAATTGGTGGTGGATATGGAGGATTAGTTAGAGTTTTAAGCGAAATTTATAAATTTAAAAGCATAACAATGGTTGATTTACCAGAAACTTTAAATTTACAAGAAAAATATTTAAACAAATTTGATATTAAAATAGAAAAGAAAACTGTAGAAAACAGTTTTGATATTGAAACTAATACATTAGTAATTAGTAATTATGCTTGGTGTGAGTGCGATAAACAAACAAGAAAACAGTATTTAGATAAAATAATATCTAAAGCTAAATATTCTTTCATGGCTATTCATGATGTTAATGTTCAAGTTTTAATTGATGAGCTTATGCAAGAAGACCCAAAAGCAAAATTCTTTAAAGATGTTATTCACAACACTCCGGTATATATAAAAAATGAAAATATATAATAATTCTTTATCTGATAAATTAAAAATAAAGTTTAGAGATTGCAACAACATAGAAAAAAATTTTTCTCAAGCTTATCAAGATATTTTTATTTTGATGGCATTAAATGGTAAAAAAAATGGAACTTTTGTTGAAATTGGAGCGATGGACGGTCAAGAAATAAGCAATACTTTCTTATTAGAAACAAAATTTGACTGGACAGGAATTTCAATCGATATAAACGATATAACCAAATCATTCGAAAAAAATAAAAGGAAAAGCAGTCTTGTAATAAAAAATGCATTAGATATCAATTATAAAGAATTATTTGAATCAAATAATATGCCTAAAAATATAGATTATTTACAATTAGATATAGAACCTCCAGAAAATACTTTAAAATGTTTGAAAAAAATTCCATTTAATGATTATAATTTTTCTGTAATAACTTATGAAACAGAGGCGTACTATAGCAATCCAGCAATTACAATTGAGAGTAGAAATATTTTAAAATCTTATGGATATGAACTTTTAGTAGGAAATGTTTGTAATCATGGTAATGATCCATTTGAAGATTGGTACATTAATCCTAAATTCATAGATTTTAATACAAGATGTAAATTAAAAAACTCAGAAAACAGTAATCTAACCCCTGATAAAATATTATTGAATGAATAAAAAAGTTTTAATACATCAACCTTATAAATACGGTGATTTTATATATATGTTGCCGATGGCTCAAAAACTTACATCTTTGAAATATGAAGTTTTTTTTCCTTATTGCGATCATACCGCTGATCTTGTTCCGTCTATAGATGGAATTAATTTTTTCAAAATAGGCTGTACTGACGTTAATTCCAGTTATGAATTTGGAAAACAAAATAATTGCATATTCATAAATTGTCAATTTCCAGTTGGACCCAGAAATCCATCGACATTATATTTAGGAGAAATGTATAACGATCAAAGGAAATATGCTTATGCTGAAACAATATTAAAATGCGGAATCAAACATGACGATAAATATAATTTAAAATGGAACAGAAATTTCAGAAAAGAAAAAGAACTTCAAGATTTACTAAAACTAGATTTAAATGAAAAATATGATATTTGTCATTTAGTCAGAGATAGTAATGCTATTCAAAAATTCCCATTCCAACCTGAATATAAAACAATTCATATTGACAAAATTCCTGGCTTTTCTTTATTTGATTGGTATCCAATAATTTTAAATGCTAAACGTATTTATGCTGTACAAAGCTCTGCACAGTGTTTTATCGATTGTATCAGAAATCATTTAAATCATAACGAACTATATCTTCTCAATGATCCTTCTGAATACGATAGACAAGCGATATCAGCTAATGGATGGAAGCTAGATTATTTTATTAAAAAAAGACTTGTCCTTTTTGATATGAATGGCAATTCTCTTGTTTATACATTATCTAATTAAATGAGAAACATTTTAATTACTGGTTGTTCAGGTGGTCTCGGATCAGCTTTGAAATCTAAACTTATTAATAAAAAGTTTAAAGTATATACTCATTCTAGAAACGGAGAAACAGACATCAACGCCGACTTCACAGAAGACCAAGAAGTCGAAAAAATTAAAAAATTTATTTTCGATAATAAAATATCTTATTTGATTAATAATTCTGGAACATACTGTGAAAAACAAATACAAGAAGTTTCAAATAAAGAAATCAATCAAATAATAAAAATAAATCTAACAACACCTATTATCTTATCTAAATATATCTATCAATTTTGTTTAGAAAAGAATATAGAAGGTTTAATAGTTAATATCAATTCTTTAGCAGGAAAATATCCAAATTTTAATGAAAGCATTTATTGCGCTTCTAAATTTGGATTAACTGGTTTTAGCAGTTGTCTTTCTATGAATCAAAAAAAATCTAATGTTAAAGTTATTGATTGTCATATTGGAGCTATGAAAACTAATATGACTAATAATAGAGAAAACCAACAATCAATGATGGACCCAGATAAAGTAGCTGATTTTTTAGTTGACATAATTGTTCGCAGAAACGAATATATTTTATCTTCATTCGAACTTAGAAACAATAAATGAAAGCCGCAATTCTTAGCGAAATAAACTGCCCGTTAAAAATAGAAAATATAGAATTAACTGCTTTAAAAATTGGTCAAGTTCTTGTTAAAATTACAAAAAGCGGTTTATGTGGAGCGCAGATACAAGAAATAAAAGGTTTAAAAGGAAATGCTAAATTTTTACCACATTTACTTGGTCATGAAGGATGTGGGATAGTTGAAGAAATTGGAGATGGAGTAACAAAAGTAAAAAAAGGAGACAAAGTAATTCTTCATTGGAGAAAAAGCGGCGGAATTGAATCTGATTTTCCATCTTACATTTTTAATAATAAAAAAATAACTAGTGGCAAAATAACAACTTTATCTGAATATTCTATTGTTTCAGAAAACAGAATAAGCAAAGTTGATCACCAAATCTCTGATGATTTTTGCGCGTTGCTTGGATGCGGTCTTTCTACTGGATTAAGTGTTATAAACAACGAAGCAAATATTAAATTTGGCGAAAGCGTTCTAATTCTTGGTTGCGGTGGCGTTGGTTTGAATTGCATATTTGCATCTAAATTATCACATGCCAGTCCAATAATCGGAGTAGATATAAACAAATCAAAACAATATCTCGTAAATAAAAACGGAGGAGAATTTTATCATACGGATGATTTAAAATCTTTATTTGATAAATACAAGAAATTTGATTGTATTATTGATACAACTGGATATCTAGAACTGGTTTCAAAATGCATTCCATTTCTATCAGAACAAGGAAGATGTATATTTGTATCTCAACCAAGTCAAAATAGTTCCTTAACAATAACAAATCCAATCAATTTTTTTTCAACCAAAGGATTAACTTTCAAGACAACGCAAGCAGGAGCATTCGACCCTGATATTGACATCCCGAAATATATTAAACTTTATCTTAATAATATTATAAATGTTGACAATATTATAACTGATTTTTATAATTTAGAACAAATAAATGAAGCAGTCGCCAAATTAATGAGCGGTACTTCTGGTAGAATAATAATAAATATATGAATTACATCACAAAACAAGGATTAATTGATTTTGAAAATGAAATCATTGAATTATATAGACAATGCAAACTTCCATTTCTTTTTCATCTATCAGGCGGAAATGAAGATCAATTAATTGAAATTTTTAAAGATATAAAAGATGGGGATTATGTAATATCAAATCATAGAAGTCATTATCATGCTTTGTTAGCTGGAATTCCACCTGAAGAATTAAAACAAAAAATTATTGACGGTAGAAGCATGTTTATTTATGATAGAAAACGCAATTTTTTTACTTCAGCGATTATTGGCGGAACTCCAGCAATTGCGGCTGGAATAGCTTTAGCTTTAAAGCGTAACGGATCTTCACAAAAAGTCTGGTGCTTTATCGGAGATGGTACTGAAGATTCTGGACATCTTTTTGAAGCGGCAAGATACGTTTCTGGATTTGATTTGCCATGTAAGTTTATTGTAGAAGATAATAATAGATCAGTTTGTACCCCTAAGAACGAACGATGGGGTATAGCTGGCTATCCAATAATGCCTCCATCAGTAATTAGATATCAATATGATATTACTTACCCTCATGCAAGAATTGATGAAAATATAGATCTCAAAAAAACAACTCAAAAAACTGATGCTGAGTATTTTCCTCATTTACTGCCAGAAGCTTTGCCGTATTTTGAAATTGATCCAAATATTTCTTTTAAGAATGCCGTTACAGAATCGATGACAGAAATCGGTAAGGCAAATTCTGTATTTATAGGATATAATGTAAAATATGGCAATGCAATGGGCAATTTAATAAATGTAGATAATAGCAAAAAGATTGAAACTCCTGTGGCCGAAAATCTTATGGCTGGGCTTGCTATTGGAATGTCGTTTGAAGGATTCAAACCAGTTGTTTACTATGAGCGTCATGACTTTATGTTAGTAGCAGCAGATGCTATTATTAATCACGCTAATCATATTGAAAGAATTTCACATGGTGAATACAATTGTCCAGTAATATTTAGAACTGTTGTTGCTGATAGCGGACCTTTTTATTCTGGACCAACACACTCTCAAAATTTTACAAACGGTTTCAAAAACATGGTTTCTTTCCCAATTTATGTTCCCGATACTGGGGCAGAAGTACTACAAGCTTATAAGAAAGCTTTACATTCTAAAAGGCCATCAATGATTGTAGAAAGAAAAAGCAAATTCTAATGAAAAAAAAAATTTTAGTAATAGGTGACAGTTGTAGAGATATTTATGTTTATTGCTCTAGTGATAGAATGTGTCCAGATAAACCAGTACCTATATTAAAAGTTATAGATCAATATGAAAATCCAGGAATGGCTAAAAATGTTCATAGAAACATAATATCACAAATAAAAGATTGTGATATAATAACTAATTCTAATTGGCACGACATTTGTAAAACTAGATACGTTCATAAATCTAGCAATCACATGTTTTTTAGATTAGATTCTGATGAAAAAATTGAAAGAATCGATCTGAATACGATAGATTATAATTATGAACATATAATTATTTCAGATTACGATAAAGGATTTTTGACAGAAGAAGATATCGAATTTATATCAAATAAACATAATTCAGTATTTTTAGATACTAAAAAAATTCTCGGAGAATGGGCCAGACATGTTAAATTCATAAAAATCAATAATCACGAATATAAAAGATCAAAACATAATATCAACAACAAACTTTCAGATAAAATAATACAAACTTGCGGTGAAAATGGATGTTTGTATAATGGAGTTAAATATCCAGTAAAAAAAGTCGATGTTATCGATGTTTCTGGTGCTGGTGATTCATTTTTAGCGGCTTTAGTAATAGAGTATTCTAAAAGCAATAATATAGTTAGCGCTATAAAATACGCAAATAAATGTGCGAGTAAAGTTGTACAAGAAAAAGGAGTCACAACAATAGATTAACATAATTCTGTAACAACACTTTAATTTCAATTAGATTTCTAAAATATTTATAATATAATTAATCGTGAACAATACAATTTTAGTAGCAGGAGCGGGAGGATTTATAGGTGGAGAGTTAGTTAACTTTTTGCGAAAACAATCTTCTTTAAATATCAGAGCAGTTGATCGTAAACCATTGTCTGAATGGTATCAAAAGTTTGACGATGTAGAAAATTTAACCTTAGATCTTCAAAAAGAAGATAACTGTTATATTGCGGCACAAGATACCAAACAAATTTATAATCTTGCTGCTGATATGGGTGGAATGGGTTTTATTGAACATAATAAAGCTCTTTGTATGCTAAGTGTATTAACTAACACGCATCTTTTATTAGCCGCCAAAAACAACAAAACTGAAAAATTCTTTTTTTCATCATCTGCATGTGTGTATAATGGAGAAAAACAAAAAGATGTAAACATCACTTCATTAAAAGAAGAAGATGCGTATCCAGCATTAGCAGAAGATGGTTATGGATGGGAAAAACTTTTTGGTGAAAGAATGTGTAGGCATTTTTATGAAGATTTTGGTTTAGAAACTAGAATTGCAAGATATCACAATGTTTATGGCCCTTTTGGAACTTGGGATGGCGGCAGAGAAAAAGCTCCCGCTGCAATATGTAGAAAAGTTATTCAAGCAAAATTAAACAAAAATTACGAAATTGAAATTTGGGGCGATGGAAATCAGACTAGATCTTTTATGTATATAGATGATTGTATAAAAGGATCTACCATGCTTATGAATAGCGATTTTAGAGATCCAATAAATATTGGTAGCTCTCAAAAAGTCACAATTAATCAATTAGTTGATATAGCTGAAAATATAGCTGGTATAAAACTTAAACGTAAATATAAATTAGACGCTCCTAAAGGAGTAAATGGTAGAAACTCTGATAATACATTAATTTTAAATAAATTTAACTGGGAACCATCTATTTCATTAGAAACTGGTTTGGAAAAAACATATAAATGGATTTATGATCAAATAAACAAACATAATTGATCATGAAAATAATTATAACAGGAATTCTAGGACAAGATGGAGCTAATATGTGTGAATATTTGCTCAAAAATACAAACGCTCATATTCATGGAATGATGAGACGAAGCGCAAATCCTAATTTTATTAATTGTTCTAACTTTATTAACAATGAAAGATTTAAATTTGTATACGGCGATTTAACAGATTCTGTAAGCGTTGATAATTTAATTCGAGAAATAATGCCAGATTATTTTATCAATTTCGGAGCGCAAAGTTTTGTTGGATGTAGTTGGGAAATTCCTCTTCAAACATTTGAAGTAAATGCCACTGGCGTTGCAAGATGTCTTGAAGCAATTCGCAGATTCCAACCAAAGTGTCGTTTTTATTCTGCTGGCTCTAGTGAAGAATTTGGCGATGTACAATATACTCCTCAAGATATTTTTCATCCCGTAAGACCAAGAAGTCCATATGGAGCAAGCAAAGCCGCCGCTAGACATCTTGTTAAAGTTTATCGAGAATCATACAATTTATACGTTGTTC
>Ga0194129_10010561_pt1 | contig 10046 bp, 4 predicted proteins | sample TA2KigCa35mmetaG_FD_150862 | JGI IMG/M metagenome (GOLD analysis project Ga0194129, IMG submission 150862) | Freshwater microbial communities from Lake Tanganyika, Tanzania - TA2015038 Kigoma Deep Cast 35m | ecosystem: Environmental > Aquatic > Freshwater > Lake | place: Tanzania: Lake...
CCAAGTGCGCCATAAACCATTCCCCCACTTAAACCCATTTCATTCAACCAAATTGTACCATTTATAATGCAAATTACGAGCGAGCCCAAAAATAGCTGCTCGAATAGTTTAATAGATTTAGGCATTTCCATATCATATTTCTTTCAAAAGTTGTCTAGGGATAGGTAAAACAACCGCGAGTAGAAAGTGAACACCTAAGTATCTCTGTCATGAAAGCCGTACCACATCTGAACACTTCAGTCAAGCCTAACCTTAACCAAATAAAGAGGCGCCTGTCAAGCGTTAGCTTTAGCTTTAGCCTTAGCTTTGGCTCTAGTTCTAGCCTTAGCGCACGCTCCTCAGCGAGCGCCGAGCCGCGCCCCCCCCCCCCCCCCCCCCCCCCCCCCCCCCCCCCCCCCCCCCACCCACCCCCGCCTCCACCTGCTCCTCCGCCGACAGCCCCCACGCGCGCGCCTCCTCGCCGTCCAACACCACAAAATCCGCCGCGTCCCCCACCCGCAGCGCCGCTGGGCGCCCGCTCGCCTGCGCCCCCCCGAGCGCCGCGAGGCGCCACAGCGTCGCGCCCGTCCACGCCTCCCGCTCCCCCTCCCGCAGCGGCGGACACACGTTGCGCCGCTCCCGCGTCAAGCGCTGCCCGTACTCGAGCAGGCGCAGCTCCTCCGCCGCCGACACCGACACGTTGCTGTCGGACCCCACCGCCAGCGCCCCCCCCTCCTCGAGCCACTCAGGCGCCGCGAACAGCCCATCCCCCAGATTCGCCTCCGTCGTGGGGCACACGCACACCGCCGCCCCCGACCGCCCCAGCGCCGCGCGCTCCGCCGCCGTCATGTGCGTCGCGTGCACCAGCGTCCAGCGCGCGTCCACCGGCGCGTGCGCCAAGAGCCACTCCACTGGGCGCGCCCCGAGCGCCTCACGGCACCCCTCCACCTCCGCCCGCTGCTCGGCGATGTGCACGTGCACAGGGGTCTCCGCCGGCCCCAGCGCGCGCCACAGGTCCACCAAGGCGCGCAGGTCCTCCGGCGACACCGCGCGCAGCGAGTGGGGCGCGAGCCCGATGCGGACCTGCGGGTCCCCGGCGTACAGCGCGCGCAGGCGCTCCACGAGGCGGGCGTACTCGTCGAGCCCGCACACGAAGCGGCGCTGCTCCTCGAGCGGCGCGCGCCCGCCAAACCCCGACCAGCGATAGAGCACAGGCAGGTGCGTCACCGACAGCCCCTCCGCCCGCGCCGCGTCGATCACCCGCCGCGACAGCTCCGCCGGGTCGTCATAGCGGCCGCCGTCGGGCGCGTGGTGCAGGTAATGAAACTCACAGAGCGTGGTGTAGCCCGCCGCGCGGCACTCCCGCGCCACCGCCGCCGCCGCCCGCCCCACGTCCTCCGGCGAGCACCGCAGCGCCGCCGCGTACATCTGCTCGCGCCACGACCAGAAGTGATTCGCCCCCGCCACGCGCCGCTCCGTCCGCCCCGCGATGGCGCGCTGAAAGGAGTGGCTGTGGGCGTTCGACAGCCCCGGCAGCACCACGCCGCCGAGGCGCACGTCCCCGGGCCGCGGGGCGACCCCCGCGGCCGGCGACCCCTCAAGGGCCACCACGCGCCCCGCGTCCACCGCGAAGCGCACCCCGCGCGCCCACCCGCCCCCCGTGAGGGCGTGCGGCGCGAAGAGCCAGCGCGTCACACGCGCTCCAGCACGGTCGCCACGCCCTGCCCGAGCCCGATGCACATCGTGGCCACGCCGAGCTGCGCGTCGCGCTCGTTGAGGATGTGCGCCAGCGCCCCCGTGATGCGCGCCCCCGAGCAGCCCAGCGGGTGCCCGAGCGCGATGGCGCCGCCCTTGACGTTGATGCGGTCCATGCGGTCGCCGAGCTTGAGCTCCTTGACCACCGCGAGCGCCTGCGCGGCGAACGCCTCGTTGAGCTCAAAGTAGTCGATGTCGGCGAGGGTCAGCCCCGCGCGCTTGAGCGCCTTCTGCGTCGCCGGCACCGGGCCGCGCCCCATCACCGCCGGGTCGCAGCCGGCGGCGGCGATGGCGCGGATCTTGGCGAGCGGCTTGAGCCCGAGCTCGGCGGCGCGCGCCGCCGACATCATCAGCACCGCCGACGCCCCGTCCGAGATCGCCGACGAGTTCCCCGCCGTCACCGTGCCGCCCTTGGGGTCAAAGCTCGGCTTGAGCGCCGCGAGCGCCTCGAGCGTCGTGTCGGGGCGCACCACCTCATCGGCGTCCACCATCACCGGCGCGCCGTCGGCGTCGTGGCCCGCCGTGGGGACGAGCTCGCGGGCCCACTCGCGCCCGGCCGTGGCGCGCGCCGCGCGCATGTGAGACTCGAGGGCGAAGGCGTCCTGCGCCTCGCGAGACACCGCGTTCACCTTCCCGAGCATCTCCGCCGTGAGCCCCATCATGCCCGACGCCTTCGCCGCGTGCACCGAGAGCGCCGGGTTAAAGTCCACCCCGTGCGTCATCGGGATGTGCCCCATGTGCTCCACCCCGCCGCAGATGAACACGTCGCCGTTCCCTGTCTGAATCGACATCGTCGCCGTGTGGATCGCCGACATGGAGCTGCCGCAGAGGCGGTTCACCGTCTGCGCCGCCACCGAGTAGGGCAGCCCCGCCAAGATCGACGCCATGCGCGCCACGTTGAAGCCCTGCTCGAGCGTCTGCTGCACGCACCCCCAGATGACGTCCTCGACCTCCGCCGCCTTGAGCGACGGGCTGCGCGCGAGGAGCGCCCGAATCAGGTGCGCCGAGAGGTCCTCCGCGCGCACGTTGCGGAACACCCCCGCCTTAGAGCGCCCCATCGGGGTGCGGACGGCGTCCACGATCACTACGTCTGTCATGCTCATACCTGTTCTCCTGTGACGGCTGTCGCGCGTCGCCGTGGGGGTTTAGCCGTGATACTTCAGGCCGCCGGCGGCCATCTCGCGCATGCGGGGCGTGGGCTCATAGAGCCTCCCGAGGTGCACGAACCTCTCCGCCTGCGCGCACACCGCCGCCATCCCCACCGCGTCGGCGTACTTGAGCGCGCCGCCGCGGAAGGGGGGGAAGCCGATGCCCATGATGAGGCCCATGTCCGCCTCCGCCGGCGTCTCCACGATCCCCTCCTCTAGGCAGCGCGCCGTCTCGATGATCATGGGAATCATCACGCGGTCGATGATCTCTTGGTCGCTCACCTCGCGCCCGCTCGGCGCCTGCACGGGCGCCAGCAGCGCGCCCACGGCGTCGTCGGCGGCCTTGGCGGGCTTGCCCTTCTTGTCGAGGGTGTAGCTGTAGTAGCCGAGGTTGTTCTTTTGCCCAAACCGCTTGGCCTCATACAGGGCGTCGAGGGACGAGGACCCCTCAAAGCGCATGCGGTCGGGGAACCCGTCGGCGAGGACCTCGCCCACGTGGTGCGCGGTGTCGATCCCCACCACGTCGAGGAGGTACGCGGGGCCCATCGGCCAGCCAAAGCCCTCCATGAGCTTGTCGATGCGCTTAAAGTCCACCCCCTCGCGCACGAGGAGCTGGAAGCCGGCGAAATACGGGAAGAGGACGCGGTTGACGAAGAAGCCGGGGCAGTCCCCCACCACGATCGCCGTCTTGCCCATCTTGGTGGCGTAGTCCACCGTGGTGGCGATCGCCTCGGGGCTGCTCTGCGCGCCGCGGATCACCTCCACGAGGGGCATCATGTGCACGGGGTTAAAGAAGTGCATGCCGCAGAAGTTCTCGGGGCGCGCGAGCGCCTCGGCGAGGCGCGTGATGGAGATCGACGAGGTGTTGGAGGCGATGATCGCCCCCGCCGGCGCCGCCCGCTCCACCTCGGCGAGCACGAGCTTCTTCACCTTCTCGTTCTCCACCACCGCCTCCACCACCACGTCCACCGCGCCAAAATCGCCATAGCTCAGCGTGGGGCGGATGCGGCCGAGGGTGGCGCCCATGTCCGCCGACGTCACCTTGCCGCGCTCCACCTGCTTGGCGAGGAGCTTGTTGGCCTCGCTGAGGCCCAGGGCGAGCGCCTCCTCGCGGATGTCCTTCATCAGAATCGGCGTGCCCTTAGAGGCCGACTGGTAGGCGATGCCGCCGCCCATGATGCCGGCGCCGAGCACCGCCGCCTGCTTGACGGCGCGCGCCTGGCCCGCGTAGGCCTTGCTCTTCTTCTTGATGAGCTGGTCGTTGAGGAACAGCGCGATGAGCGAATCCGCCACCGAGGTCTTGGCGAGCTTGGCGAACGCCTGCGCCTCCGCCTTGAGCGCCCCGGCGCGGTCCTTGCCGGCGGCCTTCTCGATGGCCTTCACCACCTCGAGGGGCGCCGGGTAGTCCTTGCCCGCCTGACCGGCGATAAAGCCCTTGGCGGTGGTGAAGCACATCATCTGCTCCATCATGCCGAGCTTGAGGGGCGAGGTCTTTTGCGCGCGGCGCGCGCGCCAGTCAAAGGCGCCCGCGGCCGCCTGCGCCAGCAGCGCGCGCGCCGCCCCCGCCAGCTTTTCGGCGGGCAGCACCCCGTCCACGGCGCCCATCTTGAGCGCCTCCTCCGCCTTGAGCGTCTTGCCCGCCGCGATCACCTCGATGGCGTTGTCGGCGCCCACGAGGCGCGGCAGGCGCACCGTGCCGCCAAAGCCCGGGCAGATGCCGAGCTTGATCTCGGGGAGGCCCACGGTGGCCTTGTCGGCGATCAGGCGGTAGTCGGTGGAGAGCGCCATCTCGAACCCGCCGCCGAGGGCGTTGCCCGTCACGGTGGACACGGAGGGGAAGGGGAGGTCCTCGAGGTCATTGAAGATGGCGTTGGCCTGCTCCATCCACCCGATCAGCTCCGCCTCGGTGCCCGCGAACAGGGCGCCGAACTCGGTGATGTCGGCGCCGACGATGAAGTCCCTCTTGGCGCTCTGCGCCACGAGGCCCCTCACGCCCTCCGCCCCCTTGAGGGCGTCCACGGCGGCGCGCAGCTCAGCGAGGGTGGCGCGGTCGAACTTGTTGACGGACTCGTCTTGATTGTTAAAGGTCAGCTCCGCCACCCCGTCGGTGATGGCGAGCGTGAGCTTGCTTCCGTTGTACAGCATGCCGCTCCTCTCGTTGGTCTGCGGTTGATGCGCCCGCGGCGGGTGAAGGTGAGGCGGAGGTGAGTGAACCGCCATTCAGCGCTCGGGCGCAGGACAAGAGGTGTAGCGCCTCGCGCCTCGATATGCAAGGGCAAGGGCAAGGGTAAGGGTAAGGGCAAGGGCAAGGGGCGCGGCGCGCGCTCAGGCGATGGTCAGCCGGAGCAGCTCTAGGGCCCGCGACGCGCTCAGGCGCCCCGCTATCGCCAGGGGTGCGCGCGCAGCGCTCAGGAGCGAGAGGCGGGCGAGGCGCGCGCTCTCCTCCGCCACATCCGCCTCCCGGAGCCGCTGCCGCGCCCCGCTCAGGCGCGCCGCGTAGCCCAGCGCCAGCTGCGCCTGCGCGTCGAGGGCGCTGAGGGCGGCGCCGGCGCGCGCGCGCAGGGCGCCCACCTGCGAGAGGGCGAGGTCCACCACGTCGAGCGCCACCTCCGCCGCCCGGCGGCTCGAGAGCGACACGTCGTTGAGCGACACGGCGCCGTTGACCCCCAGCGGCCCCGCCCCGAGCGTGTTCAGCGTCCCCGCCGCGTTCACCCCCACGGCGTCCCCCACAAACAAGAAGCGCCCCGCCTGGTTGTCGACGTTGAGGTCGGCGTACGCCACCTCGATGAGCCCCTCTGACTGGAGCGTGAGGCGCCCAGCGAAAGTGTACTCGAGCTTCTGCCCCACGGGGATTCGAATCAGGTCCCCCACCGCCAGCGCCGCGTTCCCCGTGGCGTTCTGCGTAAACGAGATGTTCACCCCCGCCTCTAGGAGCGTGGGAGTGAGGCTCGTCACCCCCGTCCCCGAGCCCACGATCGGCGGCACCTGCGAGAGGTCCTGGCGCCCGTCGGCGCGCGTCCAGCTGTACTGCGCCACGCCGATCGGGCCGGGCGAGGTGATGGTCACGATGTAGTCGGTGGGGTAGAGGTTGTCGGTGTAGAAGCCGCTCGACTCCACGCCGCCGGTGTAGCCGCGCGTCCGGATTCGAATCTCATCGCCCGTCTTAAAGGAGCCCGCCCCCGTCAGGCGCACCGCGCCCACGCCGGGGAGGTTCACCGGAGAGGAGAGGACGCTGAGCCCGTGGACGAAGTTGTGATTCGCCGTGAGGGTGTAGGTCTCCCCCACGAGCCACTCCGGCACCTCCCCGCGCGCGTACCAGGCGGTGCCGAGGGCGAGGTCGGCGGCGGTGGTGGAGACGGTGAACGAGTCGCTCGTGGTCACCGTGCCCGCCTTGAGCGTCAAGCGCCACTCGTCGCCCACCTCCAGCGGGTTAAGCGCCACGCTGGTCGCGAGGCGGTCGCCGGTGGCCACGGGGTTCGCGAGCTGCACGCGCACGCCAAAGCCCACGTCCACGCTCGCCCCCACCGCCAGGGCGCTGGTCACCAGGCTCGTGGCGCCGTCGGCGAAAGTCCACGCCGTGGCGAGCCGCTGCCCCCCCGCGCCGTCGTCCACCACGTCCATCACCACCGACGTCGCCGCCTGCTCCGCGGTGTAGCCGCTCGCGTTCACCGTCACCCCCGGCGCCGGCGCCCCCGCCGTCGCCGGCGTGTAGGCCACGGCCCCAGCGCTCGGCACGGCGTCGGGGACGCTCAGGCTCATGCCATCAAAGAGCGTGTTGTTGGTCTGCGCGGTCCCTGTGATCCGTGTGTTTGGGTCGCTCAGGTAGAAGTACTCGAACTGCGCTGAGCGCCCCACGCGCCCCGCCTGCGTGACCCGAAACACGCCCCTCTCGTCGGTGGTCCCCGCGTAGGAGCCGCTCCTGCCCACCCCCGCGTAGTCCCCCGATATGCGCGCGAGGCTGCTCGTGGCGGCGCTCGCCCCCAAGGTGAGGCGCGCCCCCTCGCTGTAGACGCCCGCGCCGAGCGCGATGGCGGCGCCGGAGCGGAGCGTCACCGTCTGCGCGCTGTCGAGGAGGGCGCCGCCGGCGTCATACACAAACACCTGCCCTTGGAGCGTGGAGGTGGCGGTGATCACGCCGTCGCTGAGGGGGCGCACCACGTACCTGTAGCTCTGCGGGCCCACAAACACGCTCCCCGCCGCGCTCACGGCGCTCGCGTATGAGCCGCCCGTCACCTGCCGACTCGCCGCCGCCGAGCCGCTCTGCCCGTCAAAGCGGAACGTGAAGCCCTCAAGCGAGATGTTCGCCTCGGGACTCACCGTCACCACCTGGCTGGTGGTGGCGCCGGTGTTGACCTTGTGCGCGGTGACGCGCACCTGCGCGTAGCCTGTGTGGGAGCCGGCGAGGGGGGCGGTGGGCGACACGTGCCCCGCGCTCACCACCTCGATGGTGAACTCGGTGGTGCGGTCGCCCGTCCAGCTCACGAAGCGCGGATTGCCGCCGTTGGCGGTATACTGGTCCCCCGCCGCGTCCACGCCCGACATGTTGCTCGCGGTGAGGACGGTGGTGCCCGCGTGGGCGTTGTAGGCCACATTCGCCGCCGTGGGGTAGTCGATGAGGACGTTGTGGGGGAGCGCCTCGAGCGTCCCTTGGTCGGCCACGAGCGTGGGACTCGTGTACTCGATGACGCCGGTGTCGATGTTGAGGACCTCGTAGTAGAACTCCGGGAGGTCGGCGGCGCTCGCCGCGCTCGGCAGGCCGCCCTTGGTCACATGGAGCACGTAGCGCCGGTCGCTGCCCTCGTTGTAGTGCGTCGCCCCCTGCACAGCCACCTTGCTCGTCGAGGAGGTCACGACCCCCTCGGCGTTAAAGAGGTAGCTCTCGGCGGCGGCGTCCACGGCGTAGTCGGGGACGCTCTCCTCTTTGTAGCGGAAGGTCGCCACCCCCACGGGCCCCGGGTGCACCACCTCGAGCACGTAGTCCACGTTGTCGCGGGGGCGGTCATAGCCGCCGGTGGCGTCGGCCACGAGCGCGTTGCTGAGGAGCGCCGCGCCCTCCACCGCGTGCGCGCCGTCGTAGCTCCCGCCGCCGTTCATCACAAAGCTCACGCCCTCGATGTCGCCGTCGAGCGTGAGCTGCGGCGGGTCGACGGTGTGGACGAGGTTAATGGGGTCCCCGTAGGAGTCGATCAGGCGGATGGCGTCGCGGACCGCCGCCGTCCCGTACTCCACGGTGATGTTGCGCCCGTCCTCCGCCACGAGGCGCAGCGTCCCGTCCGCCTTGATCGACGCCACCACCCCCGTCTGCGCGTGCCCGGCGTTGAGCTGCGCCACGAGCTGCCCCGTGGCGTCCTTGTCCTCCACGCGCGTCGCGGTGACGGCGTAGCCGTTCACCTTAAAGAACGCCTGCGGCGTGAGGTCGACGGCGCGCACGGGCTCAAAGCTCTCCACCACCGTCTCCTCCACGAGGGCGCGCACGCCGGTGAAGCGGGTGGCGTCGTTGATCGCCTTGGCCTTGGCGAGGGCGGAGCCGGAGGCGTAGGAGTACGACAGCGCGTCGTCGTAGTCGCCCGTGGCGCGAATCGCCACGCCGTTGAGGGTGAGGTCCCCCTGCGCGAGGTCCCCCACAAAGACGCCGCGGCGCAGGCTCGTGTAGCGCGCCTGCCGGCCGAGCGCCTCGGCGGAGGCGTTAGCGAGGCGCAGCTCGTAGGCGCCGCTCTCCTCGCCGCCGATGTGCAGCGTCACGGACTGAAACTCGCCGCTGAGGACGCGCTTGCCGTTAAACGTCGTCTGCGCGGCGATAGCGTCCACGTGGCGCACGAGCGCGTTGAGCTCCACGCCGAGCGCATCGCGGTCCTCACGCGACAGCAGCTCGCTCGCCGCCTGCGCCGACAGCTCACGCACGCGCTGCAGTGCCGCCTCCGTCTCCGCCAGCGCCCCGTCGAGCACCTGCGCGAGCGACACGCCGTGGGCGATGTTCTGGAGGCTCTGGTGCGCGCCGAGCACCTGCGCGTTGAGTCGCTCGCTGATGCCGACGCCTGCCACGTCGTCAGCGGCCCGCTCTATGCGCAGCCCAGAGGCGAGGCGGCGCAGCGTGAGGGCGATGTCCCCGCTCACGGCCCTGTGCGCGCGCCACGCTGAGCCCTCAAGGGGGTTTTGTTGGAGAGTGATGGGCATGATGAAGTCAGTATTCCTTGGAGGTCTTCGCACGCATTTGGTTGAGCTGACGACAAGATTTCAAGTAATACGAATTTCCACCCAGCTCGGCGCCCGCTCTGCACGCAGCTCTGCACACAGCTCTGCACACAGCCCTTCTACACACAGGCAGCACACAGGAGCGAGTTTCGCTTGTTTCCCACGACCGCTCGCCACCCGTGCGCCCTCACCTGCGCCCTCACCTGCGCCCTCGCCTGCGCCCTCGCCTGCGCCGGCTGCGCCACCCTCACCGCCGACCCCGTGGTGGACATCATCATCGACAGCGTGCCGCGCGAGGCGGCGGTCTTTATGGGCAGGCGCCAGCTCGGCAGCACGCCGCTGCTCGTGCAGATGCCTTCCAAGAGCGCGCAGGACGGCGTGAAGTCCTTTGTGGTCTCCAAGCCCGGCTACCGCAGCTCAACGATCACCCTGCGCGCCGACATGAACTCGATGGTGTACGGCAACGCGCTCTTCGTGAGCACCACCACCGGCGCGCCGTCCATCACCACGGATTTTAATCAGGGCTACGCCTACATGTTCAGCCAGGGCGCCTTCGTGCTAGAGCTGCGCCCCGAGCGCCCCGCGGAGGGCAGCGCGCCCAAGGCGCCCAAGGCGCCCACGCGAGGCGCAGCCGCCGCGGCGGAGGGCGGCGCGCGGGACGCCCTCCAGGAGGCGGAGCGCGCGCGGCGGCGGGCGGAGGAGGAGGCGGAGCGCGCGCGCCTAGAGGCGGCGCGCGCGCAGGGCGCCCTAGAGCGCGAGCGCCTGTCGCGCGCCGCGGCGCAGGAGCGCGAGGCGCAGGAGCGCGCCCGCCAGGAGGAGGAGATCAAGGCGCGCGCGGCGCGCGAGGCCAAGGAGCGCGAGGCGCGGGCGGGGGAGGCGCGCGAGGCCAAGGAGCGCGAGGCGCGCGAGGCCAAGGAGCGCGAGGCGCGCGAGGCCAAGGAGCGCGAGGCGCGCGAGGCCAAGGAGCGCGAG
>Ga0194129_10010565_pt1 | contig 10042 bp, 8 predicted proteins | sample TA2KigCa35mmetaG_FD_150862 | JGI IMG/M metagenome (GOLD analysis project Ga0194129, IMG submission 150862) | Freshwater microbial communities from Lake Tanganyika, Tanzania - TA2015038 Kigoma Deep Cast 35m | ecosystem: Environmental > Aquatic > Freshwater > Lake | place: Tanzania: Lake...
ATAATCGTTGATATAAATTACCAAAATCTTTAATTAATTGATTATTATATAGTTCTTTCAATCTATCTTCATTAAATTTAATATCTTCTCCCCATGATGTTTCCATAATTAAATAATATCTAATTGCTTCAACTGGATATTTATCTAATAAATAATCAACATCAATTACATTACCCAAAGATTTTGACATCTTGATTCCATTTTTATCTAGAATAAATCCATGTACTAATATATTTTTAGCTTGAAATTCATTATAACCACATGATTTTAAAATAGCTGGGTAAATTACAGAATGAAACCAAATAATATCTTTACCAATTAAATGTATTGTTGTATCTGGTTTAATATCAAATAGTAATTTAGATCCAGTAACATAATTTAATAAGGCATCAAACCAAACATAAACAATGTGTTTCTCTTCAGATATTAATTTAGGAAATTCAATACCCCAATTAAAACTGGTTCTACTAATAGATAAATCTTTCAGAGTATCAAGTCTAGAATCATTTGCGAAACTAGTAGGTGGGAAAACTAATCCCGATTGATTAATATTTTTAACATATTCTTTATATTTCTCAAGTTTGAAAAAATAAGATTCTTCTGTTATTTTTTCTAATGGTTTACCAGTTACTGTGTCTAAATAATTTGATTGAGCAGCTTCTAGTTCGCTGATAAAACATTCTTCTCTAACATTATAATAACCGGTGTAATTATCCAAATAAATATCACCATTTGATTTAGATAGTAAAATAGATTCAGTAACTAGTTTTTTATGATTTTCATCTGTTGTTCTAATAAAATGATCATAACTAACTCCTAACCTATCATTTAGCAATTTAAATTTAATTGAATTAACATCACATAATTCTAATGGTGTCATATTTTGAGATTGTGCTGTTGTCTCTATTTTTTTCCCATGTTCATCAGTACCAGTTAATAATTTAACATTTGAAAAGAGTTTAAAAGATTTTAGCAAGAAATCTGATAAAACCGATTCATACAAGTGACCTATATGAGGACCACCATTAGTATAGGATATAGCAGTTGTTATAAGTGTATTTGAATCCATTAAATATTAATTATAAATAGTTATATTATTTTAAATCAATTTTTATAAAAATAATTGAATAACTATTAATTTATAATAATATTTTTAATTATAAAAAATGGAAAAAAAAGAAGATTCCTTAGAATTAAACCATTTTATTAGAAAAAGATCATCCAATTTTTTGAATTTGTTAGATCAAGATTCATATCAAAATTTAGATAAAAATGTTAAAACAAAAGAAACATCAACAGATGATATGTTAATATTAAATATATATGATTCCAAAAAGAAGATATATCATCAATCACTAAAGTGGTTTAGTGTATTTATGTTATATGGAATTATTGGTGGAATGTTTATAAATGCCATATCAAAAGTAAAATTATTAAATTTTGATATGATGTTTAATATTTTAATTAGTCCAATAATTTATTATAATTCTCCTAGAAATATTTTAACAAAAATTAGCTTGAAACAATTTATTCTCTATTATACAATACCATTTATATTAGGATTATTCTTTAGATTTTTTGATGAAATACCGATTCTCAATAACTTTATCTTAGATCCAGATGATATTAAAACCACTGAACAAATAATATTATTAGTTGTTATTATTATTGGAATTCTATTGATATCATTTATATATATTTATATAAGTGATTTTCCAATTATTAATATAATTCTTGTTACAATACATTTTTTAGTTAGTTTTATTTCAATGTATGTTTTTTATCAATCTGGTGGTAAAATCCATATTCATCATTATTTTTTAGCTCTATGTATCATGTTATTATCAAGAAATCCATATTCTAATGTAGTAACTATAATTCATGGATTTTCATATGGTGTTTATATTGAAGGAATAAGTAAATGGGGAATTGATCCATTATTTTGGTAATTCATTTATAGATAAAAAATATTAGTATATATAATGATATCTTATAAAAAAAGAATTCCTTTTGAAACTAGAAAGTTAGAGTCAGAAAGAATGTTAGAAAAATATAATGATAAAATACCAATAATTGTAGAAAAAAATTATAAATTAGCAATAAATCCAGACATTAATAAAAGTAAATATTTAGTACCATATGATTTATCATTTGGTGAATTTCTACAGGTTATCAGAAAAAGAACAAAAATTGATCCTCATCAGGCATTATTTGCTTTTGTAGATAATAAAATACCTTGTACCAATGACATTATGATTAATATTTACAAAAATCATGCTGATGAAGATGGTTTTTTGTATATAATTTATTCAATGGAAAATACTTTTGGTTAATTAAAAAAATATAATTTTTTCTAAATAAAATATAATGAGTTGTAAAGTTTTATCAAAAGATAAAATATCTAATAAAGAATTTTTAGAATTAATGATTAAGCATCATAATATTGCTGTTAAAATGAGTCAACTAATTTTAATTAATTCTCAAGATGATTTTATATTAGATTATGCCAGGAAAGTAATTTATAATCAAGGTGAAGAAGTTATTTTAATGGAAAGATTTTTAAAATCAATACCAAACGTTCAAATTGAAAAATCATGTAATTGTAATAATTCGTTAATCAGTGCTAATATTGATAAATCTTATCCTGGTATTTTTTCAAATATCAAATGTGAAGATTCTCATTTTGAAGATTTAGGCAATGAACCATTACAATTAAGAATAGAATCAGAATATGAAACTATAGGAAATGCAAACATTATAAATCATAATAAAATGAATCATATTATTTTATCCGATAAAGAATATATTGATCATATGGTTGCGCATCATAAATCAGGAGTTGATTTATCCAAATTATTATTAAAATCAACTAGTGAACCAAGATTATTATTATTAGCACAAACTATAATATTAGATCAAGAAAAAGAGATGTTTCAATTAAAAAATTTATATAGTTGTACTAAATATAACTGGCGAAAATAATTGAAATAGATAATAGTTATAAATGTAGACTATAGTTTAATGACCAAAGTAAATGTATTGTTAGATTATTCTTCATTAACAGAAGAATCATTAATTAAACTCAAAGATTCATATTTTAAATCATATGAAGAATTAGTTACTGAATTATTAAAAATAGATAATTCAGAATTAACTTGGTTAAATTTTGTACAGCCTTTAATTAATCATGATAACTTAAATATTAATCTTGCACTTTTACAAATGAAAGATTTTTCAACAGATGAAAAAATTAGAGAAGTTTGTACTGATTTAGAAACTGAAATTGAAAAATGGTCAATTGAACAATCAATGAGAAAAGACTTGTATTTGAAATACAAGTATTATAATGATAATCAGAAAGAACAATTATCTGAAGAACAACAATCCTATTTGTCAGATGTTATGATTGGATATAAAATTGGTGGAATGGAATTACCTGATGATAAATTTAATGAACTAAAGGAAATTAAAAAATCAATTAGTGAATTATGTTCTCAATTCAGTTTGAATCTTGGAAATGAAAATTATTCTGAACCAATGGATCCTGAATTATTAAAAGGATTACCTGAAAAATTTATTCAAGAAAGAGAAAATATTACCCTAAAATATCCAGACGTAGTACCTATTATGGAATATGCAACTAATAGAGATTATAGAAAGAAAATATCTAATTTGTTCAAATCAAGATGCATTGAAGAAAACACTCCATTAGTAGAAAAAGTTTTAGATTTGCGTGTTAAAATAGCAGAATTATTTGGATTTGAAAATTATTCAGATTATAAATTACAACAATCAATGGCTGAAACAACAGTTACAGTTAATTATTTTCTATCAAATTTACTTAATCGTATTAAACCACTTCTTAAAAAAGATTTAGAATTATTAGGAGAATTAGCAAAAGCTGATGGTATTGATAAATTGGAAACATATGATATTGCATATTATTCAAGATTATATGTTGAAAAAACATGTGATTTTGATAAAGAAGAACTTAAAAAATATTTTCCAGTAGAAAAAGTAGTATCTGGAGCATTAGATATTTATCAAAAATTATTAGGTTATACATTCAAAAATGTTACTTCAGAACATGGTGAGTCTCTAGCTCTACTAGAGCCACAAGGCAAAGCCGGTGAGTCTCTAGCTCTACTAGAGCCACAAGGCAAAGCCTGTCCATATTGGCATGATTCAGTAGAATTATATCAAGTTTTAGATACAAATACTGAATCAGAAATTGGTTACTTTTATTTGGATTTATATCCACGTGAAGGTAAATATTCTCATGCAGCATGCTTTCCATTTATTACTAAATCAGAACATGTATTACCTGTTGCAACTATGGCTTGTAACTTTAATAAGGGTAATTTAACTTTTGATGAAGTAGAAACATTTTTTCATGAATTTGGTCATGTAATGCATCATCTAAGTTCTGAATCAACAATTAATAGCACAGCAGCTTTTAGTTGTGAACATGATTTTGTTGAAACACCAAGTCAAATGTTTGAAGAATGGTGTTATGCCAAAGAAACATTACAAATGATGTCTGATAATTTACCAGATGAATTAGTTGATAAATTAAATTTATCTAGAAAGTTACTCCAAGGATATCATTATGCAAGACAACTTTTGTTTGGACATTACGATATGTTTATTCACTCATCTAAATATGTAAAATCAGGATTGAAACCAAAACAAGTGTTTGATTTTTTGCATAAAGAAATTTTAGAATTAGATTCATCACCAACAACATCTGAACCAGCAAATTTTGGTCATTTGATGGGTGGGTATGATGCAGGATATTATGGTTACGCATGGTCATTGGTCTATGCTAAGGACTTGTTTAGTGAATTCAAAAAGAACGGAATGTTAAATTCTGAACTTGGAATGAAGTTAAGAAAAGAAGTATTATCAAAAGGATCAATTAGAAAATCATTAGATTCAATCATTAAATTTCTTGGTCGTGAGCCATCAAATGATGAATTTATTAATTCTATCTGTTAATTTATAAAAATATTGATATTATTATTTATTAAATAATTATTCATTATTTAATGAATATTTGTAAAATTTTTGAAAATATTAATCCTCAATTAGTAGTTATTGGTGCTTTAAGCTCAGCGGTTGGATTTCTATCATATAAATTCTTATCAAAACCAAAACCTAAAGAATTTGATCGAGTTTTAAATTATATTTTAATTGCAGATAGTAAAGAATTAGATAAAATTTTAAATATATGTGTTAAGAATAAAAATATTATCATACCAAACTGGTATACGTGGTATGATTTAATTGAATTATCAGATGTTGATATTAGTAAAGACAAATGGAATTCATTACATTCAAGATCAGAAGAATTGTCAAAACAATTAAATGAATTAGTAGTTAAATGGATTAAACAATAAAAATTAAATTTTTTAGATTAACATAAAATTTTATTATACAAGAAGACATTATCCATATTTGATGATAGAAAAGAAGACATAAACTTCATTTGTAAAAAAAAATTTATAATATATTTATATTATGAATGATTCAATAAGAATGTTTAACAAATCATTTAATGATCTCCATTTTTTAGAATCAATGTCGAAAGATAATGATAAAAATGTCTTTGTATTTGATTTTGATTTGACAATGACATGTAAATCATCTGATGGATATAGTAAAAATTCAAATTATGTTGAATTATTCGACAATAAAGAAAAATTGGATAAATTAAAGGGATTTTTTGAGAGAATAGTTAAATCGGGAAATGTTATCTATATTAATACAAGAGCTCTAATATCTGATATAAAATATATATTATTAAAAATAGGTTTTGAAATAGGAGAAAATAAATTAATCAAAGAAATTAAGGGTTCAGAAACAGTACAATTTATATCATGCCCATTTACTTTAGAAGAATTAGAAAAATATAATTTAATAAATATATCTAATTCTAAAATATTATGGGGAATTAAAAAAGTTACTTTTTTAAATAATATAATGGAACAAGAAAAAATAAAACCTATAAATATATTATTTTTTGATGATTCAGTAATTAATATTAACACAGCAAAATTAAATGGTTTCTCAAATAGTTTTTTAATTGGTTCAAATGATTCAGGATTATTTGGATTAGACTATTTATTAATCAAGTTGGAACAAATTTTATTTTTATTTAACATATAAAAACGAATTATATTTTAAATAATAATATATTTTAATATAATGGAAAATAATATTAATTTCAAAATTATTGATTTTAATTCAAATTCAAAAAATATTATTAATTCAAAGTTATTAATTTATAATAATAAATCACAAATTACATTTAAAATTATTAATTTTTTAGGAAAAGGTACTGTAGGACAAGTATATTTATTAGAACAATTGTCCGATTCTAATAAAAATTTTGTTATTAAAATATCTAATTCAGAATGTCAAAAAGATTTACAAAGAGAAGTTAGAAAAGTAATTAAATATTTTAAAGAAGGAAATCTAGAACATAAAGCATATCCTAAATATTATGGAGATTTTGATAATATAAATGCATATGGAGTAATTTATCCTTATTTTGGTTTTTATAATTTAGATAAAATAAAATCAATTGATTACAGTATTTCTTGGGAATATAATATTATAATAGTCAAACAACTAATAAAACAGGTTAATTCATTTAATAATATTATTCATGGAGATCTTAAACCACCTAATGTTGTAATTAATGTTACTGATACAATAGAAGCTACAATTGTTGACTTTGGTTTGATTAAGAAAAAAGACGATAAATATGGTATAATATCAACAAATTATGTCAGTTCACCCGAAAGTTTATTAACTTTAGAAGAATACAATATGTTTAAAGACAACTATGAAACAATCGATTATACCAAACATGATTATTATGGATTATATTGTATAATTGTAAATTTATTTGTAAAAAGTTCTTATTGGTCTATTTTATCAAAATATGTATCAAATGTTTTTAAAGTTACAAATAATGATTTATTGAATTATGAAGCTGTTTTATTATTTACTTATGTATTGTATCGTTTTTTTTATACAGATATTGATCAATTACCAAATAAATCTCTTAAAAATTTAATTGAATACATTGAAATGAAATCAGTAAAATCAAGTATTAAAAATAATTTTTTAACATGGGATGAATTTTTTGATAATTATATAGTTAAATCATTGGATAGAATTTTATTTAATTTTAAATATATTGAATTATTTAGGGATTTTTTAAAAAAATTAATTCATTTTGATAGTTCAAAGAGGATAGATTTAGGTGAATTACTAAATCATCAATTTTTACAATCTTAAAGATTAAAATGGAAAAAATTGAGGTTCTTCAAGATTTATCTATTTCAGAATTTATCAAAAATTTTAAGAGATAATAACATAACTAGAAAAAGGGCAACTTTTGAACATTTCCCGACTACATATAGAGGTCAACCAAGAAATGAAAAAGAAGAATTAAAGGCTTTTTTTTTAAAAATAAGTAAATTTAGTTTAGACAATATTATATCAATAGATGAAACTTCTATAAGCACATCATTAAGTGTAAATTATTGTAGAAATAATTTAGGTGAAAGATGTATAATTAAAACTGATGATAATTCAGTATTTAAGAAATATTCTTTAGTAGTTGCAATAACAAATAAAAAATGTATCGGTTATAAATTATATGATGATGGTGCTGTTAATTCAGATAGATTTAATGAATTTATAAAAGCTATATGTGATAATGTTAAAAATAAATTAATAGTTTTAGATAATGGTCAAATTCATAAAAAAGAATCAACAAAAAATATAATAACTAATAGTGGAAATTATCTAATATATACTGTTTCGTATCATCCTCGTTTGAATTGCATCGAACAATGGTTTAGCCAAGTTAAACATTATATGAAGCTTGATAAATCAACTAATTTGAATGCATTAAAAGAAAGTTTAAAAAGTTCTATCAAGAAAATAAAAGAAGAACATTATAAGAATTATTTTATTTATGCTTATAACAAAGATTACTATAAGAATAAAGAATATATAAAAGTTTCAAATAAATACCGTGAACCTAAAATTTATAAAGATTAATATTACTCGGCATTTACACCCTTGAAGATTTAAAATGCCGATTTTAAACAACAAAAATATCCAAGGTTTGCCCGTTGCAGAGCGTGTAAATTATGGGTTTGTTAGGGCGACAACCCTAACTGATGAGTTTTAATGTGTATCTTTTATTATTCCTACCTTATATGCTCTTTTTATAAGAGAAAAGCAGGAACTGCACGAACAAGTCATCATAGACCTCTTACTATTCATTGTTATTATAATATAATATTTTTTCTTTAAGTTGATTTATAAAAAAATAGGCATTTTAAATCTTCGGCGGTGTAAAATGCGCACCGCTCTAAAATCTTCGGCAGTATAAATTAAAAACGATAATCCATATTAACTTTACTAGCCCATTCAAATCTTTTAATTAATACTTGAGTAAATAGTTTTTCAACTGGTATTTCAAACTTTTTAATAAATGCAAAAATAATTCTTGGATCTATGTAATTATTTTTAGAAGTACCCAAAGATACATTTTTCATTTTAAGCTTAGTTTCTTTTTTTAATTTTAAAGATTTTATTTTAACATCAATATTTTTAACTTTAATATTTTGTTTCTTTTCACGATATTTTTGTTTTTTCTTTTTTAATTCTTTTAATCTATCATCTATTTTTTTTAATATGTTATCAATACTCGAGTTACCATTCTTTTGATGGTTACATAACATGGCTACAGCAGTATTTGCTTGATTAAACATTGCTATCAAATAATTTAATCTTTCATTGGGATCTATTTCAGTTAATTTTTCGGTCTTAACTTTATCTAATTCTTTTTGAAATAAAAAGCTAGCATTATAAGTACGCCATACTTTAGCCGTTAAACCTTTCATAATTGAACTTAAATAGTCATTTAAGATTGATGAATTTATTAAATCAAATAAATCATCTTTTTTATTTTTATTTTTCATAAAATCTTGAATGTTTTTATATACCAATGAATGAACTGATACTTTTCTACAATATCTAACAGAATCTTTACCTAAAAAATCTAATTTAATTATATTTTCATCTAATAAAGTAATATGTTCTACTCTTAAAGAAGTAACACCAACTGTATCAGCTTCTTCTTTAGTATCTTTTGAACCACCTACTCTTAATGCTAAATTATCAATAAAATACAATGCTGTTGCTAATTGTCTATTCTTTGGATTATCATCTGATAATTGTTTTTCATATTCTTCCCTAATAGTATTAACCTTCCTTTTTAATTGTTTTGCTAAATCAAATTTTGATTCATCTGATTTTGATTTAAAAAATGAATCTAAGCTAGTAAATACATATTTATTTTTACCAGTTATTTCTTCCTTCCAGGATGCTAACCATATTACTGATTTATCATGAACTATTTCCCCCCATTGATGGTCTGGAACATTTGGTTTAGGTACCTTAGCATCAGCTGATAAATTTATAGTTACATCTTCGGGTAATATTCGTTTTTTAATTTTACCTATCTTAGGATGATTACCTCTACCTAAAAAAATACCAGGTGGTTCAATCTTAAAATTGCCCACTTGTTGTTGAACTCCATCTATAATACAATATTTATATGGTTCTTCAAGATCATCTTGTTTTTTTTTTGCTAATTCTTTTTCTTCTTTTGTCATACTAGCTTTCTTTTCTTTTTCGATTGTCAAATAGTTTTTAATTGGAGTAAAATCAATCTGATCTAATGATTCAATATTTAAATTTGATTGTAATGTTGGTTTTAATTCTTTCCAGAAATTTTTTCTAAAAGTATTATTACTATCATAATCTGTACCAATAAACCTAGCATACATTGTAGCATATTCTTCGGCTTGTTCAGGTAAAATTACATGATTACCATTTATAATTACTGGTACTTTATGTGGAATATATGCAGGTGGAAACATTGGTCCATTGTGTTGTAACAGAGTCCATTGTGGTTTACCACCCCCGTACATAATATTTAAATTCCAATTAT
>Ga0194129_10010566_pt1 | contig 10042 bp, 9 predicted proteins | sample TA2KigCa35mmetaG_FD_150862 | JGI IMG/M metagenome (GOLD analysis project Ga0194129, IMG submission 150862) | Freshwater microbial communities from Lake Tanganyika, Tanzania - TA2015038 Kigoma Deep Cast 35m | ecosystem: Environmental > Aquatic > Freshwater > Lake | place: Tanzania: Lake...
CGAGCCTGGTGCTTCGACGCCGGGGGTGTCCAACGACGCGATGGTCGCCTCGGCGTTCGACTGAGTCTCTACCTCGCGACGAGACGGCGGAGCTGGCGCGGCCTCGCGACAAGCTCCCCAAGACGACACGGCGGAGCTGGCGCGGCCTCGCGACAAGCTCCCCAAGACGACACGGCGGAGCTGGCGCGGCCTCGCGATCAGCTCCCCGCGATCGTCATCGATGAGACGCGGATGGTCGGCGAGGCGGTCGACGTCCGCAGATCGAGATCGTCGCCGACCGCGTCGATCCGCTTCCACAGCTCGTCGGCGTTCAGCGAGATCGTGATCTCGCTCACGGGGAAGGCGATAGAGCCGTCCTCGATCCAAAAGCCCGAGGCCCCGCGGGAGAAGTCACCGGTCAGCGCGTTGAAGCCAAAGCCCATCATCTCGGTGACGTAGAGGCCGCGCTTCGTGCGCTTCACGATCGCGTCGGGTGACTCGGTTCCCGGCTGCAGGACGAAGTTCGTGGTCGACGCTCCGACCTCGCCGCTCGAGCCCCGCGAGGCGCTCGCGGTCGACGTCGTCCCGAGCTTCCGGGCGCTGTAGCTGTCGCAGAGATAGGTCTCGAGCATGCCCTCCGACACCACGACGTTGCGGCGCGAGGCGAGCCCCTCGCCGTCGAAAGGCCGCGAGCCTGGAGCCTTCGGCAAGAAGGGATCGTCGATGATGGTGCAGAGCGGGCTCGCGACCGCCGTGCCGAGTCGACCGGCGAGGTAGCTCTGCTTTCGCCAGATGGAACCGCCCATCACCGTCCCGGCCATCATGCCGAGGATCGAGCGAGCCGCGTCCGGATCGAAGATCACCGGCGCCTCGCAGCTCGGGACCTTCCGCGGCCCCAGCTTTCGAAGCGTCCGCCGCGCGGCCTCGAGCCCGACCGCCTCGGCCGCATCGAGATCCGCGAAGTGGCGTCGCGCGGTCCAGTGGTGTCCGCGCCGCTTCTTGTGCCCCTCGTCCTCGACGACCGGCACGACCACCAGCGAGGCGTACGAGGTCGCGTAGCCGCCTCGAAAGCCGCCCGACAGCGCGAGCGCGAAGCTTCCGGCGGCGCGCGTGAAGGTCGCGCCATCGCTGTTCGTGATCCGAGGGTCGGCGTCGAGCGCGGCGCGTTCGGCCTTCTTCGCCCACTCGAGGGCGGTCGCGGCGGAGATTTCGCCGACGGCTGGATCGTAGAGCTCGCTCGGGGCTGCGACGCTCTTCGCGACGAGGTCGGGATCGGCCGGGCCCGCGAACGGGTCCTCCTGGCTCACCTCGACGAGCTCGAGGGCGTCCTCGACGAAGCGCTCGAGGCCGCGCTCCGAGAGGTCGCTCGTCGACGTCAGGGCGACGCGACCGCCTCGGATCACCCGCAGGCCGATGCCGCGATGGCTCGCCTCTTCGACGAGCTCGGGCTCGCCGAGTCGCACCTTGGTCGAGAGCTCGGAGCCCGCGCGCGCGATCGCTTCCGCGACGTCGGCTCCTTTCGACATGGCTCGCTCGACGACGCGGAGCGCGAGCTCTTCGAGCGCGCCGAGCTGGCGGGACGGATCGGTTCTGTCGCTCACCCCCAGGAGACTGAGCGACCGCCGCGCCTCCGTCAATCGCGCCGTGCGGCTCGGAGCGTCTCGACGCGTACGGCCGGGAGCGCTAGACCCCGCGGATGAACGCTGAGCGCCTCCGAGAGTTGCTCGTGCGCGTGCGCTCCGGCGATTGTGGCCTGGAGGACGCGCTCGAAGAGCTGCGCCGCTTGCCCTACGTCGACGTCGGGATCGCGACCGTCGACCACCATCGCGCGCTGCGCCAAGGGGTGCCCGAGGTGATCTTCGGCGAAGGGAAGAGCGGCGAGGACATCACGCGGATCGTCGAGGAGCTGTTGCGCGCCGAGTCCGACGTCCTCGTGACCCGCGTCGCGCCCGACAAGGCCTCCCTCGTTCTCGAGCGCATCCCCTCGCTTCGTCACAACGCGCTCGCGCGCACCCTGTCCCATCGGGGCGCCGAGGGCCCCTTGCGTCCCGCTGCGCCCGTGCTGGTCGTGTGCGCGGGCACGAGCGATCTCGCGGTCGCCGAAGAGACAATGGAGACGCTCGCGGCGCTCCGCATCGACGCGCGCCGCGTCGTTGACGTCGGCGTGGCCGGCCTCCATCGATTGCTCGCCCGACGCGACGAGCTGCTCGCGGCGAGCGCCGTCATCGCCATCGCGGGGATGGAGGGCGCGCTGCCGAGCGTGATCGGCGGGCTCGTCGCATGTCCCGTCATCGCGGTGCCTACGTCGATCGGCTACGGGTCGGCGCTCGGCGGCGTGACGGCGATGCTCGCGATGCTCACCTCGTGCGCGTCCGGGTTGACGGTCGTCAACATCGACAACGGCTTCGGGGCCGCCATGGCCGTCCACCGCATGCTCCCTAGGAACCCGTGATGCACGATCACCCCGACCACGACCACGGCGCGGGTCACCACCACGACCACGACCACGATCACGGCGCCGGTTACCACCACCACGACGCGGGTCACCACCACGACCACGACCACGACCACGGCGCCGGTCACCACCACCACGGGGCGGCTCACCACCACCACGGCGAGTGGCACCGCCACGACGCGCTCGAGCGCGACGCGGGGCGCGGCAAGCTGCTCTTCCTCGACTGCTTCAGCGGGACCGCCGGCGACATGACGATCGCCGCCTTGCTCGACCTCGGCATCCCGCTCGCGGTCGTCGAGGAGGCCGTCCGAGCGCTACCCCTCGAAGGGTATCGCCTCGTCGTCGACCACGCGCATCGGAGCAGCCTCGTCGCCACCACCTTCGATGTGCAGGTCGATGGCCGACAGCCGGAGCGAACCTATGGGGCGATCGACGCGATGCTCGCCTCCGCTCCGCTCGACGAGGCAACCCGAGGCCTCGCGCGCCGCATCTTCCGCCGCCTCGGAGAGGCCGAAGCGCGCGTCCACCGCATGCCGCTCGAGGAGGTCCACTTCCACGAGGTCGGGGCGGTCGACGCCATCGTTGACATCGTCGGCGCGGCCGCCTGCATCGCGTACCTCGGCGCCGACGTGGTCGCGAGCCCGGTGCCTCTCGGGCGCGGTTTCGTCCGCGCGCGCCACGGGATCCTCCCGCTGCCCGCGCCAGCGGCCGTGACCTGCCTTGCCGGGGTGCCCACGTACGGCGTGGAGCTCGAGGCGGAGCTCGTCACCCCCACCGGCGCCGCGATCCTCGCGACGGCCGCGACCCGTTTCGAACGCTGGCCCGCCTTCGCCCCCGAGCGCATCGGCCTCGGCGCCGGCAAGGCCACGTTCGCCGACCGCCCGAACTTGCTTCGCGTCGTGCTCGGCACACCGACCGCACGCGAGCCCGCGCCGACGCATGTCGTGCTCGAGGCCAACGTCGACGACCTCACCGGCGAGCTCGCCGGCCACGCGATCGCCGCGCTGATGGCGGCGGGGGCGCTCGACGCGTGGGCTCTGCCCGTCACGATGAAGAAGGGGCGACCCGGTCTCGTCGTCTCGGCGCTGGCGCGTCGGCTTGACGCCGCGGCGGTTGAGCGCGCGATGCTCCGCGAGACGTCGACCCTTGGCGTCCGCCGGACCGAGGTGTCTCGCGTCGAGCTCGAGCGCGTCTCGATCGACGTGACGACCCGCTTTGGTTTGATCCCGGTCAAGGTGTCCCGCGGGGATTCGCCCGACCTCGAGCATGCGAAGCCCGAGCTGGACGCCTGTGTGAAGGCCGCGACGGAACACGGCGTGCCGCTCAGGCTCGTGGTCGAGGAGGCGGTCGCCGCGTACCGCGCTCGCTGAGGGCGGAGCGCGGTCAGCCCTTCTCGATCGGCATCATGTCGGCTTCCCACATGAGGAAGCCGCCCTCGAGGAAGGGCAGCGCGATGTCTTCGGCAGCGAGCTTGTCGACGAGCTCCTTCGTGCGGTCGCCCGCGCGGCAGTAGAGGACCGGCTGCCCGAGCATGTAGAGCTCCGCCAAGCGGCTCTGGATCTCCTCGAGGGGGATGTGCTTTGCACCCGGGATGCGCGCACGACCGAACGACGGCGCGTCGCGCGTGTCGACGGGGACCACGGCGCGTTGCTTCAAGAGCTCGGCCAGCTCGGCCGCGCGGATGGCGCCCTCGGCCCGCGGCAGGAACGGCTCGACCAGCTCACGCAGCCTGGCGCGCGGCACGACGCCGCGCTCGGCGCCGACCGGTCGCCCCTGAAAGAACACGATGTAAGAGGGGACCGACTGCACGCGGAGCATCGTGGCGAGGCGCTGCGAGCGGTCGATGTCGACCTTCACGACATGGGCCTTGCCCTCGAGCTCCCGCGCGAGGACCTCGAGCTCGGGCGTCATCTGCTTGCAGGGCGCGCACCACTCCGCGAAGAAGTCGACGAGGACCGGTAGCTCGCTGCGCAGGACCTTGGCTTCGAACTCGTGTTCCGCGACGACCGGCAGTGCCATGCCGGCTACATAACGTCGCTGCCCGGTCCTGTCACGGGCTCGCGTCAGAAAGTGCGGCTCTTCACGAGCAGCTCGGCGATGGCGCGCCGCCCGCTCCCCTTCGAGTTGATCGAGCGTCGCGCGCGGAGCGTGACGAGGTCGAAGTCGCGCCCATAGAGGTCGACGACGGCCTTCGCGGACGAGTTCGATACGAGTACGTGGACGCCTCGTCTCGCGAGGGTGAGGGCGTGGTCGCGGAGTCGGAGCTGGGCGTCGTGATCGAAGCCGTCGGCGGTGTAACTCGTGAAGGACGAGGTGGCCGAGAGCGGCACGTACGGCGGGTCGAAGTACACGAAGTCGCCCGGCCGGGCGCGGCTCGTCGCGCGCTCGAAGTCGGCGTGAAGGATGCTCACCGTCCGCAGCGAGGCGGCGCAGGCGCGCAGGTTCTCCTCGTCGCAGATCGTCGGGTTCGAGTAGCGGCCGAACGGTACGTTGAAGCCGTTCTGGCTGTTGACTCGGTAGAGGCCGTTGTAGCCGGTCTTGTTCAGGTAGATGAACCAAGCCGCAATCGCCGCGTCTCCCTCCCGATCGATGTCGCGCGCGCGCATCGTGAGGTACTGCGCGCGGTTGTAGCGGCAGCGCTTCAAGCGCTCGATCACCTCGTCGGTCGCGTCACGCAGCCCCCGGAACGTCGCGACGAGGCGCGCGTTGGTATCGCTGAGCGTCGCGCGCCGTGGCGTCGTCGAGAAGAAGAGGGCCGCGCTCCCGACGAACGGCTCGTAGTAGCGCCCGAAGCTCCGCGGGAGGTGCGGCCTTATCTGCTCGAGGAGCGCGCGCTTGCCGCCCGCCCACTTGAGGAACGGCGTCGTGGCCTCGTCAGCCGATCGCCGAGCCATGCTCGCCCTGGGCTGGGAGAAAGGCATCGCGCACCCGCTCGGGGATCCGAGAGGGCCGTCCGCTCGCGCCGTCGACGAACGCCCATGTGGTCACCGCACGGGCGACCTCCGCGCCGTTCGCCACGAGGCGCGTGCGGCGCAGCGACGTCACGCCCGTCCAGCTCTCGATCCAGGTCTCGAGCGTGACGACGTCGTCGCGCAGCGCCGAGCGCAGGTAGTCGATCTCATGACGCCGCACGACGAAGTGCGCTCCGAGGTCCCGGAAGGCGTCCACTCCAAGGCCGACCGCCGTCGAGTGAGCGATGGCGGCGTCCTGAATCCAGCGGACGTACGAGATGTTCGAGGCATGCCCGAGCATGTCGATGTCCTCGTCGGCGACGACGCGCTCGACGCAGTGGACGTTCGAAGCTCGAGAGGGCTCGGACACGCCGAGACCCTACACCAACCCGAGCCACGCGCAGCCGCAATCGGGGACTGCCGCGAAGAGACGTCGAGGCTCGGGCCGGGAGGATGCGCTCACTTCACGTCGAACTCGGTCGACAGCGGCGCGGTGCAGCTCTTCTTGTCGCAGAAGACCGCCTTCACCTTGCCCTTGCTCGCACCGTCCGTCGTCTCGAAGGTCACCGAGTCCGCCTTGCCGTCGTGGATGCCTTCGTACTTGCCCTCCGCCTTGGTGAGCTTGGCACTGCCGAGCTCGACCTTGATCGGATACTCGACGTTGACGTGGAAGTCGCCCTTGCCTTTGACGACGATGGTGACCTTGCCGCCGGCGCGCTTGGCCGTGACGGTGCCGTGATCGGCGAAGCCTTCGGCCATGGTCGGCGACGAGAGCGCGAGGGCACCAGCGAGGACGGCGAGCATCGGGAACAACGAACGCATGCGAATACCTCCGAAGTAAGGACCATAGTCCATCCGCCTCGGGCGTGAAGGGCCCTCGGCGCGTTTCAGCACGTCTACGACGACGGGCTCGGGCGGCGCATCGGATCGAGCGCCTCGTCGAGGGCGTCGGCGAGCAGCTTCGTGGCGGCCACCGTCACCAGGATGGCGCCCGCGGCGAGCAGCCCTGCCACCTTTGAGCCGCCGGGGGCCACGGCCTCGGCGATCATCGTCCCCCACGATCGCCTCGTGCCCACGCCGAGGAAGGCGAGTGACGCCTCGAGGACGACGAGCGACGGTAGCGTCCCTACCGTCATCACGAGGATCGGCCCTGCGGTCGTCGGGAGGACATGGCGTCGCACGATCCGCCAGGGGGAGGAGCCGAGCGCGCGCGCCGCCAAGACGTGATCGAGCCCCATGAGCGCCATGGCGTCGACCCGGACGACCCGCGCGATTTCGGCGCCACGAACCGCAGCGATCGCCAACGCGAGCGCCAGCGTTGCGTGCGTCGGTGCGATGGCCGTCGCCAGCGCCGCAACGACCACGGTAGGCACGGCCAGGAGGAACTCGAGGGGCCGCGACAGGAGCTCGTCCCACGCGCCGCCGACCGTCCCTGCGAACGCCCCGAGGAGGGCACCGACACCCAGCGCCATGACGACGGCGAAGAGCGAAGGCGCAAGGGCGGCTCGAGCTCCGTATGCGAGGCTAGCGACGATGTCGCGTCCGAGCGCGTCGGTGCCGAGCGGGTGGGCCCGCGAGGGGCTCGCATGCGGCGCGAAGCGGCGCTCTGGGCTGGACCGAACCAACGGCCAGACGGCGAAGCCTCCGCCGTACTCGGCGTCGATTGCCTCGAGGCTCAGCGACGCGGCGCGGTCGCGCTCGCGAACCGACTCGAGGAGCGCGAACCGTCCCCGTGTCACCGCCACGACGGGTAGGTCGGCCGCGATGAGCTCTGCGAACACCGCCGTGAGCGCCACGGCCGCGAAAATCGAGAGGACCCAGCCGAGCCGCCGACGGGCTGCGAGCGAGCCCTCTGCGCGTCGTAGATGGCTCATGCGCGGCTCCCGAGCCGGTGGAGCAGCGGCCTGACGTGAGGGATCGCGACAGCGAGCACGACGTCGCTCGCGAGCAACGCAACGCCGCCCACGAAGGTGGCGAGGACCGCCGGTCCGATCACGCCGCCGACATCCGCCGACGCGACGGCCTCGAGCGTGGTCGCCCCGAGGCCATCGAGCCCGAACATGCGCTCGACCACGAACGAGGCCGAGAGCGCGAAGGGGAGCTCGAGCAGGCTCTCGGCCGCGACCGGTGCGACGGCTGCGCGGAGCCCCTCGGTCCACGCGACGTGCTGGCGCGTGGCTCCCCGCGCGAGCGCTGCGACGAGCCGGTCCCCGTCGAGGCGGGTCGTCGCGCGACTACGAGTCGAGAGGAGCGGCTTCGCGATCATTCCAAGCGTGAGCACCGCCGCTGCCCCGAGCCATTCGAAGCCAGGGCCGACGAGGACCCTCCGCACGACGGCGCCGAGCCCGACGGGCGTCGCGGAGAGAAGCGCTACCCCGAGCCAGGCAGCGCCGTGCCGCGTGACGGGTGTGCGCGCGAGCCCGCTCAAGACGCCGAGGCCGACCCCGAGGAGCGTGGCCGCGAGCCAGGCAACGCCGACGAGCGACATGCTCGCCGCCGCGCGCCGTAGTACGGGCGCCGCACCCGCTTCGCCGGGCAGGCGCTCGCCGATCCACTCCTGGGCCCATTTGCCGAAGCGCGACTCGAGCGCGAAGGCCATGATCCTGTCCGTACCCGTGAGCATCGCGTGGCTCGAGCGGCGCTCGAGCCAGAGGCGCCGCCAGCGCGCGAGGCAGCTCACGGCTTCGTCGACCGTGGCCTCCGGGGAGAGCCGATCCTCGCGCTCGGTGACGTGCGCGATGACGTCGACGTTGCGCGCGATTTCCCGCAAATCACGGGTCTCGACGCGCGAGGGGAGGAGCTCGAAGAGCGGCTCGAGCGCGAACGTGTCGAGGCGAAACACCTCCTCTTCACGCGCCCGGTCGCCGTAGACGATCCAGCGTCGTGTCGCGGTCCTCGCCGCGGGCAGACGAAACTCGACCTCGCTCGCCTCCCAGAAGCGGCTCCAAAAGCGCAGCACCGACTCGGGGCGTGCGGCCTCTTTCGCGTTTGGAAGGCCCATGCGCCGCGCGAGCGGTTCGAGCGACAGCAAGAGGCGCACGCGGTCTGCGGGCGCGTACGAGTCGAGCTCCGCCATCAGCGTGGGTAGGCCAGCTCCGCCGATTCGGACGAGTCGTCGACCGGCCTCTCGTTCGTCGTCGCTCGACTCTGGCGCGGCGACGAGATCGAGCATGGCGCGGCGCACGGCGGTCCGGACGTCGGATGGCCGCAGGTTGAAGAACACCGGCAGCTCGCGGTAGCGGACGTGCGGCGACGAGGGCGTCATTCGTTCGGGCGGCACGCGCGACAGCGCGAAGAACAGCAGCAGCGTGATCGCGAGCGCGCTCGGCAGGACCCAAAGCAAGCGGCGCAGCAGTCGCTCGAGCAACGCAGCTTCTCGCCTTCAGCGCAGGAAGTAGAGGTACGTGAGCAGCAGCGCCCCGACGAGCACCGCCCAAAACCAGACGCGCGAGCCATCGTCACGAGGCTCTGCCGGGATGAGTCGCTTGTCTTGCAGAACCTTCTCCCAGTCGATGTCGCCCTCGAAATCGTACTCGAGCTCGCCGTGGACCTCGATCGACGGGGTGTCGTCGTACGCGATCGAGCGACGCGACTCGATCGAGGCCGGGTCACCGAGCATCGAGGAGGGGACGTGGTACTTCGTGTACTTGAGGCTCGGGATCGCCTCGTCGTCGAGCTCGGGCAGGCCGGGGCCGTCGAACCGCGCCACAATCACCGAGATGTTGTCGTGTCCGCCCGCGAGGTTCGCCTCTTCGATGAGGACGTTACACGCCTCTGCTGGGTCCGGCGTCTGCGTAAGGATCTCGCGGATCTCGGCGTCGCGCAGCATCCCGCTGAGGCCGTCCGAGCACAGCATGAGGACGTCGCCTCGTCGGAGCCGCACGTGGGTGAGATCGACCTGTACCGTCTCGGCGGTCCCGAGGGCCTGCAAGATGATGTTGCTGTGCTCGAAGTTCTCGGCCTCTTCTTCGGTCAGCTGGCCTGCTTCGATCAGCTGGTTCACGAGCGACTGGTCGCGCGTCACCTGCACCAGGCGCTCGCCGCGCAGGATGTAGGCGCGGCTGTCGCCGACCTGACCCAGCAGCAGGTGGTCGTCCACCAGCGCCGCGACCGTCGCCGTCGTACCCATGCCGCGGCACGCGCGGTTTGACGTCGCCTCGGCGAGGATTCTCGAGCCAGCCGTCTCGATGGCGCGCACGAGGTCGAGCGCGAGGTGGTTGCGCTCGCCCTGCCTCGGCGTCGCGAGCATGTCATCGTGGATGATGTCGCCCGCCATTTGGCTTGCGACTTCGCCCGCGGCCGCTCCGCCCATGCCGTCGCATACGGCGAGCAGGAGCCCACCGCGCCCGACGCTCCAGGTCTGCGCCGCGTCGCCCTCGAGGCCGCGCGAGCGCGCCGTGAGGTCGGCCATGAGGAAGTTGTCCTCGTTGTGCTCGCGGATCTGCCCGACGTCGGTACGCCCGTAGAGGTGCGCGACGATCTGCGTGGCGTTCTCGCGGTCGCGGTCGCTGGCGCTGTCGCTGTCGCGGTCGCTGTCGCGGGCGCTGGCGCTCTCCCTGTCGGCGTCGCTGTCGCTGTCGGCGTCGCTGGCGCTCTCGCTGTCGCCGGCGCTCTCGCTGTCGCCGGCGCTCTCGCTCTCGCTCTCGCTGTCGCCGGC
>Ga0194129_10010568_pt1 | contig 10041 bp, 8 predicted proteins | sample TA2KigCa35mmetaG_FD_150862 | JGI IMG/M metagenome (GOLD analysis project Ga0194129, IMG submission 150862) | Freshwater microbial communities from Lake Tanganyika, Tanzania - TA2015038 Kigoma Deep Cast 35m | ecosystem: Environmental > Aquatic > Freshwater > Lake | place: Tanzania: Lake...
AGGGGAACCCCGCCCGCGGCAACCTGGTGCCCCGGCTGGTGGGATTTCTCTCCGAGGTGGAGCGCGAGTTTTTTGAGCTGATCTGCGAGGTCGACGGCGTGGGCGTCCGCAAGGCGTTGCGGGCGATCGTCCGTCCCGTCGGCGAAATCGCGTCGGCCATCGAGGAGCAGGATACGAAGAGCCTCTCCGGCCTGCCCGGCATTGGCGCCGCGACCGCCGAGCGGATGATCGCCAAGCTCCGCCGGCGGATGCCCAAGTTCGCCCTGCTGGTGGCCCGCGAGTCGCCCGCCGAGGCCGGGGCCGTGGCCGACGTGCTGGCGGAGACCTTCGACGTGCTGCGGTCGCTGGGCCACTCCGAGAGCGACGCCCGTCGCCTCGTCGACGCGTTGCGGGCGGAGAAGAAGAAGCCCAAGGACGTGCAGGAGGCCCTCGAGGCCATCTACCGACAGATGCACAAGCCGCGGTGACGCGGCGGGCCAGCAGCGGGGAGCGGGTAGACTGTCCACCGGCAGATTCGGAGCCGCGCGATGGACTCATTCCGCGAACCGTCGATTCAGGGCCGTGAGGAGCCGCCGCTCGAGGACCGCGCCCTACGGCCGCAGCGGATGGCGGAGATGGTCGGTCAGCGGGGCGTGTACGAGCGACTCGAGATCGCCATCGACGCGGCCCGCAAGCGTCGCGAGTCGCTCGGCCACATCCTCCTGGACGGGCCCCCGGGCCTTGGCAAGACGACCTTCGCCACCTGCATCCCCAACGAGTTGGGCGCGAGCCTGCAGATCGCCAGCGGCGCTGCCCTGGCGGCCCCCAAAGACCTGCTCCCCTACCTCACCAACGCGGCCGAGGGCTCGGTCCTGTTCATCGACGAAATCCACCGGCTGCCAGCCGCGGTGGAGGAGTTCCTCTACCCCGCGATGGAGGATTTTCGGATCGACATCACGCTTGGAGACGGCGTGGCGGCGCGGACCATCAACATGCCGCTCAAGCCCTTCACGCTGGTGGGGGCGACCACACGGGCCGGCCTGCTCTCCGCGCCGCTGCGGGACCGGTTCGTGATCCGCGAGCACCTCGACTACTACTCGCCGGAGGAACTGGCCGAGATCGTCCGCCGCTCGGCCACCAAGCTGTCGATGCCGATGGACGACGCGACGGCCGACGAGATCGCCCGCCGCAGCCGGGGCACGCCCCGGCTGGCCAACAACCGGCTGCGCTGGATCCGCGACTACTCGACCAGCCGCGCCGACGGTCGGCTCGACGTCGACATCGCCCGCACGGCGCTGACAATGCAGGGCATCGACGAGATGGGGCTCGATGGCTTCGATCGCCGGTATCTCGAGACGATCCAGCGGGTGTTCGGCGGCGGCCCGGTGGGAGTCGAGGCCATCGCCCACACCATGAGCGCGGCCCCTGACACGCTCGAGGACGATGTCGAGCCGTTCCTGTTGCGGTGCGAGTTCGTGGTCCGCACGCCCCGGGGCCGCAAGCTCACCCCCAAGGGCGACGAACACATCGGTGGACCGGCGGGCCGCGGCCGGTTGTTCTAGATTCTCACGGCGGTGATGCCGGCCCTGGCGGAGCCGGCGTCCGGCGAGCTGGCATGGGCCGGCGACCGGTCTTCCGGGCAACCCATTTGCCCGTCCTCTGGTGCGACGCTACGCTAGGGATCCTCTCAAGGGTGCCTTATGGCCGTTCCCAAGCGACGTCAGTCGAACCAGAAGACCCGTTCCCGACGGGCTCACGATTTCCTCACGCCCCGGCAGCTGACCTTCTGCCCCACCTGCGGCCGGGCGGTGCCAACCCATCGCGTCTGCGAGACGTGCGGTCACTACATGGGCCGGCCCGTCGTCAAGACCGAGGAGTAGTGGCTTGGGCACGGCTCCCGCGGGCGGCGGAGAGACGACGATCCTCTTTCCCGGGCAGGGGGCCCAGGCAGTCGGCATGGCCGGCGATTGGGTCGACGCCAGCCCGGCGGCGTCCGAACTCTTCGCCCGCGGTGCGGCGATCCTGGGCTACGACCTGCTCGGCCTCTGCCGCGGCGGTCCGGCCGACTGGCTCCACACGACCGCTGTCAGTCAGCCGGCCATCCTCGTGACGAGCCTGGCGGCGCTCGAGGTGCTGCGGGCCCGCGACGCGGCACCGCTCACAGCGGCACCGCTCACGGCGGGGCTGTCGCTCGGGGAATACACGGCGCTGGTGTTCGCCGGCGCGATCGGGTTCGATGATGCCGTCCGCGTCGTCGCCGAGCGAGGCCAGGCCATGCAGGACTGCGCGGAGGCCTCGCCCGGCGGGATGGTGGCGGTGCTGGGGCTCGAACGGGACGCGGTCGCGGCTCTCTGCGACGCCTGCCGCGGTGACGGCGTCCTGCAGATCGCCAACGTGCTCTGCCCCGGCAACATCGTCGTCTCCGGCACGCTCGACGCCTGCGGCCGGCTGGAGGCGGCGGCCCCTCAGGCCGGCGCTATGAAGTGCGTGCGGCTCCAAGTGGCCGGGGCCTTCCACACGCCGCTCATGCAGCCGGCCGTGGAGCGACTGGCGGCGGCCTTGGCCGTCGCCGAGATCAGACCGCCACGCATTCCGGTGGTCAGCAACGTCGACGCCGGGCCCCACACCGATCCGGACGAGATCCGCAGCCTGCTGGCCAGGCAGGTCGTCGGAGTTGTCGAGTGGCACGCCTCCGTGGCATACATCCTGTCCACCGGTGTTCGCACGGCCTGGGAGGTCGGTCCAGGCCGCGTGCTCCGCGGGCTCTTGAAACGGATCGACCGCTCCGTCGCCACCGGCGGCGTATTCGACTGACAGTTCCGGCGGCATTTTCCAGGGAGGCAACCGTGATGGCGGACGCGGGCGACGTGACGAAGAAGACCCAGCCGACGGGGCGGATCAAGGTCGATCTCTCGGGGCAGGTGGCGCTCGTGACCGGCGCCTCGCAGGGACTGGGGCGGGCGATCGCCGAGACCCTGGCGGCGAACGGGGCGACCGTCGCGCTCGTGGCTCGCTCGGCCGACAAGCTTGCCGAGGTGGCTTCCGGGATCCGGGCCGCGGGGGGCGCTGCCGAGGCGTTTCCCTGCGACGTGCAGCTCGGCGAGGCCATCCAGCAGGTCGTCGACGCGGTTGTCGAAAAGCTCGGCGGACTCGACATCCTAGTCAACAATGCCGGCGTCACGCGGGACACGCTGCTGCCTCGCATGAGCGACGAGGAGTGGGACACCGTCGTCACCACCAACCTCCGCGGGCCATTCCTCTTCATGCGGGCCGCCAGCCGGCCGATGATGCAGAAGCGGTACGGCCGGATCATCAACGTGGCGAGCGTCTCGGGCCTGATCGGCAACGCCGGCCAGGCGAACTATTCGGCGTCGAAGGCTGGCCTCGTTGGGCTGACCAAGACCGTCGCGAAGGAACTCGCCGGCCGGAAGATCACGGTCAACGCGGTGGCCCCGGGCTTCATCGCCAGCGACATGACGGCGGCTCTCGGCGACGTCCTGCTCGACGAGGTGAAGAAGCGGGTGCCGGCCAAACGGCTCGGCGAGGCGTCGGAGATCGCCGAGGCGGTGCTGTTCCTGGCCGCCCCCTCGTCCGGCTACATTACGGCCCAGACGATCGTGGTCGACGGGGGCTTGATCGGCTAGCGGACGCTGACGACGTGTGCCGCCACACGCTGCGGCCACGGCAGAACTTTGGAAATTTCGGCTTCCGACCGGACGGTCACGTGGCCGGCGGCGAGGGCTGACATCGGCCTCGGTGCGTGCGCGCCGGCACCGCCAGTCCGTCCCTGGATCAGCGTGATTTTCGCGGTCTGGACACATTCAGCCCCGCTCGGTTATATCTTCGCCGTGAACACGGGCCAACGGGGCGGTCTGGAGACTGCCTCGGTCCGTGCCGCGTCCGGCTCCTAGCCCGAGGAGGATTCGCAAGGTGGCATCAGTCCAAGATCGAGTGATCGAAATCGTGGCGACGCAGCTCGGGGGGAGCAAGGATCAGATCACCCGCGAGACGTCCTTCATCAATGACCTCGGCGCCGACTCGCTCGATACCGTCGAACTGGTCATGGAGCTGGAGGAGGAGTTTGAGATCAACATCCCCGACGACGCTGCCGAGAAGATCCAGACGGTCGGCCAGGCGATCGACTTCATCGAAAAGCAGCAGGCCTCCGGGTCGGCCGCCGGCTGAGCCGCGAGAGAAGCGATGAAGCGACGGGTGGTGGTGACGGGCCTCGGAGTGGTCACGTCGCTGGGGCGGGCGATCGAGACCTTCTGGCAGCGAATGTTGCGCGGCGAGAGCGGTGTCGGTCCGATCTCGCTCTTCGACGTGGCGGGATACCGGGTCCAGTTCGGCGGTCAGGTGCCCTGGGAGCCCGAGCAGGAGGAGATCGCGCCTCCCAAGGAGCTCAAGCGGCTCGACCGCTTCACGCAGTTCGCGCTGGCGTCCGCGAAAGACGCCGTCGTCGACTCCGGCATCGATTTCTCCAAGGACGACCCGTTTCGCTGCGGCGTCGTGATCGGCTCGGGCATCGGCGGGCTCTGGGAGTTCGAGGTGCAGGAGGAGCGGCTCCTGCACAAGGGTATCGACAAGGTCTCGCCGTTCACGATTCCGAAGCTGATGGTCAACTCCGCCAGCGGCCACGTCTCCAGCCTGTACGGCATCAAGGGCCCGAACTTCGCCGTCGCCACGGCCTGCGCGAGCGCCGCCAACTCGATCGGCTCGGCCCTGCGGGCGATCCAGTACGGCGACGCCGACGTGATGGTGACCGGTGGCAGCGAGGCGGCGCTGACGCCGATCGGCCTGGCGGGCTTCCAGAACATGCGGGCCCTGTCGTTCCGCTGCGACGCGCCGCAGGCGGCCAGCCGTCCCTTCGACGCCGACCGCGACGGCTTCGTGCTGGCCGAGGGGGCCGGCGTCGTGGTGATCGAGGAACTCGAGCATGCCCGCCGTCGCGGAGCGCGGATCTACGCCGAGCTGAAGGGCTATGGCGCCAGCGGTGATGCGGGCCACATCACGCAGCCCGACGAGGAGGGCCGGGGCGCCGGGCAGGCCATGGCCAACGCTCTCGCGGACGGCGGCCTGGGTGTCGACGACGTGCAGTACATCAACGCCCACGGCACGAGCACGCCGCTGGGCGACAAGGCGGAGACGGCGGCCATCAAGCGGGTCTTCGGCGCCGCGGCGAAACGGCTGTCGGTATCGAGCACCAAGAGCCAGCTCGGCCACACGCTTGGGGCCAGTGGCGGCATTGAACTGGTGGTCTGCGCGCTCACGATCGCCCGGGGCGTGATCACGCCCACGATCAACTACCACACCCCCGACCCGGCCTGCGACCTCGACTACACGCCCAACACCGCCCGTGAGGCCCGCGTCGACGCGGCCATGAGCAACAGTTTCGGCTTCGGGGGACACAACGCGAGCCTGTTGCTCGCCCGGCTCGATTCCTGACCCGTCCGCTTCCCGCGCGGAGAGCCCTCGGCCATGGACTGCTTGCGGCCGCACCTGGTGATGGGCCTCGTGGTCGCGGTGGCGGCGGTCTCCGCCGCGGCGCAGATCCCGTCCGACGCCGGTCAGGTCTGGAAGACCTACGACCTCGGGCCGTTCGTGACGGCGGCCGGGCCGGGGAGCGAGCGGCACGTCGTCGACTGGATCCTGCAGGACACGGGCTATCCCGCCTGGCATGGTCAAACGGCCGCCTCGCTGTCGGGGGGCGACGGCCGGCTGGCCTGTTTCCATACGCCCGACATGCAGGCCAAGGTGGCCGAAATCGTCGCCCGCTTCACCGATCATGCCGACCGGCCACACCGCTTCAGCGTGCGGGTGTTCGGCTTCGACGGGCCGCGGTGGCGGGCCGACGCCCGGCCGGCCCTGCAGCCGATGCCGACGGCCGGCGTGCAGGCCTGGATCCTGCCGCGGGAGTCGGCCACGGCGGTGCTCGCCCGGCTGCGGTCTCGCGGCGACGTGTTGGAGCTTCCGACCGGACCGGTGCTGGCCGCCAACGGACTGCCGGCCAACCTCACCGGGGGCCGGCGGCAGCCCTACGTGCAGGACTACCTGCCCACCCCCGCGGTCGCGCCGGGATGGCAGCCGCACCAAGCGACGTGTGACGAAGGACTGGCGATTGACCTCCAGCCGCTCGTCTCGGCCGACGCCTCCGCGGTGGAGGCAGCCTTTCGCTGCCGCATCGATCAGATCGAGAGGCTCGCGGCGCTCGCCCTGCCCGCGCCGGGAGGCGGGGCGACCGTGCTGGTGCAGGTGCCGCAACTGGCCGCCGTGAGGATCGGCGAGCGATTCCGCTGGCCGACCACGCACACGCTGGTGATCGGGCTCGGGTTGGTGCCCTGGCCGGTGCCCGCGCAGAATGGGGCGTTGTCCGCCCTCATTCCAGAGGTGGAGCGCCGCGACATCGCCGTCGTGGTGGAGCCCCGACCGGCCGGCGACCGCTGAGCGACCAACCAGCACGGGAAGAGAGACGGCATGAGCGAGCGACGGGTGGTGGTGACGGGGCTGGGCGTGGTCTGTCCGCTCGGGCTGACGACCGACGAGCTCTGGACGGCGTTGGTCGACGGCCGCAGCGGGGTGGCGGCCATTGAGTCGTTCTCGTCGGCTGGCCTGCCGTTGCACCACGCCGCCGAGGCCCGCTGTTTCACCGGGGCGATCGCTGATTTCGGCGACCTCGAGGCGGAACGCAAGAAGGCGATCCGCAAGGGACTCAAGGTCATGTGTCGCGAGAGCCAGATGGCCGTAGCCGCGGCCCAGCGGGCCCTCCACGACGCCGGCGACGCGGCGGCTCACCACGCACCGGAGCGATTCGGCTGCGTGTTCGGTTCCGACTACATGCTCACCCTGCCGGACGATTTCACCGCTGCGATTCCGGCCTGCCGGACGGCCGATGGTTCGTTCGACTACGACCGCTGGGCGAGCGACGGCATGCCGCTGCTCAATCCACTCTGGCTGCTCAAGTATCTGCCGAACATGCCGGGCAGCCATATCGCGATCTTCAATGACCTCCGCGGCCCCAGCAACTCGCTGACGGTCCGCGAGGCCAGCGGCCACCTCGCCCTCGGGGAGGCGTGCGCCACGATCCGGCGCGGCATGGCCGACATCATGGTCGCCGGCGCCACGGGCACCCGCGTGCACCCCATGAAGACCGTGCACGCCCTGCAGAGCGAGCAGGTGGCCCTGCCCGCGTCGGCCGACGACGATCCGACCCGCTGGAGCCGACCGTTCGACGAGCGCCGCCGCGGCATGGTGCTCGGCGAGGGCGCCGCGGTGCTGATCGTCGAGGAACTCACGGCGGCCGAGCGGCGGGGGGCCAGGATCTACGCGGAGGTCGTCAGCTACGGCGCCGGCTCCGCTGTCGACCGCAGGGGGATCGGCCGTCGCCGCCGGGCGTTGGGACAGGCGATTGGGGCGGCGGTGCGGTCGGCGGGCGCCGCGGCCGACCGGCTCGGCCACATCCATGCCCAGGGCGTGAGCACGGTGGTCGGCGACCGCGAGGAAGCGGCCGCGCTCGGCGACGTGCTCGGCGCCGCGGCCGCCCGGCTGCCGACGGTCGCTGCCAAGAGCCACTTCGGCCACCTCGGTGCCGGCAGCGGACTGGCGGAATGCGTGGCCAGCATCCTCGGCCTCGGCCGGGGGGAGTTGTTTCCCCTGATCAACTACGAGTCGGCCGACGAGGCCTGCCCAATCACGGCCGCCCGCCGGGGCGATCCCGCGGGAGAAAGCTTCGTGTCGGCGGCGGCCACGCCCCAGGGACAGGCGGGTGCCGTGATGGTCAAGCGGTGGCCCGGCAAGACCGCGGCTGCTTGACAGTCCCCTGCTCCTGGCCTACCTTGGCCTTCGGTCCTCGTGAAGAAGGCCTCTGGTTCGCGGACTTGATTCCAGGCCCTCCCCGGTCGCCGCAGGGCGGTCGTCCGGAGATGGTCTCGGCGCCCATGTCGTGGTATGGCGTCGGCAGTGCCGGCGGCGGCATTCCACGCGGTCCTTGCCGAGTGCCATGAAGCCTGATGAAATCCTCCGCATCGTCGACGCGATTCATCGCGACAAGAACATCGACAAGGAGATCGTGTTCCAGGCCATCGAGGCGGCCCTCGTGACGGCCCTCGCGCGGCAGTACGGCGAGACCTCCCAGATCGTGATCGTGATCGACCGCAACGACGGGACGATCTCGGGTTCCCACGACGGCCAGCCGATCGAGTCGGCCGAGCTCGCCGGCCGGATTGGCGCCCAGACCGCCAAGCAGGTCATCATCCAGAAGATCCGTGAGGCCGAGCGGGATGCCATCCACGACGAGTTCGAGGAGCAGGTGGGCCACATGGTCTCCGGCGTGGTCACCCGCTTCGAGGGTGCCACTGCTACGGTGACGCTCGGCAGCCAGGAGGCGATCCTGCCGCGCAGCGAGCAGATCCCCGGCGAGAGCTACCATCCCAACGAGCGGATCCGGGGCACGATCTTCGAGGTCCGCAAGGTTGGCAGCCGCGTCAAGATCATCCTCTCGAGAATCCGCCCCCAACTCGTGCAGCGGCTCTTCGAGCAGGAGATTCCCGAGATCGCCGACGGTGTGATCGAGATCCGGGCCATCGCCCGGGAGCCCGGCTACCGCAGCAAGGTGGCCGTGATCAGCTCCGACAACCGCATCGACTGCGTGGGGGCCTGCGTGGGCGTCCGCGGCAACCGCATCAAGAACGTTGTCGAGGAACTCGGCGGCGAGCGGATCGACATCGTCCGCTGGAGCGACGACCTGCAGGTGCTCGTGCCCAACGCGCTGCAGCCGGCCGAGGTGGACGAGGTCATCCTCTGCCAGATGCTCGGCCGCGGCATCGTGCTGGTTCGCGAAGACCAGCTGTCGCTGGCGATTGGCCGCCGCGGCCAGAACGTCCGGCTGGCGAGCAAGCTCTGCGGCTGGGACATCGAGATCATGACGCAGGAGGAACTCGACCAACAGATTGAGCGGGCCACGGCCGGCTTCGCTTCGATCGACGGTGTCGATGACTCCTTGGCCGAACGGCTCGTGGGCGAGGGCTTCCTGTCGTACGACGACCTGTCGGTGATCGAGCCCGAAGACCTGATGGAGATGGGCGGCCTGTCGGCTGAGGCGGTCGACGCGATCGTCGCGGAGGCTGAGCGGCGGGCAGCGCTGGCCGAAGAAGCCGCAGCCGACGAGCGTCGCAAGCAACGTGAGTCGGATCGGATCGCGAAGGCCACAGCCGACGCCGAGGCTGCCGAGGCGGCCTTGGCCATCGTCTCCGGAGCCGAGCCGCCGTCCCCGGCTGGACATGACGAGCCTGCGGCTTCCAATGGGGCTGCGGAGAGTTCCGGTGGGTCGCCGTGATGTTCGGATCGCAAGACGCGGCGGGGTCGGTAGGACTGAAAGAAGAGATTGGTTGGAGCAGCCGGCGGAAGCCGGCAGAAAGAGGCACGAGTGTCTGTCCGAATCTATACGCTGGCGAAGGAGATGAAGCTCGACAGCAAAGACCTGGTCGAGCTCTGCACCCGCGCCGGCATCCAGGACAAGGGCTCCGCCCTGGCCAGCCTCACCGACGAGGAGGTCGTCAAGCTCCGCGAGTTCCTCGCCGGCAAAACCAAGCCCGCTGAGCGGTCTGCCGCGGCGGCCGCCAAGCCAGGCGTGCCGGTTCGTCCCACGACCACCGCACCGGTGAAGCGTGAGGACTACATCGCCCCGGCGGGCGTGGTCGGGAAGGGGAAGCCACCGGAGATCGCCCCGCCCAAGCCCCCGGCGGCGGGCGGGCCGCCGGCCAAGCCCCGACCTGGTTCCCGGTCGGCGGATGGAGCCAAGCCGATGCCCCGCCCCGCCTTCAAGCTCGCGCCGCTACCCGCGGCCGGCCGCGCTCCGCCGCCTGCGACCCGCAGCTCGCAGGAGCCCGTCGCCCAGAAGCCCGACGTCAAGCTGCCGCTCGATGCGATCCGCAGCGCGAAGCAGGTTGGCGCCAAGCCGCTGGCCGACCACATGCGAAAGGCCGAGCAGCGGCAGGCCGGCGAGTCGGGCCGGCCCCAGACCGCCGGCCCGCTTCGCGGTGCCGGTGGTCCCGGTGCCGCGCCGCT
>Ga0194129_10010571_pt1 | contig 10041 bp, 4 predicted proteins | sample TA2KigCa35mmetaG_FD_150862 | JGI IMG/M metagenome (GOLD analysis project Ga0194129, IMG submission 150862) | Freshwater microbial communities from Lake Tanganyika, Tanzania - TA2015038 Kigoma Deep Cast 35m | ecosystem: Environmental > Aquatic > Freshwater > Lake | place: Tanzania: Lake...
TCTAATTCTTCGGGTTCAAATTAAAAGGGGGTGATCCTGATCTCGGCAGGGCTAATCCCCCTGCAAGCCCGCGGGGAGCTGATCCCCGCATTTTTATGTTTATACGTCTAGAGTTTGCTAGAATATAAATATACTTGAGATTTTTATGGATAGAGCTAGTGGCGCCCATATCTACAACCAAGTCAACGGTGGCTTGGAAGATAACCCTGCTTGGGAACCACGGCATGTAGATATCGTTTCTTCTGGTGATGATACGTTTGAGTCTAGGCGTGCACTTTATAGTCAAGTAGAAAGGGGGTTTCAAACTACTTATACTGCTGATGCACGGGCCATTGAAAAGACTGAGCTTTTTAAACACAACATTGTATTGATGGCTTCACAAAGGCAGCCCGAAGGCAGAACTATACCTAGGGGTGTGATGTCTTATGAAGGGTCTAGTAATAATGAATCTCTTACTTTACATGCCAAATTCTTACAGGCTACTACAAAAAAGCATGAAAATTTAACAGCTATTTTTACAAGTAATTTTTCTGAAGGTGGTTTACATGGACGAAGAACTAGTTCAGTAGTGCCTGACTTAGGTTTGCGTAATAAAACTAAGTATCAAAACAATACGTACTATGCTTCTAAAGATACTGGATGGGCACAAGATGCCCAAAGAATAGCAGCTGACCTTAGAGAAGGTAAAGTACCAAAATCTGGTAATGATCTTACAGTAAGTTCTCCAAACGACTATAAAACTTTAGAAACTAGGTTACTAAAGGCATTTAAACCTACAAAAGAATCTAGTTCACAAGTTATGTATATAGACTCAGCAACGGTAACATCTCCTGTACTTGTTGAACTTGCTGGAAAACACTTAAAAGCTGGAGGAACTGTTAAGTTATCTCGTAGCGGTGATCCAGAAACATTAAAGTCTGAAAATAAATTAATAGATACACTTTCTTACCTAAATAGTAATTCTGCTGGAACTTTAATGGTAGGTGAGTACAAAGATAAAGTTTATGATATTACACATAACAATCGTATTGTACGTGGTGATACTATTTCTGTTGGTACTGCAAGGTTTAGTAAAAGTAATCTTGGTAACAGTAATGAGGTAGACGTAACAGCAATATTTCAAAATGGTAGTGAAGCTGATAAAGCTCGTAAAAAGTATGAAGAAACATACAATTATGAACTAGTTGAAAAAGTTACAGGAAATCATTTTATAGACTTTGTGCATGCTCAAAAAATTACAAATCGCGTAAATATTCGAGTTCAAGCACAAGTCACGCCACGCATGCGCCAGATGGTATCGGCTGCTGGAGGTATCTCAACTTCAAGTGCAGGTGGTGGTGTATTAAGCTCTTCGTTCGTTGAGTACAATTCACGTATTGAAGGTTATACTCCGCAGTCTGCTTACTTTGAAGCTGACAAAGATTTGAAGTACCTTCAAGAGATTGAAGCTGACTGGTTTTCCAAGCGAACCTGGGGTGAAACCTGGGGTCAGCTAGGTAACCGAGGCATGATCTCCAGCATGCTTATTCAAACTGCAACAGACTTAAACAATAAAGCTGGTAGCTGGTTTAGTGCAACAAAGGAATCTGTAGATGCACGTATGAACTTGTACTATCGTGCAAAGACAACTTATGAAAGTACAGTACTTCCAGATATTGTACGTGGTGGTTTAGATTACTTTGAAAACATGGAAATGAATATCCTGGGATTCTATACTGCATCCACAGGATATGCAATGTTACGTAATACTGCTATAAGTTCCATAAAGTTTTTAGCTCGTGCTGTAACCGGAGATACCCTTGAAAACAGTAAGAGTACTACTGGAAAACTTATACATAAGATACTAGTAGCACCGGGGAGAATATCTCGTTCAATAGCTGGTGACGTATCTTCAGGGCTCATGAGTCGTGTAGCTCATGCACTAGATGTATTAATGGGTTTTGAGAGTAAAGGTAGTATTCAATACGCAATTGATAGTGCTACGTCAGAGTTAATTAATTTAAATAAAAGTACTGGTGATGTAACTCGTTCAATTATGAGATCTGGTACACGAGTTGTACAAAATAACTCGTTTATGCGACTGACTATGGTTTCATTTGCATCTGAATTTTTTATTAACATGCATAGAGCTCAATCAAAAATTGTTGCAATGATGGCCAAAGGCGAATTTCGTAAAGCATTAGTATTTACTGGACGAATGGTTTTTAAAAAACAACGTAATGCAAATAGTGCAAAGCTCGGCTTACGCTATAGTTTTGTAAAAATGGGGTCTGCTGGTCTTTTTGGCATTATCATGCTTGACAAGATCACAGGGTACTTAGGCCAACACGCAGGCGGAATTGACGTACAACGTATAGACCGTGCTAACGAAATTCTAAGAAATGCTGCAGCAAAAATTGGTGCTGGAAACATAACTCCGGTTCAAATGACAAATACTGGAAACGTTGGAATAGATTTTTCAGACAATTCATTTCAAAACACAGCTAAAGTTTTAGCTGCTTTACCGCGCGCTGTTGTATACGGCATGAAAGCCTTCTTTACAGATTTATTTTGGGGTGAACATGCTGGTTCCATGCAAGATATTTTGGGACCAGACATTGTAGTAAAGGGTCAAGAAATGGCTGCTGCTCAAAAAGCAGCCTTGATGGGTAATGAAAAGCTTGCTGCAGCTTATGTATTACTTGCAAACCAGGGAGCAGACAATTTTAAAGACAGCTTGTTTAAGGCTGACATGTGGCGTAGCTGGGTTGTACAGGCTACACCAAACCCCATGATCTTTACGTTTACGTGGTCTATGACGCAGCACAGGGCTGGTAGGTCTAGCTTGTCTCATGAACAAGAAGACGTTCAAGAGTTTGGTCTTACACTTCAGGGACCCGTAGCAGTAAAGATTGGTTGGTCTGTAGACCTGCCATTCAGATTCAAACGACAGCTTGGTAAGAGGGCAGAAGAAAAAGCCGGTTATGGTATGTGGGCTTTTGAATACAAGCCTGGAAGTAGCTTTGCAAGCGTTATTGGTGCTACTGGGTTCTTACACCTAACTGACAATATTTTTAAAATCGGTGCACACTTTGTAAGCCACATGCTACACCACACGTTATCGCCTTTCTTTCAACGACGCGGTATGCATTCTTGGGCAGGTGTAATCAGGGGTGCTGGAGAATTGGTTGGTGACATAATTGATTCTGATCACCAGTACATGATTAACCCAAATAAAGTAGGTAAGGGTAAGGGCGGAATTATTTCCGTACCAAAGATTAGCCCTGCTCGAGCCCTTGCTAGGATTCTTACACTGCCGGCAACAATGCCAATTTATACCGCAATTACAGTAGCTAACATGGGGTTAGGCCTTATTCAAAGAGGTCATTGGCATCTTGTATTCAATAACAAGTCAAAGTTTATTCAAGAGTTTGCTAAGAAAGCAGATGGCAGTCTTACAAAACTTGGTTCAATATTTGAATCAAGCCTAAAAGGAAACCTTGGTATTGATCACATAACACGAGCAGCTGTACGTGAACTGCTAGATATGGATGAGGCTTCATTCCATAAAGAATTTGGTGCAGATAAAGACTTTAAACAATATAAAAGAAGCATAAATGGAATACTTCGTGAACGAACTATTAGAAATCCTTGGAATGTCGTTAGTTACCTTGGTGATAAAAGTGTTTCCAGAAGTACTAGAGCACTTGTTGCTAGTGCTCACTTAGGGTTTGCAGCATTAACTGGTTTTGCGCTTTTCCTTGCTCATCAAGCTCGGACAGATGCGTACTCTGGTTTTGAAGTACAAGCTAATCAAGCTTATGACTTGGCTAACCGGTTTACTCGCTGGGCTGCTAGTAAAAGTGCAGATCAAGTTGCTGCATTAAACAACAACAACCCTACATGGCTTTATAGGTTAGCAAGCAAAATTGACTACGAAAATGGCCCAGACATCTTCCGAGGTGTACTAGCGTTTGTTCGTGGTGGTTTGCTTATGTTTGATACAACAGGGCATTCTGGTACACCAAACTGGATGGTAGCTGGTGCTGGGGTTATTGCAGAAGGTTATATGCTTGCAGCAGCAGGCTTACGCGGAGATGAGGTTACTTGGGACCCTATAACCAACGGCGGTATGTGGAGGCTAAAGAAAGGGGGTATACAAACACCTGGCATAGGAAGCACGTTGTTAACTTGGGCAACTGGTGTTTTAAGGGCTTTTGTAAAAGGGTCATACCATCCGTTAGGACAAGATCAATATGTCATGATGGGTGCCTTTGGTCTTACCTATAAGGATACAGATAAAGACAGCACAGATATTGTAGGTAGGTTTGCCCAGTATGGGACAGCTATGTTCTTTACTTCTGGTTTCTCTGAATCAATGGTTTTAAGGGTAGGTTGGGAAAAACGTTATTACCAAGAATCAAAATATGCTGCTGACATTGCTGCAAAACCATTTGGTTTAAGACAGCGTATGAGAGACAGGCAAATAAGATCTGGAAAGATGTACCGGGATAACGTTGTTGCACAAGCTACCAGTTGGGGATTACGCGCTGAAATTGCAAGAAGAAATGATTTGTTTAGATGGGTTAAAAATGTAGATGCCAGGGATTTAGCATTCATACCTGGACTTATATCCGGGGATAAATCTGGACTTACAGATAAACTTACAATTCGTAGATTTAAAGAACCAACAAGTAAAGCTGATCAAGCTATGCAACGCATGATTGAACAATATTCAAAAGATGTTGTTGCAAGTGGAGATAAGCCTGGAAACATTGAAGAACTTGATGAAGAGCTAGACTACCAACGCAGTGTTTTAGAAAATACGGAGCTTGGTGAAAAACTTGGGAAGCTAGGCTTAACTGTCAGTATGACCCCAGAAAATTTCAAAGCAGATACTGGATTTGGTTATAAGCTTATGCTTTATGGTGGCTTGGCAGCAGCAGCTACTATTGCGTTGACAGCTGGTGTGGTGGCCGGTGCAAAGTTTGCATACAACAAGCTTGGTCCAGGTGTTAGACAAAAGTTAGGTATCATAGGAAACGCTGCTGAACAGCGTATTCATCAACAAATAGCTCGCGCTGTAACCCCTGTTGCAAAAATGATTACTGCCTTTGAACTTCCTGGTGGAAAGGGTGCAGCAATGGCACTACAGGTTGGTGACGACGTTTATGTAAAAGGACGTTCACCAGCTTACGGTTCGGGTATGGATGAAGCTTTGGAAGCTAGTAAAGAAGTTAAAGCTTTAGAAAAGAAAGCAAAGAAAATGCCTCTTTCAGAAGCTGAGCAAAATTTACTTGATGCAGCAAAAGAACGTGCTTCTATAGAAGATGTATTTTGGTCTGCAGATGATATGCAAAAAGGGCCTCTTAGACCTTTTTACCGTATGTTAAATAAGGCTCATGGTTTATCAAAACAAGTAGCTAGTTTAGCAAAACTAAAAAATGTAACATTTTTAGAAACTAGTGTAAGATTAAAACGTTTAACTGCAAATATTGCTGAAATACATAAAGACCTTACAGATTTAAGAAGTACTCTTGAACAGTTAGGTACAGCAGACTTAGATGATGGACTAAGAGCTAGTTTTGAAAAAGGTATAAATAGACTAGAAAAACTTAATCAAAATCTAGAAAATCAGTCAAATCGTATAAAGAGCGTATTTGAGCATTTTAGAAAAAGTCTTATTGATCCAAATACTGGGGACTTAAATAAATTACATACAACTTTAAGCCACGGTAAGACAATTATAGATATTCCTGGATCTAGTCCAACAAGCTTGTTGGACGAATTAACAACTGTTCAGAAGACCCTAGAAAATTTAACACCTGAACTAACAAAGGCTATGGAAGAAGTCGGTGAAATTAAAAGGGTTGGTACCGTTGGGGACATTAGAGGAATTCTTGAAAAACTCGGTATTTCTGGTAAAAAGCTAGACATAATTGCTGACATGGAAGATGTTATTAAAAAATCTACTGGCAGTAAGCCCAACTCAAAGTTTGTAGATTTGTCTTTTGTTGATGAGTCTGTTGAAGAATTTAACCGTAGATTACTTACAGACGTTGCTCAAGAACTTGAAAAAGATACTCCAGGTGCAGGTAAAAAACTTCTTGAAGAACTTATTGAAGGCGTTGACGAAGGTAACAGTGGAAATGTAGCAAGACGTTTAATTGCTAATCATCAGGCTGGAACATCTGAAGATATTACTGCAAGAAAGCGTGGAAAACTTACAAGAGAAGAAATTAAGGCTGTACTTAATAGGTTACGTGGCGGTAAGACTACGGCTGAAGAAGCTAATGCAGCTTTAGATGCTACAATTGACCACTTATACTCTAAGCATTCGGTTGGTTCATCCGCACGTATGATTAGTAAAGGACTTTTTGGTGGACTTGCTTTTAGACTAGGTAACGTAGATTTTAGTATTGGCTTATTTAAAACATCTAGTCAACTTTTAACTGGTGGATTATTTCTCCAATTGTTTAGTCTTAAGCCTTTACAGACTACAGCTTACTATGCAACTCGTCAAAACTTAAAAGAAAACACAGAACAACAAAGGTATGAGTACGCAGTAGAAACTCGTCGGGCATGGATTGAAACTGTAGCTGGTACAGCTGGAACGATTGTTGGTTCTGGTGCTGGTGTAAAGCTTGGTAGTTTAATTGCTGGCGGTGTAGGTAACTTAATGAAAGCTGCCGCATCAAGAATTTTACTACTTGGTCGACTTGCAAATTTTGTATCTAATTTTGCAATGGCTGGAGGACCTGTTGGTATAGGAATAAAACTAGTAAGTATGGTTACTATTGGGTTACTAACAGACTTTGCAGTAAGAAAACTTATGGAAGATCCTGAGAGTATTATGGCTCAAAAGGGTTCTAAAATGTCAGACCCTAGTTATATGGGTAGTTTATTTACTGCTGTAGAAGAACAAAACTTGAAAATATTTAAATACTTTCAAGCAAAATCTAGAAAAATTTTAAAAGCTAGATATACAAATAAAGGTTTAGATTGGAAAGATAGTATTATTGATGTTCTTTACTTTGGTATATGGAATCCTAACAAACTTGAGGCCCCTGGAGTCGGTCCAATTAGAGCATTATTTGATGTCATTAAAAATGAAAGCGAATCTCGTGGACTCGGTGCTGCCTCAACGTGGGAGTATGCTGGACTATCGCCAAGTACAACAGTACTAAGAGATTTTTCTTCTAAGAGTGTACTGTTTTATGGAAACATTTTTGATATGTCTGCTTCTGAAATTACGAAACAACAATCGTTAGCCGTTATGGACCCCGAGGGGTGGGCTCATGAAGCTATGCATGAAAGCCTGTTTGGTGGTATGGCCCGTAGCAAGATTATCGGTCCAAACAAAGACGGTTCAGATCCATTGGGTCCAGCTTGGATACGAGATGAATTTAGAAGTCAAATGTTCAAGCCTTTATACATGGTAGACACAAGTATAAATGCTGAACTAGCCCGTAGAGGTGATTTAAACAGTCAAGTATTATCAAACATTGTTAATCAACGATCATTAATGGGTAGAGTTGCTTCTAATATTCCCGAATATGATCCAAGATCTGGTGGTAATTTAAATCCTGGAGCGTATTTAATTTCAGTTGTTGACCCAACAAAATTTGCTATGATTTTTGCAGAACCTAAATACAGTTTAGAGTCAGTTACTATTCACAAAAAAGACGAATACGCAGTAACTTATAATAAACATACCCATACTGGTGTATATCGAGGTAGGTTTTATCCACCAATTTCAGCAAAAGCTACAAAAACTACAAAAACTCCTCCAGGAAAGCCAAAAGCAAGGGCTCCAGTTAAAGCCTCTTCAGTACCCATCATGTCAGCAATGGAAATAAAAATGGATCCTCTATTAAGGGCACTAAGAAATGCAGCTCTAAAAGTAGCAGTAAAAGCTAAAAAGCTAGAAGAAAAGCTTAGCAACAAAGCTCAGGTCGCAAATGTATACTTTGTACCAAAAGTAGATGTCAAAAAAGATGATGCCCACCATATTGCAACAGATACAGCTAACAAACAACATAACCGCGGTAACGCTTTTGCCGAGCGTCTAGCTGATGTTAGCCATACTGGATTAATTCTTGGTGGGCACCTTACACATGATAATCACGATATTGCCACATCACGTTCTGTTGATACATCGGACACTGGTGTAGCAAATTACCGGACAGATACCTTTACTGCTTAGGCAAAACGTTCGCCGGTTAAAACAACCGTGTAGGTTCCTGCTGGTAGAAGCTTTAGGTAAGCTGCACGGTCATTTGACCTAAAGGGAAACCCAGCATCATCTACTAAGTTACTTGTTAGCGTAACACTACCGTCTCCCCAGCTTGCTTGTAAGGTATTGCTGGAGTTATAGATCTTGGCAGTAAATGCACCGCCACCAGTGCGTGTAATATTTACACTTGCCAACTGGGCACGCTCACCCAGTTCAGAAATCTTCAGATTACCATTTGAATCTGTTGCACTTGTAACTGAAACATCAATTGCACCTGGACCAGGTCTTCCTGCAATTGTAGGCTCAGCTATAACGTTTGCAATAACCCTGCCAAGTAATAGCCAGCTTCCCTGGTATACAACAGCTACGCTATTTCCACCACTAAAATTGTCTGCAGGCATTACAGTATCTTGTTCATTTGGCTGAAGAAACACGTTTACAGATGCTGTGCTAGCAACTGAACCAACACCTAAAATATTGGTTGCAGTAATTTCACCTTGACCAGCAATGCTTACAACTGCTGTTCGAGCATTTGGATTATAAGAAACAATAATGCCCTTGATCATTTTATGAGCTCCTATACTGTCCCAGAAGACGGATCTTCATGAGGTAGCGGGGTATATTCAATCGGGGGAAACTTTGTAGGTCCACCATACATCTTGCTGGCGTAATCGTGGTCAAGACGTTCGCGTGGAGGCTGATGTTTCAGTTTACCAATAATATAATATTTTTGACTGTAGGGTACAGGTGTAAGCCCACGAGTACGGTTTGGTGTTTCTAACCCAGTTGGTCCAGAGGGCACTCCGCGTACAATTACCCATTCGTCGGGGAGGTATAATGCGCTGGGTTCTAGATACTCTAGTTTTCTTGCAACGCTATAAACTTCTGGATTCATAAGGTGATACGGATCAGACTCTACGGGTTCCAGTTTTACTGAACCATCTGAGTTGTAACCGTAAAGACCAATAAACTGCACCGTGCCTTTTTGACTAGCTACGTCAAAACTAACGACACGCGCATGTATTTCTTGGTGATGTCCCGGGATAAATAGACTCATATATTTATCTTACAATGGTTTCAGCAAACTGAGACCCTGTTTAAACTCAGCAATTTGCTTGAGCGCGTTGGCTTTCTCGCCGGGTTTCATGCGGTCTAGAATATCCAGCACGGCCATCTTGTAGGCTTCATCGTCCTTCATCTTCTGAAGCTTTTCTACAAGGTCTGCAGAAAGCTTCATGTATTGCCTTAGCTCTTTTAGGGTGTTGAGTTTCAGGTCAGGGTTCTCTTCAGCAATAGCGTCTTTAAGGAGCATCAGCAACTCGGTGTAATGGCTTTGTAGCTCATCTGCTACGTGGAAAACAGAGCGTTGGTGAACCTTGCGTTTTTCCGGTGCCGGCATAGCACGGTATTCTCGCAGATACCTTGCAACCTGGTCTTCGCTAAACTGAAGTTTGGTAGCAATCTCTTCGTTTGTAAGTCCTGAGCTTTTTAACCTGATAACTTCGCTACCAAGACCAAGCTTGTCAATCTCGGTCTGAACATTACGTTCAGGAACTTCCAGGGCACCTATGCTGCCTGGATCTGGGACTAACACCATGCCTTCAAACTCTTCCCCACAATGGGGACAAGAGTCTGCAGGCTTAGATTTAAATGGGCCTGTCACGGTTATCTCCGTCAGGATTTACGTTTGCTTCTGCGCCGAGAATTAATTCCCATACGCATCGCAGCTAATATTTGTTTCTCTACGCCGGGATAGTTCTTTTCCAAAAACTTTAATACTGTTTCGTGAAACACTTCGCAGTTAGATAGTACTGAGTAGTTTTTAT
>Ga0194129_10010573_pt1 | contig 10038 bp, 12 predicted proteins | sample TA2KigCa35mmetaG_FD_150862 | JGI IMG/M metagenome (GOLD analysis project Ga0194129, IMG submission 150862) | Freshwater microbial communities from Lake Tanganyika, Tanzania - TA2015038 Kigoma Deep Cast 35m | ecosystem: Environmental > Aquatic > Freshwater > Lake | place: Tanzania: Lake...
TTTTCCCTTCCATTTAGCGTATTTACTCCAGTAACAGAGTTGCCGATATATAATCGCTAGTGTTCGTCCTCTTGCCCCTCCACCAAAGCGACGGGCAGTTTCTATATGCAGCGGCACCACACGGGCACCAGAAGACACAGCAACGCTAGGGGTTGCTTTTCGGGCATTTCCCATTAGAGTGATTGCGGTTGACTATCGGTAGGAGGAGTTGGTGCTCCTCTTGCGTTGATGGCGTTGGGGTTTGCTCCCCAACGCCATCGTTGCTTTTTAGCGGCATTTCATCAAAACGCAAGGTTGCGAGAAGGTTTTTCTCATCTGGCGTGGGTTCTTGCGAATATGAAAGCAGTGGCGGCGGTGCTGCTTTTTTTATGGACTTGCCCGGCGATTTATAAAGTGCTATGGTGTGCCTGCGTTCATTTGGAGCCCTCCTATGAAAGTTGAGCGCCATGGGGCATCTATCACTATTGATGAGCAGACACGATTACAAATCAAATTGAGAGTACCATATAAGTTTGGTGTTCTCTTCGATATTCTTTATTTTACTGGATGTAGAATAAGTGAAGGTATTCAGATACGATGGATAGATATTGTAGATAATACTATTATATTGCGTAAGGGAAATACAAAAGGTAAATCAGGAACCAGAGAAATACCAGTTCCTGCATCACTTATAGATGATATTGGCAGATTACCTAACGAAGGAGCATTTATTTTTAGTGGTAGGAGTGGGCAAGGGCATATTCACCGAACAACAGCAACGTATCATTTATCAAACGCTTGCGATGAACTTGGGTTAAAAAACCAGTTTTCATCTCACGGATACAGGAGAACAACTCTTACGGCTCTCCATAAAAAGAATGTGCCTCTTAAAGTTATAATGAAGATTTCAGGTCATTCATCCTTAGGAGCACTCCAACGATATATTGATGTTGATGATGAAGAAATCGTAGCAGCAGTCCAAAAACTCTGGTAAGTTCAGCACACTAAATTTTTTTACAAAATGGATCTCACACCAACAACTCCCGAGTTCACCAACTTTGATGAGGATTCAGGCAGAATAAACCTAGATATTTTTCGTAAGCATTATAAAATACCTGCTGCAGACATTAGAGCAATATGCAAAGAACTGAACTATGAGATTGTAAGAGAAGGTGCAGAACAATATATTGTTGGTTCAAATCGCTATAATGTCGCAAATAGTTATTACTTAAAACACGCAATATATGAATACAGGCGAACGATGTATGTTAATAAAACGAAGGCGGGAGATTTCCAAGAATATGAGATTGATGTAGAGGGTAAAGGCACATTACAATATGGAGTTCATAATACCAGTGAAGAGGATGTAAAACCAAAGACACCATCTATAAAAACACCACCAAACAAGCAATCTCCAAAACTGCTGGTTCCGTTGGCGGAGGTTGATAAGGGTAAGGAGTTGATGCTTCGGCGGGCGCCTGTTCCAGCAGCACCAGCACCAGTAGCAGCACCATCAGGGATGGATGCTCTGCAACTGCTCGTTAGTGCTCTATCTGGGGCACAGCAAGCAGCAGCACCAGCAAGCACTCTCCACCCACAGAAGACACTGCTGGAAGCGGAGGAGCACGGATTTCTAATCACCACAGAACAACTGGGGCAGGTTCTTGGGTTGAGTAAGGGCACCATCAGTTCCAAGAAATCTGGTTTTAGGAAACTGGGTTTTAAGTTTGAGAAGGTGAAGGAGGGTAGTGCGACTTTATGGAAGGTGAAGAGGTATTGACGAACCATCAATTTTTTTATAAAGTGGGTGCATCCAAATCACGGATGCTATGGAAACTCCACAGACGAACACCAACACAGAAGGTAAGCAGGGATTTGTTCCTATCCCCAACTTGGATAAGATGAGGGTAGGTCACGCAGGTTTATATGAAAGTGATGACGATGTAGTTGATACGGCAGCTGAAGTTATTGCTGCTGATATACCACTAGGATTAAAGGGCGGCAAAACTTTGATTGATTGCGAGAAGGGCATCAAAGCATTTGTAAAGGATGTGCTCGCTAGCAATCGTAATAATCATCTGCCGAACAGCGAACTTGGTGTTTGGGTGCATTATCTAACAGAGGGTATTGCCCGTGATTTTAATAGAACTTGGGAGCAACCACCGATTTCTATTAGAGAGAAAGCAACACCAGCAGTAAAAGCACGAAAGGAGGGGAAACGCTCTTTGAGTAAAGGTGAGAAGAATCTGTTGCTGGATAGATTATCCTATACTTACTATGAAGAGGATGTGAATAGCGGTAAGATTACACAGCAAGATGCTTTTTCTGCGATGGCGGAAGCAGCAGCAAAGAAGAAAGAACTAGAAGATGCTGGTTTCTTTATCAATCCAAACCGAACGCAGGGTGTATGTTTGTTTGACTGGAAATCAATAGTTAGAGCAGCACACGGAGATGAGAAAGCAACAAGAGTTTATACCAAGTATAAAGTAGAAGTCATCATACCTAATATTGTAGAGAACTTTTATCTTGCCGATTCTAAACCTATGAAACTTGCAAGAGAGATTGGTAAATCACCGCTGTTTGATACGGAAGGAGTTGCAGATGAAGTGCTTGCCGGCTTAAACAAACATCCGTTTAGAGGTGTAGATGGTAAGATGGTAGATGCAACAGAGTTCGAGAACCTCGTTACTATAAAGAGTGATAGTGATGTCTACAAGCACTTAAAAGATAATAAGAAATATGCAAGTTCGATCGCCAACATCGATAAAGATTGGAACATCAAGGGATTCCATCTAACAAAAATCTGTCAGTCTGGTATGATGAAACCACGCCAGATTTGTATAGATTGTGTTTCGAAGAAGGATGGTGCGCAAAGATTGTTCTTGTTTGATAGAGATGGTGGTGTATTAGGATTACAACTCGATAAGATGACTGCTTTAACCTTTGATGAACGAAGAACTAAGGCGAACGGCTGATTTCATAAGAGAAGTCATCAAAGCAAGGGGTTATGTAAATCCATTAGCAGAACTGCTAGGGGATAAACCAAACCCATTTAAGGGGATGTGTTATGTAGCGTCTGCTCTGCTCTATCAGTTGTATGATGGAGCAGGTATGACGCTCTATAAAAAAAAGGATAATACAGGGCAGTTCCACTGGTGGATTAGAACTGATGATGGCGAAACTATTGATATAACTGCAGGGCAGTATGAAGATTTTGGCATCGAGTCACCATCAAAATCCTATGATGGTGCTGTGGTTGCTAAACTGATGTGGTTTCCATCGTATAAACGCAGAATTTTTTTACTAAAACAAGATCTCGAAGAATACATTAAATCAAAACTTGAAAAATGACTTTTACTAACATATCCACGGAGAGCCTAGTTTCTCTAATAAGAGAGTGGAGTATTGCTAGGTCTAAGTATGGAACAAATAAAAGTGGTGATGCTCTATCAATCGTTGCTGAGTTTAGGGAGTGGATAGAGCCAAAAATGGATGAAATAGAAATATTGTCCTTGATGGACCTGCAGCAAGAATAATATACCCGGAAATTTTTTTAGAAAACGGAACCAATATAATGAATGGATAGACCCAAATCTATCGCTTAAGATTTAGAGGGACCCATAAAAAAGCACCAGCAGAACTGACTGGTGCCTAGCATTTTTTACAGGAAGTTAAAAAAGTATTTGTATTACAAAATGTTCCATCAATATTTAGGCAGCATCTCTGTGATAAACATAACCCATTTATCATACTCTAGAGAACGCGCAGCAAGATATACTTGTTTTAATCTTTTGTGGTCTCTTTCTTTTGTTTCCTGGGTGTCCTTCTTACCTGTTGCGGCGGCTGCTTCTAGCATAAACTCCTCAAATAACTTTTTACCTGCTCGGACTGGAACAGCACCTTTACGCTTTAGGCGCTCCTTTCCTAGTGTGCTTTGAGTTCGTTGCTTCCAAACTTTCATATCAGCGTCATATGCTTTCTTATCAGCAACTCTTTGGTATTGAGTTTTTGTAGGTTCTGTTGGTTCATCTCTCTCTCTTCTACCAGAGACACCATATTGTTCGTCATAGATTTTTTGTAGTTGATCTGCAGCGTGGGACACTCTGTTGATTGTTCTGGCGCCAGAAGCTACTTTTTGATATGCCTCTGAAATTGCTTTGTAATATGCTGACGTGTTTTCCATAGTATTAATAGAAAGTAGATTGTAGTTGTGCCCGCATTAAGCGAGAAAGGGCAAGAGGAGATATAGGTTTTAGTTCTTCAGGTGGCACCCCCATCACTGGATTTGAGATGTGAGGTTGTAATGCTTGAGTGAAAGGATTGTAGCGAACATAAACCGAGCGAAAATATCTAGTATCATCTAGGCAAGTGATATAATATGTCTTGCCCACCATACTATTAAAGTTTTTGATGTCTAGGTATGATTGGTCCATTATTTACCTCCATATGCTTGTTCTATTAATGCTATAACGCAATCTTCAGGTTTCAGTCTCCTCTTTTTACTAACCACTAGCAGCATTTCATAGGCAAGCGGCGACACTCTTATATTCTTCATTTCCTCACCACATCTAAACAACGATAAGTGTTATATTCACCAATAATCCTAAAGATGGTTTGAGCCTTGTTGAGGTTAAACTCTAAAGAGTAGTCCTCAATCAAATCCAAGTATCTTTTATTTCTCTTGGCGATACTTAAGCAAAGTGTTCGTTGGCGCATAGTTAGTTCTCCTAAATTATTTTGTAAATGGATCTCAGGGTTTGTAGAAATCACTTGCCTCAAACACGACTATATCAGTAAAGTCGATGTTTGATTTACTATCATAGTCTTTAAGGCAGTAATATGAAACGGATTCTAAATCAGCCGGATCATAAACCATTTGAGTATCTATACTATACTTGTATCTATTAACCCAGTTTGCTCTTTTACAACAGGCATTAAAAAGTTCTATCTTTAAGTCATCAAGGTTAGTATATACATTACTCTCAATAGGCACATCATATTTACCATTCTCCAACATCAGTCTTCTAACTTTTCTGTTTGGTTCTTCTATAGTTGAGTCTTTAATACAAGAACTAATAATATTGATATGAAACCTACCCTCTCTCGCCACATCACCATCATCATCTAGTAATGGCGCGTGGCGCTCTATAAACATCCATATCCCATCCATACCAAAGTGTTCTTTAAGCATATTATAAATCAGCTTACAAGTTTTAATAACCTCACCTCTATCCCAATATTTTCTAATCTCACTCATAGGTAGTTTATAACCTTGATTATCATAGAAACCAAATGTAATAACAGAATATAGATATGGGTAATCATCACCTTCTCTTACTTGATTAAATATAGTTTCTTTAATCGTCTTTATAGTATTGATTGATGTAATATTCATATAGTTTTTTTATACTATGAACTATTTGGTATTAACTATCGAAGCATTACCACATTCGATAGATTGTTAGTTATATTGTATATATACTTTCTAATACTTTGAGATTGATAATATGTGTGTTTCTTAACAAACAATCTTAAATCACTAACCACTACAAACAATATAACGAGCCAAATATAGTTAAAAACTATATTTTATTTGATACTAATGTGTATATACATTAGTCGTAGTATCCACTATAACCTAGTCTATGTAATACTAGGTCTCGCAACTTATCCTTATCATCCGTATCATCTTCGTCATACTCCAAATAATCACTGAACTGCAGGTCGGAAATTATTTCGTAAATCGTTTCATCAACATCTATTAAACTATCAATCTTATGCCAAAACTTTTCTACAACATTTCTAGTAAAAAGTTCTTGTGCTTCAACAGACTGATAAAAACTGGTGCCTTGTCTATCAAAAGCACTATCAGCAGGATCCATTCTATAAAAGCGGCACCTTTAGGAAATCGGCACCAGCTCCTCCCGTTGATTTTTTAGATACTCGCCCATCGCGTAGCACTTTTCCACAACGGATTGTAATGTTTGTTTTAATAGTGGTTTGTATTCTCTCTGCTGGATACGGACATTTTGACCGAAACCAACACCCCCTCGCGTTCGTATTGATGCTGCTGCTGCTGTTGCTGCTGGATGAACTGCTCCACCAGCGGCAGCAGGAGCATTAAGGGAACTTGGTTTGGTATTGGTGGAGCAACTCCCCACAGGAGCAACAGGAGCACTCACAGGTGGTTGTGGTGATGCTTCTGCTGGCGGTGGTGGTGTTGGTTCTGCTGCTGCGAACGGAGAATGGGGCAAATAGTAAAAATACACCTGTCTCCAGTATGTTCTATGAAGTTGCTCCACCAATACCAAACCAAGTTCCCTTAATGCTTTGATGGCTCTGTTTATAGTCTTTTCACTATAACCTAACTCTTCGGCAAGCTCCCTTTGAGACTTGTAGAAGAATTTTTTTCCATTTTTCCCCTTCCATTTGGCATATTTACTCCAGTAACAGAGTTGGCGATATATAATCGCTAGTGTTCGTCCTCTTGCTCCACCACCAAACTGGCGGGCAGTTTCTATATGAAGCGGCACCACACGGGCACCAGAAGACGCAGCAAAGCGAGGGGTTGCTTTTGAGGCATTTCCCATTAGAGTGCTCCTGGATGACTATCGGTTGGAGGAGTTGGTGCTCCTCTAGCGTTGATGCCGCTGGAGTTGGCGCTCTGGCGGCATCGCTGCTTTTTAGCGGTATTTCATCAAAAGGCAAGGTTGAGAGAAGGTTTTTCTCATCTGGCGTTGCTTCTTGCGAATATGAAACCAGTGGCGGCACCTCTGGTTTTTTTATGGACTTGCCCGGCGTTTTATAAAGTGCTATGGTGTGCCTGCGTTCAGTTGGAGCCTTCCTATGAAATGGGTTAAAGGCGTCTTGCGCCCTGATACTTTTACCTGCAGTTCAGAGGAGACTCCATTACAAAATATGATGGATAAGAATAGGCATAACCTAGAGAACGGTTCAGATATTCTACGAACGAATGAGAGGATTAAAACGACAAGTGAGATATTTACTCCAGAGCACTTGGTTGAGGAGATGATAGATGCTATATCAATAGAAACTCTTAAAAACCCTAATAGCACCTTCCTCGACCCTAGTGCTGGTAGTGGAAACTTTCTAGTTGGATTAAAAAAGCGTTTGCTTCAGTATCATACTGAAGATCATATTATCAATCATATGCTATACTCGGTTGAGTTAATGGAAGACAACCATAAGGAGTTATGTAAAAGATTAGGTGTTTCTCCAAATCATCCGCATTATGTTTGTGGAGATGCTCTTACATATGATTATTCATTTGGAGAGCAGAGCGAACCAGTAGGGGTGGAGAAGTTCTATGAAAGTTGAGCGCCATGGGGCATCTATCACTATTGATGAGCAGACACGATTACAAATCAAATCAAAAGTACCATATAAGTTTGGTGTTCTCTTCGATATTCTTTATTTTACCGGCTGCAGAATAAGTGAAGGTATTCAGATACGATGGATAGATATTGTAGATAATACTATTGTATTGCGTAAGGGAAATACAAAAGGAAAATCAGGAACCAGAGAAATACCAGTTCCTGCGACTCTTATAGAAGATATTGGCAGATTACCTAATGAAGGAGCATTTATTTTTAGTGGTAGAAGTGGTCAAGGGCATATTCATCGAACAACAGCAACGTATCATTTATCAAACGCTTGCGAAGAACTTGGAATAAAAAACCAGTTTTCATCTCACGGATACAGAAGAACAACTCTTACGGCTCTCCATAAAAAGAATGTGCCTCTAAAAGTTATAATGAAGATTTCGGGTCATTCATCATTAGGAGCACTCCAGCGATATATTGATGTTGATGATGAAGAAATAGTAGCAGCGGTCCAAAAACTCTGGTAAGTTCAGACCACTCAATTTTTTTACAAAATGGATCTCACACCAAACACTCCCGAGTTCACCAACTTTGATGAGGATACAGGCAGAATAAACCTAGATACTTTTCGTAAGCATTATAAAATACCAGCGGCAGACATACGAGCAATCTGCAAGGAACTGAACTATGAGATTATAAGAGAGGGTGCGGAACAATATATTGTTGGAACTAATCGCTATAATGTCTCAAATAGTTATTACCTAAAACACGCGGTATATGAATATAGGAGAACGATGTATGTTAATAAGACTAAAGCGGGTGATTTCCATGAATATGAGATTGATGTAGAGGGTAAAGGCACATTACAATATGGAGTTCATAACCTTGAAGAAGAAGATGTAAAACCAAAGACACCATCTATAAAAACAGCTCCAAATAAGCAATCTCCAACACTGCTGGTTCCACTCGCGGAGGTGAATAGGGGTAAGGAGTTGATGGTGCGGCGGGCACCTGTTCCAGCAGCACCAGCACCAGTAGCAGCACCATCAGGGGTGGATGCTCTCCAACTGCTCGTTAGTGCTCTATCTGCGGCAGCACAGGCACCAGCACCAGTAAGCACTCTCAATCCACAGAAAACGCTGTTGGAGGCGGAGGAGCACGGGTTCCTAATCACCACAGAGCAACTGGGGCAGGTTCTTGGATTGAGTAAGGGCACCATCAGTTCCAAGAAATCTGGTTTTAGAAAACTGGGGTTTCAGTTTGAGAAGGTGAAAGAGGGGACAACGACTTTATGGAAAGTGAAGAGGTATTGACGAACCCCCAATTTTTTTATAAAGTGGGGGCATCCAAAAAATGGATCCTATGGAAACTCCACAGACGAGCACCAACACGGAAGGTAAGGAGGGATTTGTTCCTATCCCTAACCTTGATAAGATGCGGGTGGGACACGCGGGTTTATATGAACCTGATGATGAAGTAGTTGGTGCTGAAGCTGAAATAGTTGTTGCTGATATACCACTGGGATTAAAAGGCGGCAAAACTTTGATTGATTGTGAGAAAGGCATCAAAGCATTTGTAAAGGATGTCTGCGCTAGTGATCGTAATAACCATTTACCCAACAGCGAACTTGGTGTTTGGGTTCATTATTTAACTGAAGGTATTGCGCGTGATTTTAATAGAACTTGGACTGAACCACCGATTTCTATTAGACCAAAAGATACACCAGTAGAGAAAGCACGAAAAGAAGGGAAGAGAACTTTGAGCAAAGGGCAGAAAAATCTTATGCTTGATAAACTATCCTATACTTACTATGAAGAGGATGTGAACGCTGGTAGGATTACACAGCAAGATGCGTTTGCTGCTATGGCGGAGGCAGCAGCACAGAAGAAAGAACTAGAAGACGCTGGGTTCTTTATCAATCCAAACAGAACACAAGGCGTTAGTTTGTTTGACTGGAAAACAATAGTTAGAGCATCACACGGAGATGAGAAAGCAACTAGACTTTATACAAAGTTTAAGGTGGAAGTAATCATTCCAAATATCGTTGAGAACTTTTACCAGTCTTTAGAGAAACCAGAGAAACTAAAGAAGGAGTTGATAAAATCACCACTGATGGAGACCTATGGTGTTGCTGAACTTTTGGAAGAGAAGGATGGTTATATGGAAGTTGAGAAGGCAAGTATTAAAGACCACGGCGATTTATACAAGTATCTCAAAGATTGTAAAGGTGGCGCAGATTTGTTTAAAAAGATTGATGGAAAGTATAATATCAAGGGGGTTCATCTTACAAAAATCGCTCAACCAGGGATGATGAAACCAAGACAAGTATGTATAGATTGTGTTTCCATAAAAGATGGAACACAGCATTTATTCTTGCTTGCTAGAGGTGGCGGAACTACTGAACTACAACTTGATAAGTTCGACGCTATAACATTCGATGAACGAAAAACTTTATCAAACGGCTGATTTTATAAAGGAAGTCATCAGGGCAAAAGCATATGTAAATCCATTAGCAGAGATGCTAGGGGATAAACCAAATCCGTTTAAGGGGATGTGCTATGTAGCGTCTGCTCTGCTCTATCAGTTGTATGATGGAGCAGGTATGACGCTCTATAAAAAGAAGGATAATACAGGGCAGTTCCACTGGTGGATTAGAACTGATGATGGCGAAACTATTGATATAACTGCAGAGCAGTATGAGGATTTTGGCATCGAG
>Ga0194129_10010575_pt1 | contig 10038 bp, 9 predicted proteins | sample TA2KigCa35mmetaG_FD_150862 | JGI IMG/M metagenome (GOLD analysis project Ga0194129, IMG submission 150862) | Freshwater microbial communities from Lake Tanganyika, Tanzania - TA2015038 Kigoma Deep Cast 35m | ecosystem: Environmental > Aquatic > Freshwater > Lake | place: Tanzania: Lake...
ATGAGTTCCTGAACATTGAGCTATTCACCTCGGTGCAGGAGGCCAAGCTGTTGGCTGAAAAGCACCGAATCGAGTACAACACCTACAGACCGCATTCGGCGTTCCAGGGGGGTACGCCCCTGGAGGTCCTCCACCAGTGGAAAGCGGCCTGACTACCCACCAGCGCTCAGAAGAACTGGACCAGCAAAGGGGGGTCACGTCACGACTGAAAGTTGTCATTCAGGCATTGGCTTTTGCGTCGACACATGCAAGACGCTGAGCCCCTGGCTGATCTGGCGGCACAGACGGGGATCAGTTTACGCACCCCTTACAAGTGGCTGGCCCGCTATCGCGCTGGCGGACGCTCGATCCCCAGAAACTGGAGCAAGCGATGGAGCAGCGCCATCAGCGCTGCACCCTGAGACGCATCGCCAGGCTGAGTCCGGGGATTTACGCCACTTGGCGGGAGTCCCCTCCTCTTAAAAATTCTTACACTCCCGTGCTTTCTGAGAATCATTTGATAAACCTCTGATGAAGACACTCTTTAAGGGAGCTACTGGACTGTATGAGTTCTTTGTTTTCTGTAATTTTTAGTGATTTTCGAGTGTCGTCATTTCAGCAATAATCCGTGCTCATTCGTCTCCCCTGGCTGGTATCAAGGCGAGCGTTGTTGCTTGTAGTCTTGTTGGACGGTTTGTTGTTTGTCGTGCTCTATGCGGCTGCCTTTGTGCGTCGCTTCGGAGGGTGGCCCCACTTCAGCTTGCCGCTAGCTGGCCTGCTGGGCTTCTGGTTGCTTTGCAGCTATGTGGTGGGGCGTTACTATGACGCTGTCGATCTGCAATCTGCCGCCACCATTAAGCAGGCGATCCGCACGCTGATTAGTCTGCTACTTAGCGTGGGCCTGTTCCTAGGCTGGCTCTGGCTCACGGCGAGCCCCAGCTTGGCGGCGACCTCTCGCGGTTTCATGCTGCCCATGCTGTTGCTGTACGCCCTCAGCAGCGGCCTCATTCAGCAAGGGCTAAACCGCTCGCTCCAGAAAAGTCATGCGGCGTCCCAGCTGTGGCTGGTGCTCGGGAGCTCGAAGTTTCGCCAGCAGCTGGATCAGGCCCTGAGCTGGAGCCGCCTTTCGGCAAGGCTTCAGGAGGTGGATTTGCCCCATACCGGCTGGCAGGATCTTGTGCAGGCAGGTCCAGTCGGGATCGTGCTGGAGCGGGTCTCCGACCTCTCGGAGCCTGAGATTCAATCCTTGCTGCACTTACAGGCCAAGGGTCTCATTGTTCTTACTCCTGTGGGCTGGAGTGAACTGGTGCTGCAGCGTTTCCCGCCAGATCTTGTGCACACTGAAGATTTGCTACGCGGCCAGTTCACGGCACCTCGAGGCTCGATCCACAAGCGCTTGAAGCGGATCGGCGATGTGCTGGTGAGTGGCTTGCTGTTGCTGACGACAGCTCCCTTGATGCTTCTGTCGGCGCTGTTGATTCACCTGGAGGATGGTGGCCATGTGTTCTACGTGCAATGGCGCAGCGGCTTGGATGGGGAGCCATTTCAGGTATGGAAACTGCGCAGCATGCGTAAGGACGCGGAGTCGCTGGGAGCCCAATGGTCTCCACGAGGGGATCCTCGCATCACCCGTATCGGCTACCTGCTAAGGCTCACCCGTCTTGACGAGTTGCCCCAGCTGTGGGCCGTGTTCACCGGCACCATGAGCTTGATTGGTCCGCGGCCAGAGCGTCCGGAGATTGAAGCGGAGTTGCAATGCCAGATTCCCCACTACCAGCTGCGCCATTTGATTCGGCCGGGCCTAAGCGGCTGGGCCCAGGTCAACTACCCCTATGGTGCGAGCGTTGAAGACTCCGCTAATAAGCTCAGCTTTGATCTGTACTATTTGCGGAATTCCTCTTTTTGGTTAGACCTCTTAATTTTATTTAAGACGATACGACTTGTCTTTAATGCGAAGGGGGCGTTGGCTTTTTTGCGTCAAATCTAGTGAGCTTTTAAATTATCTCAATTCCCCTCATGCCAACTTCTGACTGCCTAGGCTACATGCGCTTTGCTGCAGAAGAATCCATTCGCGACGATAGCTTTAATTCTGGATCGTTGAATAAGTCTAAACCATTTTAAGAGATTGAATAGCGTATGATTTCTAAAAAATTGACTTCTTTCTTCTCTATCTGCTTGTGATTAAGTTTTCGATTTAAAAATGCTAAATAAAATATTATTATACTTGAAAATCTGCTACTTGGTTGTGTGTAGTTTTTGTCTTCAAATCTACGGTGGTGTCATCCACCCCTCGGGTAGTTAGTTGAATATGTTAGTTTTCTTGTGATATCGACGGCGGCAAGCGTTCTCTGGCAGCTCATATTGGCAATTGGGCTAAATAGATGAACACAAGTAGTGTGTTCCAAATCCCATCACATCGAGTGGGACGGTTGTCGACAGCCTGGATCATTTGCCTGGTTACGAGCGCCTGCTGGTGGCATACGGGCTCCTTGAGCTGTAGGTGCTGAGCCTTCCAGGCTGGTATTAACTGTTAGATGATACGACTCGCAAACGAGGAAGCGACAAAATGCATTGCTTGACACTATTAACTTGCGCTCCTGTCCAGTTGCATCGCAGTAATTAGCTGCTACAGGTGCATTTGCTCATCAAAGCTTCCGTGGGCGTTCTCGCTTCCTTTCAATTTGGCTAACCAAGAAAATCAACCATCCACCCGCTTGTTGCTGCTGGACATTTGGGGGTACATAAGTCGCCGCCGCCGCATTCAGTTTGGCTTGCTGCTTGTTGTGATGCTGCTGAGTGGCGTGGCTGAGCTGGTGTCCCTTGGATCAGTACTGCCGTTCTTGGTGGTGCTCATCGACCCGGAGAAAATTTGGCAGATCTGGCTGGTGCGTTCGCTGGCGACCCGTTTGGGCTTTACTGCAGCAAGTCAGCTGTTGTTGCCTTCCATGCTGGTGTTTCTAGCCGCGACGTTGCTTGGGGCTCTAATCCGGCTGGCGAATCTGTGGCTAAACGGTCTGCTGGCCGCTGTGGTTGGCTCCGACCTGAGCTGCGAGGCCTACAGGCGCACGCTCCTGCAGCCCTATGGGGTGCATTTGCAACGCAACAGTTCTGAAACCATAACATGCATAATCTCTGAGGTTAATCAAACAGTTATAGCCTTGAATAGCCTTCTTCAGCTCATCAGTTCCGCTGTAGTTGCTGCCGGCATGCTTGCCGCTTTGCTGTTAGTTAATACATCTGTTGCTTTGTCTACACTGGCTTTGTTTGCAATTGCCTATGGCGCTCTGGCAATAGTATCACAAAGCGAGCTGCGAAGTAATTCTTATAAAATTGCTGAAGCTACATCGCAGCAGCTCAAGGCCCTGCAGGAGGGTTTGGGCGCCATTCGTGATGTGTTGATTGATGGTATTCAGCCAGTTTATTTGCGTATCTATGAGCGAGCTGATCGTCCTTCAAGAAAACTTATTGCTAAGAATCTCTTTTTAGGTGCTTTCCCTCGATTTGTCTTAGAGCCTCTTGGTATTGTGGCTATTGCTTCGCTTGGAGCTATTCTTGTTCTTGAGCGAGGTAGTGGTGTATCTGTAATTCCCCTCTTGGGAGCGCTTGCATTGGGCGCTCAACGTTTGCTGCCTGCTTTGCAACAGGTTTACAATTCTTGGGCGGCTCTGAAGGGCAGCAACGCAGCTATTCAGCATGTGCTTGCCCTTCTTAGCCAACCATTGCCACCGGAGATGAGTGAGGTCGCGCCACTTCAGCTCCGCAATGGCATCCGCTTTGAGGGGGTTCACTTCTCTTATGGGCCAGGCCAACCGGATGTGCTGCAGGGCCTTGATTTGGAGATTCGTCGTGGTGAGCGGATAGGCTTCATTGGTAGTACTGGAAGCGGTAAGAGTACCACTGTTGATTTGTTAATGGGACTGCTGAAGCCTACTGGTGGACGGTTACTGGTTAATGGCGAAGATCTTAATAATATATCCCACCCTGAACGGCTTCTGTCGTGGCAAGCGACGATAGCCCACGTGCCACAAAATATCTACCTAGCCGATAGTACGGTTGCTGAAAATATCGCTTTTGGTTTGGATCGCCACAAAATTGATCTTCAGCGCGTAAGGCGAGCGGCTGAGCAAGCACAGATCTCCAGCTTTATTGAAGGATGCCCGGAGGGTTACGAGACTTTTGTGGGCGAACGCGGTATACGCCTCAGTGGTGGTCAGCGTCAGCGAATTGGTATCGCCCGAGCTCTCTACAAGCGAGCTAGTGTGCTTATTTTGGATGAAGCTACAAGCGCGCTTGATTCCCGAACCGAAGAGGCTGTGATGGCGGCAGTTGAAGGACTTGGTCAAGAACTAACTATCGTAATGATTGCTCACAGGTTGAGTACAGTTCAGTGCTGTGACAGGATAATTTGCCTTGAAAATGGTGGGGTGTTGTCTCAAGGAAGTCCAGGCGATGTCATCGCTTTCCTCACAAAGTAACTTGTTATTAAAGTTAGTTTTTTTATCTCATTGAAAACAGCTCTTGAGCAAACGCGCTTGCTAGTACCTCCCTCCTGTCGGCCAACCCCTGCATTATTTCTTGATCGCGACGGTGTAGTCATTGAGGATTGTCATCACATTGATGATCCTAGTCTCGTTCGTCTTTGCCGCGGTTCGCGCAAACTCATTGCCTCCGCCAAAAGCTATGGATGGCCGGTAGTGATTGTCACTAACCAGTCAGGAATCTCGCGGGGCCTATTTCAATGGAAGGATTTTGATACGGTTAATGACCGTATGCAGCAACTTCTTGGTAGCGATGCGCCGCTGGCAGCTATTTACGCCAATGGCTATGGGCCTGACGCTCCGGCTCACAGTTGGCGCAAACCAAATCCGCAAATGATCCTCGAGGCCTCAAAAGCTCTCAACCTGGACTTGCAGCGCTCTTTTTTGATTGGTGATCGTCTAAGTGATCTTCACGCTGGGGCATCAGCGGGGCTTTTCAGGTTATTTCATGTTTTAACGGGTCATGGGTGCAGATCGCGAGAATCTGTCATCGCATGGCATCGCATGGCTTCTCAAGCGTCTGCTTGTGTTGAGCAGTCATCGCCAAGGTTGCCAGCCCTGGAATTATTGAACACTCTTGAGGATTTTGAGTTAGCCCTCCTGAAGCACGCCAACCCAGCTTAGAGATGAGCCATTTTAAATCTGATGTTGTTATAATTGGTGGTGGTATGGTGGGTCTTTGCCTGGCCCATCAGCTGCTTGAGCGCGGTCTCGCAAGTGCGATCACCGTGCTGGAGAAGGAGTCTGAGCTGGGCCGTCATAGTTCAGGCCGCAACAGCGGTGTACTCCACGCGGGCTTGTACTACAAACCGGGCAGCATCAAGGCTCAGGTGTGTGTGCATGGCGCCCGTCGGCTTCGGGTCTGGGTAGAGGAGCGGGGGCTTCCCCTGAACCCCTGCGGCAAGGTGATCGTGCCGCAGCGGCCGGAGCTTGACTCCCAGCTGGATGTGCTCGCAGAACGTGGCAGCGCTAACGGGGCTCGGGTGGAGTTCTGGGATGAGGCGCAGCTGCGGCAGCTGATTCCCGAGGCCCGCAGTGCCAGTGGCCGGGCCCTCTGGAGTCCCAACACGGCGGTTGTGAAACCGATCACTGTGGTGTGGCGTCTACAGCAGGAGCTGCGTGAGCGGGGTGTTGTGTTTCTCGAAGGGCGCCCCGGCTGGACAGCCGTCCCCGAGCATCGCCAGCTGCGTCTAGCGGATGGCAGCACGATCGCGTATGGCCATCTGATCAACTCCGCCGGCCTCCAGGCCGACCGCGTTGCCCATCCTTTCGGGGTGGGTCGCCACTACAGCCTGCTGCCCTTCAAGGGCCTTTATTGGCAACTAAAGCGTGGCTGCCCGATCCAGCCATGCACGAATCTTTACCCGGTGCCTGATTTGAACGTGCCCTTCCTAGGGGTGCACTTCACCCCCAGCGCAGACCCAGCCCCGGTGGTGAGCATCGGCCCTACGGCTACTCCCGCCTGGGGCCGTGAGAACTACCGCGGCCTGCAGGCGGTGGAACCCGTCATGGCGGCAGCAAACCTTACCGTGCTGGCCCGCCAGTATCTGGGGAACCGGGGTGGCTTCCGCCGCTATGTGCACGAGCAGGCGTTCCTGGCCTTGCCACCGCTGCTGCTGCGGGCCGCCCAGGAGCTCATCCCTTCCGTGCGACCAGAACATCTGGAACTGAGCCAGAAAGTAGGCATCCGATCTCAGTTGTTCAACCATGCGACTCAGCGTTTGGAAGATGATTTCCTCTGCCTGCCCGGACCGGCAAGCACCCATGTGCTCAATGCGATCTCACCGGCCTTTACCGCCAGCTTCGCCTTGGCGGATCTGATCCTTGATGAGGCCTCACCGCGGATGGCCCTGGCATGAGCCATCGTCTGCGCGCGCTGCTGCTTGCCGCGGGACTAGGCACCCGTCTGCGGCCTATCACTCTCCACACTCCCAAGTGCCTGGTACCGGTGGCCGGCGAACCGCTGCTGGAGCGCTGGCTGCGGCAGCTAGAGAAAGCCGGCTGCGAAGCGGTGCTGATCAACACCCACCACCTGGCGGATCAGGTAGACATATTTCTCCGCCGCCGGCAACACTCGGCAATGGCAGTGCGGTGGGTGCACGAGCCGGAGCTGCTTGGCACAGCAGGTACACTGGCGGCCCACCAGGCCTTCTTTGCGGGAACCACGGGACTGCTGATCCATGCCGACAACGCCATGGCCGCGGATCTCAACGGCTTCCTGGCGGGCCATCAGCAGCGTGCCAGCGGCTGCGAACTCACGATGCTCACCTTTGAAACAGATCAGCCACAAAGCTGTGGAATCGTGTCCACCGATGCGCGGGGCGTGGTGACAGCTTTCCATGAGAAGGTGGTGGATCCTCCAAGCACCTGCGCCAATGGAGCGCTCTACGCCTTCGATGCGGTCTTCTTGGATAGCCTCGACGCCATGAGCCCCCCGCCGAGAGACTTCAGCACAGAGGTGATTCCTAGTCTGATGGGCCGCATTCAGACCTGGCATACCCACGAGCCCTTTCTCGACATCGGGACGCCGGCAGCCCTGGCAGCGGCACAGCAGTTGTTCAGCAAGACAGCATGACCGTTGGCACTACCCCCTTCGCCCTCGCTGCCGGCGCTTACCTGGAGCGTCTGCAGCGTTGCTTCACGGCTGACATAGTGGCTGCAGTGGAGCTGTTGGCCCAGGAGCTCCGACAGGCCTGGTGCGACGGGCGGCATGTGTACATCTGTGGCAACGGCGGCAGCGCAGCTAATGCCATGCATTTGGCCAACGATTTCCACTACGGCATCGGTGCCTGCGGGCCGGGCGTCCGGCTTCCTGGCTTACGGGTTGAAGCGCTGCCGGCGAATGCAGGTGTTATTACTTGCTTAGCGAACGACACTGGCTATCCAAACATCTATTCGCACCAGCTGGAGGTGAAGGCGCGGCCTGGCGATTTACTTATCGTGCTCTCCGGTAGCGGCAACTCTGCCAATGTGGTTCGGGCTTTGGAAACAGGTTCTCTTCTGAAGATGCACTCGTTTGCAATCCTTGCCTTCTCCGGTGGTCGCTGCCTGGAGCTGGCCGATGTGCCGATCCACTTTTCGACCGACGACATGCAAATTGCCGAAGACACCCAGCTGGTGGTGGGTCATCTATGCATGCAGTGGCTGAATAGCAACAAACCCACTGAGCTCAATCCCCTTCGCTGAGAACACAGACCCGAATGGCTGAAGTTGATTTCATGAGTGTGCTGCACAAAAGCACGCAGCGCGACTATCTGGCCCGGGTGAATGATCCGGAGTTCCCAAAGGCCAAAGCGGCCCAACTGGCCAAACAATTTGACTTCGACTACTGGGATGGCGATCGCCGCATCTGCTACGGCGGCTACCGCTATATGGAGGGCCGTTGGGAAAAGGTGGCCCGGGCAATGGCGGAGCATTACGAACTGCCAGCAAAGCCCAAGATTCTTGACATCGGCTGTGGCAAGGGCTTTCTGCTTTACGACTTCCTCAAGGTGATCCCCGATGCTGAGATTCACGGCATCGACCTCTCCCCCTATGCGATCGCCAACAGCAAGGTGGAGATCCGCGACCGGCTGCAGGTGGGATCAGCTACAGCGCTGCCCTGGCCCGATGATCACTTCGATCTGGTGATCTCGATCACCACCCTTCACAACCTGCACGCCTACGACCTGGACCCCGCCCTGCGCGAGATGGAGCGGGTGGGCAAGGCCAACAAATACCTTTGCGTAGAGAGCTGGCGCAACCAGACCGAAAAGGCGAATTTGCTGTATTGGCAGGTCACCTGCGAGGCCTTCCATACACCGGAAGCCTGGCAGTGGTGGTTTGGGCAAACCGGCTACAGCGGTGATCACTCCTTCATCTATTTCGAATGAGCCATACCCCCCTTAACCACCCGACCAGCACCCAGGCCGCGATCCTCGTGGCCCAGCAGCAGCCCCTGGTAGTCGATACGATCGAGCTGCCTGCCGAACTGGGCGTGGGCCAGGTGCTAGTGCAGCTGCAGGTGAGCGGCATCTGCGGCTCCCAGCTGGGTGAGATCGATGGCGTCAAGGGCCCCGATCGCTATCTGCCACATCTGATGGGCCATGAGGGCTTCGCCACGGTGCTGGCGATCGGCCCTGGCGTGAAGCAGGTGCAGCCCGGCAACAGTGTGGTGCTGCACTGGCGGCCTGGTGCCGGCATCCAGGCCGATCCGCCGAAGTACAAATGGCGGGGTGAGCCGCTCAATGCCGGTTGGGTCACCACCTTCAACCGCCACGCCGTAGTGAGCGAAAACCGCTGCACCAAGGTGCCGGCCGACACCGATCCGGATGCGGCCGCCCTGTTCGGCTGCGCAATCACCACCGGCTTCGGGGTGGTGGAAAACAACGCTGGCCTGCGCATGGGCGAGGCGGTGGTGGTGTTCGGCGCCGGCGGCATCGGCCTCAACATCATCCAGGCGGCCGCCTTGCTTTCGGCCTCGGTGATCATCGCCGTTGATCTGTTCGACAGCCGCCTGGAGCTGGCCCGCCAGCTGGGGGCCACCCACACCATCAACAGCAGCCGCGACGACGCGGAAGCCGCCATCAAGAAAGCCCTGGCGGATCAGCCGCTGGATGTGTTCATCGACAACACTGGTATGCCTGCGGTGATCGAGCAGGGCTACCGCCTCACCCACGGCCAGGGGCGCGTAATTTTGGTGGGGGTGCCGCGCCAGGGCAACAACGTGAGCCTGCATACGTTGCCGCTGCATTTCGGCAAGCTGCTTACTGGCTCACAAGGTGGCGAAAGCCGTCCGTCGCAGGACATCCCTCGCTACCTGCGGCTGCACCAGCAGGGCCGCCTGCAGCTGGATCGCTTCGTAAGTGCCCGCTATCCGCTGGAGGAGATCAACACCGCCATCGCCGCGATGCGCGATGGCGCCACCGCCGGCCGCGTGATGATCGACCTGTGAGCCACTCTCTGATCACCCTTGAGCAGGCCGCCAGCCTGCAAGGCTGTGCGCTGACCTACGGACACTTCACCACCATTCACCCGGGCCACATCCGCTACCTGCGCCATGCCCGCAGCCTCGGCGCCTCGCTGGTGGTGGCATTGGTGGGCGATGGGCCGCCTGATCAGCCACCGCCCTACCCCTTCCGGCAGCAGGAGCGCGCCGAGGCACTAGGCCTGCTCGGCATCGCCGATGCGATCGTGCTACTGCAGGCCGAGGAGCTCAGCGACGCCATCGCCACGCTGCGGCCAGCGGTGCTGGTGCTGGGCACCGAGCTGCAGGGAGCCCCATCGCTGGTGCAACCCCTGGCGCTGCTCAAGGCTCAGGGCGGCAGCGTGCAGTTTCACGCCGGCGAGGTGAGCTATGCCAGCGCCGATCTGCTCACCAGCAGCGAACACGATCTGCGCCAGCAGCGGCGCCAAAAGTTTGCGGCTGCCTGCCAGCGCCAGGGCCTGAGCCGGCAACACTTGCTGGCCACAATGGAGGCCTGGCCGCAGACCCGGCTGATCGTGCTGGGCGACACGATCGTGGATCAATACGCCGCCTGCG
>Ga0194129_10010580_pt1 | contig 10033 bp, 7 predicted proteins | sample TA2KigCa35mmetaG_FD_150862 | JGI IMG/M metagenome (GOLD analysis project Ga0194129, IMG submission 150862) | Freshwater microbial communities from Lake Tanganyika, Tanzania - TA2015038 Kigoma Deep Cast 35m | ecosystem: Environmental > Aquatic > Freshwater > Lake | place: Tanzania: Lake...
GGCTAGGACTAGGGCTAGGGCTAGGACTAGGGCTAGGACTAGGACTAGGGCTAGGACTAGGGCTGCCACCACCACCATATCCACCGCCACCAGGGCTAGGGCTAGGGCTAGGGCTGCCACCACCACCATATCCACCACCACTGGGGCTTCCTCCACCACTGGGCGGACTTCCTCCACCACTGGGGCTTCCTCCACCACTGGGGCTTCCTCCACCACTTGACAAGCTATCAATAACTACTATGGTATTACCCATACCGTTGCCATGCACCGTACAAAAATATCTTAAACTGCTTGGAGTAGTGTACCGTACATTAATAACTGTTTGTGCGCCAATTTGCCCGGGCGTCCCTATTATATTCACTCCTGTTTCGTAAAGAGATCCGTCATCTGTTTTGAATTTCAGTGGATGACCAACGTTGGTTGCATCACTTTGATCAAATATATAGTTGGTTTCACGAACAAAACTTAGAATTGGGTTGTTCACTCCGTCAATTGCATATATATGGCCACTGCCAGTGGGGTTTGGCACACTAGTCACAATAAACGTTTGAGTAATTACAGGCAAATCACCGACGGTGTCTCGTGCTACACGTTGATTTGATGGGACTCTAGGTAATCTCGTTCCCATATTTGAAATTCCGCTAGATTGTAAATATTGTACAATAGTATTTAGATTTTTTTCAATTAAGGCAGTACTACTTTCGTCGCTACCAACTCCAAATAATGTTGTTGTAAATATTTTACTGTTTGACTGTATCATATTGAAATAGGATTTGTTGATGTTTGACCAGTATAATTGTTATTAGGTGTAGCATTTAGATTTTGTAATCCCAATTTATTAGATACCTCAGACGTACTTGGAATCTGTAATTTATTCCATGGCGTGTTACTCAATGCACTTGATGCTTGCTGCACTACAGTGCCGGTGCCAGTCTGAAATGTTGTGGTCGCATTTTGTAAATTAGTTGATAAAAATGCAGCTGATCTTCCAAATTGTTGTTGTAGTGTTTTTATATTTTCAGATGTGGCTATTGATTTAATTTTATCGTTAGCAGCCTGCGTAGCAGAATTAAATTGATTTACTGGCAGTGGTTGTGATGCTATACCAACTATACTATTTGTCGGTCCTTTGGCAACAGATAAAATATTGTTTAACCCGCCGCCTGTGACTATTTGAGAAGAATTTGTAAATATGCCTGATAAATTTGATACACCAGATACACCAGGATTACCTTTAAGTGCAGAAGTTATACCAGTGATTCCTGCTGCTGCAGAAGTGATGTTAAATCCATTACTAGATACACTGCCAAATCCTGCTGTAGTTTGTATTGGCAAGGCAGACTGAAATGAAGGTCCAGTTTCGGTTCTATAAGGAATATACGTTTGATTTAACGCACTTCCTACACTTGCACCACGTAGTCCATTAGTAAAACCTTGAATTAATTCTCCTTTGGCTAGATTTACAAAATCAATATTTTTATTTGTTTGATATGCCCTCACTGCCTTAAATGCCGCACTACCCCAACTACGACCACTACCATCTCTAATAATTTCGTCTAATGCATTTACTACACCGCCAGGGCCTAATATCGTGTTTGTTCCTCCGCCTGCAACTGTAAGCGGACTAGGTGATTTGTCATAGTGTAGATCTGCAAATCCTCTGGCTACTCTAGCTGCACCGCCTGCATACAATACTGTTTCATAAGAAATAGTCATTGTATTTTCTAAGGTGCCGTCTTGACCGTTTTGATGTGTGCCGTGACGGTATGATGTTATTACCGGATTTATGAGTGTATATTCACTAAATCTTTTTTGATGTAAACTGTATATTCTAATAGCCTGAATATACTGTGTTGAAATACTGCTATCTTTTCTAGGACTGTATCCAAATTTGTTTAATAAGGTTCTTTGTCCTAGTGTTTGTTTGGTATTTCTTAGATAAATTGGATTCAAAGAACCTGTTGCATCACCATAGTTATTGTCCATATCTCTGTAATAATAATTGTAATAGTCAAACCAAAGTTTTCTTACTATGTTCGCAGCATCGTCATGAAAGGTAATATTAATGTCTTCATATCTAACTTTGCTTTGCACAATAGAAGGTCTGTTATAATTATTCAATGTTTTTGTATCTACACGAAATTTTGGAAGGTCTACGGATTTTACTAACAGTCCTGCTTCAATTTGATTGCGTTGATTTACTGAAGATAATTCTGGATTTAAATCAAAAAACACATGAAATAGCCAAGTATATTTTGGTGCTCTTTCATAGTTGCTTGTAACAAAAAGTCTACTGGCGTGAGCATAATCTTTAATTGTGTCACCAGTGGCAAATTGTCTTAAAAAACCATTAAAAATATTGGCCATATAATCTCTTTTACATTATTTAGTTCAAAAAAAAGCCCGGAATAAACCGGGCTTGTCAAAACTTAAGTCAACTTATAGCGTGATAGTACCAGGATTAGCCAATGTAGCTGCTCTTCTTCCTACCAAGCTACCAATACCTGTACCAATTGGCGACTGTATAGCATTATCATACATAATTGTTAAGGCAATTGTTGCTGCTTCATTGGTAGCATATGACATTTCTCCATAATTCACTGCAGAAAGTAAAGCTCCATTTATTTCCCATGTCTCTAATACACCAGAAGAACTAGTAGGACTAAATGCTCCATTGCCACCATCTAGCATTTCAAACTTGAGAGTGAATTTGTAATCAATACCGGCTGCTGCTGAACTTTGTTCTACAAAATCAAATTGTTTCTGAATTTGTTGTCCAACTAATTTGCTTACATTACCGCCTGCGTCGTCGCGTAATTGAACGTTTACTGGTTCCCAAGTTGGTTTACCAACCAAATGTACTTTGGAGTTATAGACATCAATAGTGAATGGATTCATGTTTAAATTTGGGCGGCTGATGCTATCAACCTGCTTAGTCAGTTCTACAAGATTGGAACCCGACAGTCCAAAATTTTCAAATACCGCGCGAAAACGATATTTTAATTTTGGCATTAACAAACCTTGTGTAGTTGCACTTTGATTTGATGCCAACGGAACTGTAAAATTTTTCAACGAGGCAATTGCCATTTTAATCTCCTATTATAGGTATTTACCAAAAGTTTATTGGAATCTATTGGAGCCTCTAAGACTCCAATATATACCCATATTATACTCCTGCTGCGATATCACCTGGATTCTTCAATCGAATTGGAATGTAGATAAATTCAACATCTTTCATAGGTTCAATGGCAATGTCAACATATAGTTCATTACGAGCAATACGTGCCGGAGTGTTATTACTATCGTCACACACTACCACATAATCGTAGATACCACGTTTTGCAATTAGATCGTTAATTGCGCTACTGATAATATTCTTGATTTGATCTCTAGTGATTTTATCATTTGGTTCAAACAAGAAAGCATTACCAGCAGTTGCCAAAATGGTACGTAGATAATTTACCAATCTAGCCACATTAATTCTGTCAAGGCTGCTTGCAGTTGGATTACGAGTTTTTTGTCCCCATACTACCAAACCTACACCTGGTAGACTTGTAATTGGATTTATTTTATTCTCGTATAACGTATCGCGTAGACCTTGACGAACACCTTCAAATGTAAATTCACCAGTTGTAGCATCAATATATCCAATACTGCTAGCATTATCCACTAACCCACGACGTGTGCCTGCAGGAGCAAACCACGGGTAACTTACATTGTCGTTAAAAATCATTGTGCGTAATGCTAAATGACTTGCCGGCACAACAATATCATTGCCTTGTAAATCGCTTGATAAACCACTAGGATAATAAACTCCTAAATACTCTGATGCAGTAGCTAGTCCATCTCCATTTGTGTTATTGCTGTAATTTGCAATATCAATTGCGTTTGGTGCCAGTCGCATAGGAGTATCACCTATCACAAAAGCAGTTTGCGCACGATCATTATTTAGAGCAATCATTTCATCAATTACTTCTGGGTATGCCGGAGCTGCTATAATATTAAACTGAAACTGATCTTCTCTAACTTCAGTATTTGCCAAGACAGCTGCTTGCATGGCTGCTGTTACCATTCGTCTTTGCGCTTGTCTACCCATATAAGGACTACCATTGTTTTTTAAACCACTGGCTGTCTGCCATGTGTCTTTGACAGTAGGCAACGAACTACCTGCACCTGGTACAGTTGGTAAATCTGGATAAGCTTGTGCATTAAACTTGTTGCTTACAAACTGTTTGACATTAAATCCACTACGTCTCAGGTTAAACAGTAACATTCCTCTTGGATATAATCTATAGTCTGGTGCATCTTGGTCTAAATAGTCGCTAGCCAACAAATCTGTAATTGAAGGTAAAGAACCTGCAATAACATCTGTGGTGCCATCTGTGTCCCAACGTGCATCAGCAAATAGTATGCCATTCTGTCCAACTTGATCAGTGTTATCAATTTGTACCCATTCACTTCCATCATATCTATAAATATCTGGATAGTTTTCTAAATCTCCTGTATCTAACCATAGGTCGCCTGCTACTAAAGCCGTAACACCATCGCTTTGATATTCTGGCTCACTGGCACTGACAATAACACCTTCTGGATCTGTATTTGCTAGAGCATAACCCCTTGCATCGGTTTTTCCAGACCAGTATGCGCTTCTATAGCCTCTCCATCCGCCTACATCATTGATCATAATGTCCACTGCCGCAGGATCACTGTAATACCATAATGTTCCATCTGCTGGTGCCTGATAAGGCTCTGTAGTGCTATATGTATAAGTCAATGCTTGCCAGTTAGTCAATGCCAACACTGAACCGTAAGCAATGGTGCCTGTTGTGTTACTAGTAAATCCTGCGTCAGCAGTGGGCGTGCCGCTTACATCAGTGAGATAAATGTCACCGCCATAAATGTGCGTAAATGTTATAATACTGTTTGTGACATTTATATCCAGTTCAGGAATATCTTCGGCCAAAATATCAGACACAAAACTTAGAGCAGTTGTTCCCGACAAGGTAATTGTATATTCAGTGATAGTGTCGGTTCCAATTGACGTGACACCAATCGTGATTTGTTCGGCAGCAGTGAACGGATTGGCACTAAGCACACTGCCACTTACCACTGTTTGTCCGGTAACTCTTCTACGGTAAGGCTTGAATGCGTTTGTGTCATCACGGAGCGGGTCATAAGCTATCCATATCGTTCCTGCAACAATACCATTACCGCCGCCGGCTGGGTCTAGCCCAAACAATGCATCTTCTGCTCTGTTAAAAAATGGTGTAGCTAAAACTGAGAATGATTGTGTAGTGGTGCTATATCTTTTAATTACAATGTCTGCCCCACTTCCAGTAGCACCAAGCTTCATGAAAACACTACCACTTGGTCTAGGAACTGTGTCAGTACTACGAAAATTAGGAATCTCAGCAAATGTTCCAAATACCAACACTGGATTAGCATATGTGTTACCAGAAGTACCTAAACCTAAAGACGCCATTGGTGTACCGGCTGAATTTGCAATGGCAATTTTGCCATCGGCTGTAGCACCGTTGCTAGCACTACTATCAGTAGCATAAATTTCTAATTTATTTTCAATATAGGCTGCAGAAACACCAGTGATGCCAGCACCATTTATTGCAGAAACAACTTGTGCAATGGTTCTAGGCGATCCTGTATTACCAACGGTAACAACTGTTCCGTTAATAGTGAGAGCAGCAGCCGGAGTGCTAGCTGGAATAGCCGTTGTGGCACTTGTTGCGAATGAAACTGTGCCTTTGATTGTCGGCCAGCTTTGAGCCCATTCATCTGTACCAATCCTTAACCAAATGTTGCTTCTATTTTTATAGAATAAAATAGCATTACTGCCAGTACCAAATGACACTGCATAACTACCAATTTGTCCAATACTGCTATTAGGCACATAAATACCGCCGGATAATGTTTGATTAGTAGTTGTTGTAATCAACAATGGAGTCTTGAGAGTGAATACGCTGTTGATCGCATCCCATTCATTAATACCCCAAACACTTTCTGTTAAATCCATCCAGTGCGTACCATCAGCAACATCTCCGACCGGTCTAACAGTTGTAGCTTCTAATGCATCTAAATCAACATCTGCACGGATAGCAAAAATTCTATTGACATTACCTAACACACTGTAGGCTGTCATTAGTCCATATTCATTTCTTTCATCGCCATGCAGCGGAGTGCCTGCTGCACTTTGTTTAAAGCTAGGATAACCCATAGCTGCTATTAGTTCGCGTTGACTTGAATATGACAACAATTTACCCGCTCTTGCTGCGGTAGTGTCTGTCGCGGATCCACCTGATGCGTTAGATTTATCCTGAGCAGTAGCCATAATAATTAAGGGAACTGTTCCTACAGCGCCTGGAATATATTGACTTTCGTCGGTAACGGTAATTTCTAAACCTGCAGATACTAGTGCCATGTTTTTTTCCTTTAACAAAACATTTGCAAGTATTTATTAAAAGGATATTATTTTAACCGGATATAAGGTGCCTTTGAAAGGTTTTACAATAAATATTATTATGATTAGGCCTCTATGCACAATTTGTAAAGGAAATTTTGCCGCTGTTAATTATAAAACTAATAGCAAAATTTATTATAGGAAAATTTGTGCTAGCTGCGCTAGAAAAACCAAACGCACTAAAGAACAACCGGGATGGACTAAAACAGGATATAAAAAAAAGTTGATTTGCGAACGCTGTAACTTCAGCGCCAAAACCTCACATCAAATATTTGTATTTTACATTGACGGCAATTTAAAAAATAATAACTGGTTAAATTTACGCAGCATCTGCGCAAATTGCAGAATAGAGTTAAATCACGCTAAAACAACTTGGCGTGAGAGTCCGTTAGTAGCAGATTATTGACTTTACTATACAACTCTTCCATTGAACCGTTATTTTCTATTTCATAATCAAAAGTTTGTCCAATCCAAGCCCATTCGCTATTATGCACTCTGGGATATCGTTGCGGCATTAACTGTCCTGCATCTTCCAGCAGCCATTGCCTATCTTCTGGTGTACCATTTTCTCTAAGAGCACAGTCATACCATTCTGGTAAATTTCCACGCTTGACCCAAATACAAATTCCACCGTGTTTTCTAATCACTGCTATTTCGTTGGGAAATCTTACATCGCTAATTACTATGTCTTCTTGAGTTTTACGTAGTCGATTTTCTAAACTAGCGATCCATATGTCATCATGAAAACCTTGTCTGCAAACTTCTGTGCCCCAAAGTTGTAGCATATATCTTGGAGTTAAATTAGGCTTATCTAAACGTCGTGCCCACCATGGATCTACTTGTTCGCGCCACTGTCTAGCTTCAGGAGTTAGTCCTTCTAATAGTTCTCTATCCCAACCAAATACTTTTGCTACTGCGTCTTTAAGTGTGCCAGCAAAACTGTCTCTTACAAATCCATGGCGGGCAACAAGATAATTAGCTACTGTGTCTTTACCGGAACCTATGAACCCTGTAATACCTATAATCATAAAAAATGCCCCTTAAGGAGCATTGTACTACAGCATGTACGCAAAGTCAAACTCCATATTTGTTCTTTTTCGTGCCGGCCACTGGACTGGTTTTATTAATTGTTGCGCCTTCTTGACTACGCATATCTCCTTTGTTCATATCTTCATGGTTGGCATTCACTGCTTTGTAGGCCATGTTTAGCATGTCTTGTTCTGTTTCGCTATAAGGAGCAGTAACCTTCCACTTACCAATCCATGATTCTTCGTCCACGTCCGGCATTGTTTTTCCATCTGTAGTTGCTACCGCTAGCCCCAGACGATACAGTGTATAATCACTATTCCATTTTGCACCATCTGTAAATTTATTTAAGCCACGCATAGCAAAACGCTGACGGTTATTTAATTTACCTTTAGTTTCTACAATAATATCTTTAATTTTCATTATCCAATTACAAAGCCTAATGGCATTGATCCATCAACAAAATCTTTTAATTCTTGCTCTAACTTTTCCATTTCTGCTTTTGCTTCGCCTTTTAAAGTAGCACCGTTTAATTGTGTTCCCCCTTGAGGTCCGGGCAAACTGGCATACTTTTCTCTTGCTTCACCTACTATTAACTTGGCAAAACTATAAGCATATTCCTGTACCCAAGGAAATGACTGCGGGTCATTCAATATCATAGCATCAGGTTTGTAGTTATAAAGATGTAGTAAAACATCTTCAAAATCATCTGGATTAGCATTAGCGCCAGCAAATGGTATCTTACGTATCAAAGTCAGTTTCTTGGTTACTTTGTTAAATGTAAAATTTAAAAATCCGCCAAACATCCGCATTGCTAATTTTTGATAATCTACAAACAATTCATAATTTAACAGGCCCCCAACACGACCTGCTACAAGCATATAAGTATTTAAATATCCTGATGCAAAAGGTTCAAATTGACTTGCTGTAGTGCCAGACACCGAACCAATACCGCGTCTATATGCTGCTCTTACATCCATAACCACATCAGGTAATATGATTTCTTGAGTTTCGGGAAATAACTTTAAAAATGCGTAACTTTCTTCTACACTATTTGTAGCCCGCTGCCTGTATTTGACCAAGGATTGATTAATAGCCATATCATAGTGTTCTTTGTCTAGTTCAACATCTACAATACCATCACCTAAGCGCATGCGAATGTAATCTGTAATATCAGAACGACGCTTGTTTAAACTATCTAACCATTGTGCATTTGGGTCAAACTCAATATGTCCAGAGCCTGTTCCAGTGTCAGGATCATATAAACTATCGGATTTTAGGACTCCGTTAGCGTGAAAATAAGTAGTATCCGCTACTACATTACCAGTAAAAGGGTTGGACATTCATGTTCCTAAAGTACAAGTATTTATTGTACTTTAAGTAGAACCGTATCCGAATTAAGTCGTCCGTTGCCCGCTACTTCTGTGGCCTTTATATCTTCTATAAACTTACGCAACTGTACCTTGCCCGCTTTAAAAAACTCCTTAAGTTTCTCTTCGGGTTTTCTAAGTGTTTTGCCAATGGACGCAGATTCGTTATAACCAGTAATTGTGGTGCCTTTAATGTTCAATGGTCCTGTTACACTGTCCGCTACATACTTGTATAATTTGCGGGTTTTGGTATTATAACACCATAACTCTTGCGAACCAATTATATCAACTGGATTAATGCTCACTAACTTAAGAGTTTTTTCTTCCTTGAGGTACTTGACTTTGCTGACTACTTTTTCTTTGTTAGGTGCATGTTTAGCCCGAACTTTCTTTTGTGTCTTTTTTACATTACGATATTGATCTAATGCATCTAGTATAGATTGAATAAATGCATGGTGCCTTTTGTAATCGGATGCTTTGTAATGTCGATACGCTTCGGTAATTTGCTCATCTGCTCGGCCCAGGGCTTCACCAAGTTCAGTTTTGCGAGCCATAAACAATTCTTCAAACTTTTTAATTTGGCTTTGTGGTACGGAATTTAAGACTAGATAGTCGTACGCTCGAGCATCTACTGTCCTACCAGCAACAACTTCATCGTATAGGCCCTCAAAATATGCAAGATGCTCGCTAGTTTTTTCATTCAAGCGGTCTTGAATAGTTTTAACCGCGCTAGGTGCCACAATAATTTGTTCTTGTGGCTGTTCATCAGGTATATCGCTATTTATAATCTCATATAAGCGATCTTTAACATACCTAAGTTCTCTTTCACGCAAAGGCATTCCTTGCTTATGTGCCTTAATTAAACTACAAATCGTGATTGGCAACAATTTATCGCTGCTACGTATAAATCTGCTAACTTCGTTTTTATTGTAATGATCCTTCATCCAATCTACTACATACTTTTTCAAGTCTCTGCTGCTGTAAAAATAATTGTAGTAAGTAAAAGATTTTCTTAGATGATGATCAAACTCTTCTTGCGGCATAGCAAGTGCTCGTTCTGTGTCCCATACCGGTTCGCGCCCTGTGTATTTTTCATCAGCGAACAAGGGATCACGCTTTTTAGGTGCGGCTTTTTTAGGTGCTTTAATACTTTGTGCTAGCGCCA
>Ga0194129_10010585_pt1 | contig 10031 bp, 7 predicted proteins | sample TA2KigCa35mmetaG_FD_150862 | JGI IMG/M metagenome (GOLD analysis project Ga0194129, IMG submission 150862) | Freshwater microbial communities from Lake Tanganyika, Tanzania - TA2015038 Kigoma Deep Cast 35m | ecosystem: Environmental > Aquatic > Freshwater > Lake | place: Tanzania: Lake...
AGACTGCCGGACGCCAAGGCCAAGTACCCGATGGGTTTTGGTATGCCTTTGGGTATGCAGATACCTCGATTGGGAGCAACCTGGCGGGGGCATGGAAACCAAAGCGGTCGAAGAGTCTAAGGATCCGAGCAGCCGGATGCGGCTTTGGGTACCAAACTGGGTACCAAAGACTTTTTAATGAGCGAGAATATGCTTAACCCTCTGATAAAAAAGGGTTTTTTCCGCGAGAACTGGCGGAGAGAGAGGGATTCGAACCCTCGAAGGGCTTTTGGCCCTTACACCCTTAGCAGGGGTGCGCCTTCGACCACTCGGCCATCTCTCCGCTGCAAGCAGGCGCGATGGTACTTGCCGGCCTCCGGCAGGTCAAAACCAGCAAGCCCCGTCCCGTAGGCCGCGGCGCCCGAACTCAGGCCCGCATCCCGCCTTCGCGGGACGGACTTTCGTCGGCCCCCTCGGACTTGATGCGTTCAAAAATCTCTTCACGGTGCACGGCGACATTTTTCGGCGCGTTGATACCCACCCGCACCTGATTGCCCTTGACGCCGAGTATCGTGACCGAGACTTCCTCACCGATCATGACGGTCTCTCCGACTCGTCGCGTGAGAATGAGCATGCTCACCCCTCTGAGGCGCTCTTTGAGGACCGCCGGACTCGGGACACCTCACCCCCTGTGGGGCCCCGCCGACGGCCCGACTTCCATGGCGGGCGCCTTCTGGTCGGACAATAGAAGAATCAGGCGGTGGCGTCCACCGCCTATTGCAGGGATACGGCTGTCAGGCACCGATTTTTTGGCGAACGAAGCCAACGACGCCCGCGAGCGCCGCAGGCAGCTGGGCGGCGTCGCTGCCCCCGGCCTGGGCGAAATCGGGGCGACCGCCGCCGCGACCACCGATCTGCGCGGCCACGTGCCCCACCACCTCGCCGGCCTTGATCCGGCCCACCTCGCCCGCCGTGACGCCGGCGACCAAGGTGACCTTGCCCGCGGCATCGGTTGAAGCGAGCACAATGACCGCCGTCTTCAGGCGATCTTTGAGTTGATCGACCGCGTTACGCAGCGCGCCAGCATCGGCGCCATCGACCGTAGTCGCGACCACCTTGAGACCGCCAACGTCCACCGCGCCTGCCGCAAGATCGGTGCCCTGCCCCGAAGCCAACTTGTCACGCAGAGTACGAGTTTCTTTTTCGAGCTGACGGATGCGCTCCAGCGCATCGCGAACCTTGGTCGCGACATCCTCGCGGGTGCCGCGGACGAGTCCGGCAATTTCTTTGACAAGCGCTTCGCTGGCTTCGGCGGCAGCCAGCGCGCCTTCACCGGTCACTGCTTCGATGCGACGCACGCCAGCGGCCACGCCGCCCTCGGCGGTGATCTTGAACAAACCGATATCGCCCGCGCGGCTGACGTGAGTGCCACCACACAATTCTTTGGAGAATTCGCCGATGCGCAGCACGCGCACCGTCGATGAGTATTTCTCGCCGAAGAGCGCAGTCGCACCCTCGACGACTGCGGCCTCGTAATCCATTTCGCGCGTTTCGGCTGCGGCATTGAGCCGGATCTGCTCGTTGACCCGGCGCTCGATGCGCTGCAGTTCCTCGACGCTGATCGCCTGAAAGTGCGAGAAATCGAAGCGTAGTCGATCAGGCGCGACCAGCGAGCCCTTCTGCTGCACATGCGTACCCAGCACTTCGCGCAGCGCCGCATGCAAAAGATGCGTCGCCGAATGATTGAGCGCCGTTGCGCCACGCAATCGCTCATCGATCATGGCGGCAAGCGTAGTACCTTCACGAATCACGCCGCTGTCCGCGGCCACGTGACCGAGATGCGAGTGTGCGCCCGCTGTGCCGCGCTTCTGCGTATCTTCGACGATGAAGCGGACGCCGCTCGCGGACAATTCGCCGGCATCACCGACCTGACCGCCCGATTCGGCGTAGAACGGCGTGGTTTCGAGAATGACTTCACCTCGCTCGCCGGGCTTGAGTTCGCTGACGCGCTCGCCCTCGCGCAGCAGGGCAATGACTTTGGACTCGCCACGCGTACTCTCGTAGCCGCAGAAACGGGTCGCGACGTCGATCTGCGCACCACCGCGAAGGTCGACCCCGAAGCGACTGGCGGCGCGGGCGCGCTCACGCTGCGCTTCCATCGCCGCCTCGAAGCCCGCGTTGTCGATGGCAAAGCCGCGCTCGCGAGCGACGTCGCCCGTCAGATCAGCCGGAAAACCGTAGGTATCGTAGAGCCTGAACACCGTCTCCCCGTCGAGTACGCGGCCCGGTCCGAGGCGATCGAGCGCCTCGGTCAGCAGCGACATGCCGGTATTCAAAGTTTCGGCAAAGCGCTCTTCTTCCTGCAGCAATACGCGCCGCGCGAGATCAGCGCCGGCTCGCAGCTCAGGGTAGGCCTCACCCATCTGCGTTTCGAGTGCGGATACCAACTTGTGGAAGAACGCGCCATTGATACCGAGCTTGTGGCCGTGACGGATGGCGCGACGAATGATGCGCCGCAGCACATAACCGCGACCTTCGTTCGAGGGCAGCACACCATCGACGATCAGGAAGGTGCAAGCGCGGATGTGATCGGCAATCACGCGCAGCGACGGATTGGCCAAATCTTTGGTGTCAGCCAGATCGGCGGCAGCTTGGACGATGCCGCGGAACAGGTCGATGTCGTAATTGCTGGTAATGCCCTGCATCACCGCCGACAACCGCTCGAGGCCGGCGCCGGTGTCGACCGAAGGCTTGGGCAGCGGCGTCAGCGTGCCATCGGGCGCGCGATCGTACTGCATGAAGACCAGGTTCCAGATCTCGACGTAACGATCGCCGTCTTCGTCAGGTGACCCCGGCGGCCCGCCCGGAATATGCGCGCCGTGATCATAGAAAATCTCGGTGCAGGGTCCGCAGGGACCGGTATCGCCCATTGCCCAAAAATTCGACTTCTCGCCCATGCGCGTCAGGCGCTCCGGCGCGACGCCTATTTCTTTGATCCAGATATCCGCCGCCTCATCGTCATCTTTGAAGACCGTGACCCAGAGGCGGCCTGGATCGAGTTGCAGCGTGCCGGTGACGAAATCCCAGGCGTAGCGGATCGCATCGCGCTTGAAGTAATCGCCGAAAGAAAAGTTGCCGAGCATCTCGAAGAACGTATGGTGGCGCGCCGTGTAGCCGACGTTCTCGAGATCGTTGTGCTTGCCGCCGGCGCGCACGCAGCGCTGCGAGGTGGTGGCGCGCAGGTAATCGCGCTTGTCCTTGCCGAGAAAGACATCCTTGAACTGCACCATGCCCGCGTTGGTGAACAACAGGGTGGGATCGTTCCCCGGGACGAGCGAACTCGAGGCGACGATCGCGTGACCGCGGCCCTGAAAAAATTCGAGGAAGGCGCGCCGCACTTGGGCGGCACTCATGTAGGGCGGCTTGCCCGGTTTAGTCGTAGTCATCGGCGGGATTTTCGGAAGAGTCGGGGTCCTGGCCCATTGCCAGCCGGATATGATCCGATGAAAAGCCCCGATACTGCAAAAATCTCGCCTGTTTGCCCTTTTCGGCCCAGTTGCTTGGCGGCCGCGCCCCGAACTTGCGGACCCGGACCTCGCGGCAGAGGGTGAGGAAGTCGGGCCCGGTCTCGAGCGCGCTGGTAATGGGTTCGGCAGTGAACCCGAGTTGACGCAGCTCCTGCCGAATGCGGGCCGGGCCCTGACCGCGACCGGCGTGGGCCCGCACGAAATTATCGAGAAAACGCCCGTCATCGAGCAGCCGCTCAGTCTTCAGGGCGGCCAGGGTGTCATCGACGACCGCAGCCGAGTGCCCCTTGGCCAGCAGCTTGTTGCGCAACTCGAAAGAAGCGAAGTCGCGGCGGCCGAGCAGCACAAGCGCTGCTCGGCGCGCCGACTCGAGGGGGTCAGATTCTGACGTCAAGCTTACTCGGCAGCGTCAGCCGCGCCGCGTGGGGGCTTGACCACCAGCAGCTTGGCGCGAACCTGGTCTTCGATCTCGCGGGCCATCTTGGCGTTGTTCTTGAGGAACTCGCGAACGTTTTCCTTGCCCTGGCCGATGCGCTCACCCTTGTAGGAGTACCAAGCGCCCGACTTTTCGATGATGTTCTGTGCGGCGCCGAGTTCGATGATCTCGCCTTCGCGCGAAATACCCTCGCCGTACATGATTTCGAACTCGGCCTCGCGGAACGGTGGGGCGACCTTGTTCTTGACCACCTTGACGCGGGTCTGGTTGCCGACCACTTCTTCGCCGTTCTTGATGGCGCCGATGCGGCGGATGTCGAGACGCACCGACGAGTAGAACTTGAGCGCGTTGCCGCCGGTGGTGGTTTCGGGGTTGCCGAACATGACGCCGATCTTGAGGCGGATTTGGTTGATGAAGATGACGATGGTGTTCGAACGCTTGATGTTGCCGGTGAGCTTGCGCAGCGCCTGCGACATGAGACGCGCATGCAGACCGACTTGCAGTTCGCCCATCTCGCCTTCGATTTCGGCCTTGGGGGTCAATGCGGCGACCGAGTCGACGACGACGATGTCGACCGCGCCGGAACGCACCAGCATGTCGGTGATTTCGAGTGCCTGCTCGCCGGTGTCGGGCTGCGAGACCAGCAGGTCGTTGACATTGACGCCGAGTTTTTCGGCATAGACGGGGTCGAGGGCGTGCTCGGCGTCGACGAAGGCTGCGGTGCCGCCGTTGCGCTGGATCTCGGCGATGACCTCAAGCGTGAGCGTGGTTTTACCCGAGGACTCGGGGCCGTAGATCTCGACGACGCGGCCGCGCGGCAAGCCACCGATGCCGAGCGCGATGTCGAGGCCCAGCGACCCCGTGGAAACGGCTTCGACATCATAAGCAGCAGAGGCGTCGCCCAGACGCATGACCGACCCTTTGCCAAATTGCTTTTCGATTTGGCCGAGGGTGGTGGAAAGGGCTTTCTTGCGGTTGTCGTCCATGAATCCCCCACGAAGGAAAAGGAAAAAAAGATGAAGCGGAGAGCGCGAAAATTATCCCACAGCAAGCGCCGCGGGGAACGCTGAAAAACAAGGGAAATACGTTTATTTCACGATGCGTTCACGCGGTATACAGGGTCACGCTTTTGGCACTACTGTATAAACCGCGCAGCGCGAAGATGACGGCCTTGCGGCGAACGTCATCACGGCCGCCGCGAAAGCGGCGCACCACGGTCTGCAGATGCACGCCACGACCTTGTCGACGTGCGAACGCAAACCACACCGTACCTACGGGCTTGCCGGGTGTCGCACCACCCGGACCCGCAATACCGCTGATCGCAATGGCATGCCGCGCACCACTGCGTCGCAGAGCGCCGCGCGCAAGTTCGGTAACCACCGCCGCACTGACCGCACCTTGTTGACGCAGGGTCGCTGCGCGCACGCCGAGATCGCGCTGCTTGGACTCGTTGCCGTAACACACCCAACCGGCCACGAACCATTTGGAACTGCCGGGAAGATCAGTCAGGCATTTTGCCAGCCAACCCCCGGTGCACGATTCGGCGATGGCCACCGTCTGCCCGGTCGCAGCGAGGCGCTTCGCCAATCGGCGAATATCACGTTCGATGATGCTCACCCCTGCTTAGGCGTCGAAGTCTCGGCAGGCGGGCGTTTCTTGAAAACGATCTTGCGGATGAATACCGCGCCCTGCTCGTCACGCCCGAGCACGATGTCGGCATCGCGGTCCTTCACGCTGCGCACCATCGCACGCTCGGTCGCCGCCGCCTCGAAGGTTTTGATGAAATTCCACAGCCCACTGAAGAGCCCGATGGCCGCGCCGATGCTGCGCGTCGATGAGTTGGCCTGCGGCTGCACGACACCGACGCGGCCGCCTTCCTTGCGCACCGCCGCGAGCCGTCGCTCCACCCGCGGCGGAATTTGATTGGGTGAAACCGCCGAGTAGAACTCGACCTCGACCGCTTGCTCACCCGCTTTGCCGAGCTGCGCGTTGAGATCGTCATGGAAAGCCTGCAGGTCGATGAAACTGACTGCGATCGCGGCAGGGGTGATGGGCGCAGGGGCTGCATCTGCAGCGGGAGCGGCGCCTGCAGCGGGGACGGGCACCGGTTCCGGCACCGCAGCGGCGGTTTGCGCCGGCGCTGCGACCGTGAGTCCCGCGCCGAATGCCACGGATGCCATCACTGCGATCAAAAAATACGCTCGGTTGTTCGCGCTCATATTCGCCTCCCCGGATAGCTTGATAGCCCTGACGCCGCACGCCTGTTTTAGCCGCCTGATCCCGGCGCCGTCAACGGTTGCTGGGCCCGCTCGGCAAGCCGGGTTGGTGAGCCGCTGCCGAGGGACGGTAAACTCGCCGCCCCGACGCCGCTGCGCGGCCCCGTAAGGCAGACGATGAACTCAGCTTCCGACCACACGCCTGTCATGCAGCAATATTTGCGACTGAAGGCGCAGCATCCCGATGCCCTGCTCTTTTATCGGATGGGCGATTTCTATGAACTCTTTTACGACGATGCGCGACGCGCCGCACAACTGCTCGACATCACACTGACTGCACGCGGCCAGTCCGCGGGCGCACCGATTCCGATGGCGGGCGTGCCGTTTCATGCCGCCGACAATTATTTGGCGCGCCTCGTCCGCAAGGGCGAGTCGGTGGCTATTTGCGAGCAAATCGGTGATCCGGCGAAAGCCAAGGGGCCGGTGGAGCGCGCGGTGGTCAGGGTGGTCACGCCCGGCACCGTCACGGATGCCGCGCTGCTCGATGAGCGTCGCGAAACCTTGCTGGCGGCCGTTCTGCCGTTGAGTGCCGATGGCCCGCGGGCGCTCGAGACACGCTTTGGTCTTGCCTGGCTCGATCTGGGTGCGGGACGTTTCTCGGTACTCGAGACCAGCGGCGCGCAGACCCTCGCCGCCGAACTCGAACGTCTGCAACCTGCCGAAGTGTTGATGCCCGAAGGCTTGCTGCTGGCGCTCGAGCAGACCTCGATGGATTCGCCTGCGGCACGCGGACTAGCCGCGGCGCTGCCCGCGCGTCGGCGGCGCGCGCGACCCCCTTGGCACTTCGAAGAAGAGTCGGCGCTGCGCACGCTTACCGAGCAGCTCGGCACACTCGACCTGCGTGGCTTCGGTGTCGAACGCCTGCCGCTGGCCATCGGCGCCGCGGGTGCGCTGTTGCAGTTCGTGCGCGAGACGCAGCGCACCGCGCTGCCGCATCTGCGTGCGTTGCGCGTGGAAGAGCGTGATACGACGCTGCAACTCGATGCGGCAACGCGGCGCAACCTCGAGATCGACTCCAGCCCGAGCGGCCGCGAGGATGCCACGCTGGTCGCCCTGCTCGACACCACGGTCACGGCTATGGGCGCTCGCGCCCTGAGCCGGCTAGTCAATCGACCCATCATCGATCACGAAGAATTACGCGAGCGGCATGTTGCTGTCGGCGAAATGATCGCCGACCAAAGATATCGGGCGCTGCGCGAGGCGCTGCAACCGATCGGCGATATCGAGCGAATTCTGGCGCGGGTCGCCTTGCGCTCGGCAAGGCCACGCGACCTGACGGGCCTGCGGCTCTCGCTCGCCGCACTGCCTGCGCTGCGCGCGCTGCTGGCTACCCTCGAATCACCGCTGCTTGCTGCCCTCGGCGAGCAGGTGCTGGCGCATGCGGACGAACTCGCGTTGCTGCAGCGAGCGATTGCGAGCGAGCCGTCCGCCATGGTGCGGGACGGCGATGTCATCGCCAGCGGCTTCGACGCCGAGCTCGATGAGCTGCGTCGAATTTCGACCGATACCGATGCTTTCCTGCTTGAACTCGAGGCCCGAGAACGCACGCGAACCGGGCTCCCGCAGCTGAAGCTCGGCTACAACCGCGTGCAGGGCTTTTTCATTGAAATCGCGCGCAGCCAAGCCGAGAACGTCCCGGCGGATTACATTCGGCGACAAACGGTCAAAAATGCCGAGCGTTTCATCACCGCCGAACTCAAGAGCTTCGAGGACAAGGTTCTCGGCGCGCGCGACAAATCGCTGGCTCGCGAAAAAGAACTGTACGAGGCCGTGCTCGAGCAGCTTTGTGCGCAGCTCGCGCCATTGCAGTCCACGGCAGCGGCGATCGCCGAACTCGATGCCATCGGCGCCTTGGCCGAACGCGCGGTGAGCCTGCGCTGGTCGGCGCCCACGCTGACGCCACAGCCCGCGCTGCGCATCAGCGGTGGGCGTCATCCGGTCGTCGAGCGGTTTTTGCAGGAACCCTTCGTTCCAAATGATATTGCACTCGATGCCGCGACCCGGATGCTGGTCATCACCGGTCCCAACATGGGCGGTAAAAGCACCTACATGCGGCAAGTTGCCTTGATCACGCTGCTGGCGCATATCGGCAGTTACGTCCCGGCTGAGTCGGCGGTGATCGGGCCGATCGACCGGATTTTCACGCGCATCGGTTCGGGCGATGATCTCGCGGGCGGGCGCTCGACGTTCATGGTCGAAATGACCGAGGCCGCCAACATTCTGCACAACGCGACCACGCGAAGTCTGGTGCTGATGGACGAGATTGGTCGCGGCACGAGCACGTTCGACGGGCTGTCACTGGCGTGGGCGACGGCGCGACATCTGGCAAGCAGAGTGAGCGCATTTACTTTGTTCGCAACCCATTACTTTGAACTGACGGGTCTCGCCGCAGAACTTCCCGGCGTGCTCAATGTGCACCTCGACGCGACCGAGCATCGTCAAGGCATCGTCTTCATGCATGCCGTCAAACCGGGGCCGGCCAGCAAAAGCTATGGACTAGCGGTGGCGAAACTTGCCGGGATGCCGCGCGAGGTGCTCGCCGAGGCCCGTCGATATCTCGCTGCCTTGGAGGCGCAGGCTGCGCTGGGCGACCAGTCCTCGGGCCCGCAGGGAAATCTGCTTTTCGGCGCGCCGATCGCCGGCACCCCCGGCGAACAGGAATCGGAGCCCGACGTTGCCGACAAAAACGAAACTGTCGCTGCTGCGATCGCCGCCATCAATCCGGATTCTTTGAGCCCCCGCGAGGCGCTCGACAAAATCTATCAGCTGAAGTCCTTGCTCGATAAGTAAATCACTGATTGGTCGCCGGCGGCGGCTGGCGCACGCAGATATGCAGCTCGCGCAACTGACGCTCGGTGACTTCGGTCGGCGCGTCGGTGAGCGGGCAAGCAGCCGTCTGCGTCTTGGGGAATGCAATGACGTCGCGGATGCTGTCGGCGCCCGACATCAGCATGGCGAGTCGGTCGAGACCGAAGGCGATACCGCCATGCGGCGGCGCCCCGTACTTGAGGGCATCGAGCAAAAAGCCGAACTTGCGCAGGGCCTCTTCGGTTTCGATGCCGAGCAGATCGAATACGGTCGACTGCAAATCCTGACGGAAGATGCGCACCGAGCCACCGCCGATCTCGGAGCCATTGAGCACCATGTCATAGGCTTTGGCGAGGGCGTTGCCCGGGTCCGCCTTGAGTGCTTCGGGGTCGAGATTCTTTGGTGAGGTGAACGGGTGATGCATGGCCACCCAGCGCTTCTCGTCGGCATCGAACTCGAACATGGGGAAGTCGATCACCCATAGCGGTGCCCATGCGCCGGTCAGCAGCTTCATGTCGTGGCCGATGCGCAGGCGCAGCGCGCCCATCGAGTCGTTGACTACTTTGGCGCTGTCGGCACCGAAGAAAATGAGGTCGTCGTTCTGCGCGCCGCTGCGCGCGAGGATCCCGGCCACGGCCTCGTCGGACAGGAACTTGATGATCGGCGACTGCAGGCCCTCGCGACCCTTGGCGATTTCATTGATCTTGATGTACGCCAGGCCACGCGCACCGTATCGCGCCACATAGGCCGTGTAATCGTCGATTTCTTTGCGGGTCAGTTTGCCGCCCGCAGGCACACGCAGCGCGACCACTCGACCGTTCGGGTCTTTCGCGGGCCCGGCGAATACTTTGAAGTCGCAGGTCGCGACCAGATCGGCGACATCGACGAGTTCGAGCGGGATACGCAGATCGGGCTTGTCGCTCGCGTAGCGCCGCATGGCCTCCGCATAGGTCATGCGCGGAAAGGGCTCCGGCAGCTCGACATTGCCGACGGTCTTGAAGATAT
>Ga0194129_10010586_pt1 | contig 10031 bp, 4 predicted proteins | sample TA2KigCa35mmetaG_FD_150862 | JGI IMG/M metagenome (GOLD analysis project Ga0194129, IMG submission 150862) | Freshwater microbial communities from Lake Tanganyika, Tanzania - TA2015038 Kigoma Deep Cast 35m | ecosystem: Environmental > Aquatic > Freshwater > Lake | place: Tanzania: Lake...
CGTATTTTTCATAAACTGGATACTCTTCACGGTGGTTTCATCAGTGGCGGACATAAGGACGGTGCTACTCTTGTTGATTTCAAATTCGAGGATTGTATCCACGATACGCTCAATCTCTCGGAATTTGGATTTGGTTTGTTTCGCATACTGTTGAATAAATCCCACGACAGTCGCGCGAAGCTCACGATTCTTTGTCTGAAGATAATTCTTCAAATCACGCATCTCTTCGGTGTCTTCTTGAACATATTTCGGTGTTGGCGAATTCAATATCGCAAGTATAAGTTGTCTCAATTCTCTCGGAATAATACAACGATCAAGCTCGCTGCTCGCCGGTTGTTCTTGTTCGTGTTCTCCTTCACCATGACGCTGACCCAGATCATCGCTTTCGCGATCACAACGTTCTAGATGAAGAACCGCATCCTGGAATCGTTGAAATTGCGTATTTTCTTGAGGGCGATTTTTTGCTAGCGTTTTATAACTCGCATCAACCATTTTATGACCATTCACCGCTTTTAATAGTCGTTCAAGACTTTTATCGTCAAATATATTCGAATCCTTTTTCAGTTTTGCGATCTTCGTATCGATCGTGTCGCTGGGCATCCAGTCTTGCGGTCTCGGTGGGCAAATCTCTCGGAGTGCCGGATGAAGATAGAGTGCCACGGCAGTTGCGACCGGATTATCGCTACCGACGCCTTCAGATGCCGATGCTCCCGTTCCGGCGTATTGCTGATTCATCCGACAATAATGAATAAATGCGCGATAAATTGTTTGCTCGTTGAATGATGCCGGAATATTTGGATACTGAAATCGCGTTTCACGATTGTCAATAATCATCGTCGGGCGTGTCATCACCGCCATATCTCTCAACGTTTTCGTCAAGAATCCAATAATCCGGTTATGATGATGTATATTTTGCTCGCGTTCCATGAAATAATCAATCACACGTTTGCTACGACGATCAACCGGTTCGTTACAACACGCATTTTCAAGGAAGGGCTCGCTCGCCATATTCAGAAGTAACGGACTACTGTTTTTGACGATATGATGGATCATCTGTTGAATTGAAAGACCGAAATATTGACACTTACTTTCGAGAACTGCGAGTTTGTCATGCTGGCCATGATACCCGCGTTTCATATCTGTAATCAGCTGATTCGTAAAATCGGCGGCGACATTCTGAGGTGTAGGCATGTTATCGAGAGATTTCATGGGCGGCATAAAATTATCCCAACGTAAGATCGAGAGATTTTCGGGGATGGCTTCGCCGCCTGCGCCCGCACCTGCGCTACCCTGTCGCAAATAATCGCGCTTGAATTGTAGTCGCTCTTTGATAGCCGGTTTGGTAAGAATCGTGCTGTCCATCAACGTCTTCATCTTTGCCAGAATATCGCCTTCCTTCTTGAATGATTTCAAAGTATTCCATGGCTCGATACTCGTCTTGATCTTGTACGCAATACATGCGATATACATGAGTCCGCTCACATCGCCATCGCCATCAATCGGATAGCCCGAAAATGACCGAATACAACCGGCGTGTGTTTTGCGCGTTTTTGGTGATGGTATTACACACTGAATCGAAATTCCGAGATAACAAAGTGTTAGAAGCAACAGCGTTTGGAAGAAGATTTCTTTATACGGCGGAAGATGTTTTCCCTTCTCTCGAAACATGCGTTCGGACTTCTCGCGGTATTTTTCTTCCGTAGGAACCGACGTTTCAAGAAGAGCGAGGGTCTGCTGAATAATAAACTCACGTTCGCTGTGTAAATCAATTCCCATATATCCGGTCATCGTGGTTACAATATTGTTGATGATACGCGCGTTCGGACTATCATACTTTTCCAAGATACTCATGCCATGAAGTCCGGCCTCGCCGCCGGTTTTTGCCGCACCAGCTCCGACAGGTTTTGCGACATTTAACACACCTTCGCCAAGATCAGCCTCGATAATATCTCTCGTAACAAGTCGAAACCCCGCCTCATCAAATCCCTCTTCTGTCACGTGTTCGATTTTCTTGATGAGCGCACCGCTATATTTATCGACCCATGCTTCACCGTCGTCACTTATTGTGCCGCGTTCTTTACATATCGTATCGATGACAACTGATAAGGAATTCGCACCACTTGAGCCCTGAAGAAACGCAACTGCAATCGCTTCATAAAATGAAGGCAACAGTTTTGCGTTTGATTTGATACAATATAACCAATTGGGGTCTTCATCCATGATTTCATTCGCCTTACGGGTAAAGCTGGTAATAAACTGAAGGATATCATGCTGGCGCTTCACAAAATCGGTTTGGGCGATAATCTTATCTTTCAGAGGTTCCATCGGTGAAATGATCGCATCGATATCGCCTTCAGCGTCGGCATCGGAACCAGCACCAGCACCCGTAACCGAATGAAACCCAAGCTTATATTTACGGTCGTTGTATTTGTAAAATTCCTTGTGCTGTATTTCACTAATCCGCGCAATATTTTTCAAGTCATACTCAAACTTTTTATTCACAAACTCCATGAAATTCTCTCGAGTAACCTGATACTTGACATCAAATTCCGCCTTCATCTTGTCTAAGAACGCCTTTTTGATTGCTTCGGTTCCTTCTTTCGCATCGACATGTGTCATCGCATTTTTTGGTGCGCCTTCGATTTCGCTCATTTGAGACATTAAATCCCGAGTTGCGTCCATCGCCAAAGGAATACAGCTACGATTCACATTACAAAAATAATTCACGTCACTACTGGGAATTACATCAGGAATACTTGTATCACGAACCCATTTGCCGTTTTCGCGTTTATAGTATAAAAACCGAGTTTGTGTTGTTCCCATGTCGTCATCTTCACTCGGAAATCCTTGGCGGCTTGTATGCGACATAACAGGTTCAACATATTCTTCTTCTTCCACGACCGCATAGTCGCCATCACTAACTGGCCGCATACCTGGACCAATCATGATTGCTTCGGCTTCTTTCTTCGCATTCTCATAGGTCATCTTCTTCTTTTTAATAAGTTCATCCACTAGAAACATGGAAAAATCGACGTTGCTCATCGATTCTTGTTGCTCACGATATGATTCCAAAAAGTCGTAATCCGTAGTATCATATTTCTTATCAAAAAATACAGGTTGGTCACTGTCGTTATCTTCTTCAACCGCTTCTTGGTTTGGATAATTCTTCGCAAGAACCATATTCAAACGTTTGGGAGAAGCGGAAACGGCGGCACCACCATCTCCTCCAGGCGCACCTCCAGGCGCACCTCCACGCATCGCCCCCAGATCACGCAACTTTTGACTTTGTTCGCCAAGGACAAGATTAAAATCAAACGGTGTAATCAGGTCAGTTGTTGTGATCGCAACCGCGTCCATATACAACTTCGCATAATCCAACGCAAGCATGCGCGAGAGAAGTTCAGATGATGACAATAAGTGTTCGTTGTATTCAGTTTGTTCTGCCAAACCAGCCGCATACGCACGACCACGCATCTGCTGACGCTGACGTTCATCAAAACCGCCAGAAGAACCAGGCGGCGCGGTTGTTGCGGAACGAACCTGTGTGTCTAAAAGTCCATATGCTTTGAACACATCTGCGTCCATCATTCGCCCCGTGGCAATCAGTTTGTATATCATGCTAACACCCATGTAACGCACGTTGTAGTGATAGGAACGCAAACGCCCGAACTTACGAAAATTCGTCGCATAATTCCGTTTGTATTCAAGCACACGTTCATATAAAAATGTGACGATTTCATCATATTGTTTGACATTCAGATCTTCTTGATAGACAAGAAACGGTTCGATAAATGCGAGAACATCTTGAAGTGTAAGGCGCCCGTGGATATACCGTCGCATCATTTCAAAAATATTACGGGTTTTCGGTATAATAACTTCAAGAAACTTCCGATATTTATCGCGGTCGTTCATCACCGCAGCGGTTCCTGCTCCGCTTCCGCTGCCACTTACGGCTTCTGGTTCAAGGACAAATTGTTTGATTTCATGAAGTAGAGAATGTGCGTTCAAATCGAGCGGTGTATCCAAGTTTTGGACATCATGGGTTGTGATCGACATCATCTGGCGCAGCATATCCCAATAATGAACATGCTTTGTATTGAGGTCGGATTTGTCAAGAATGTTGATACTTGGAAGGGATATACGGGAATAATTCATAACTGGTTCTGGAAATGTCATGAACCCAACGATATTTATTCGGTCATTTGGGGTGAGATTTGTGAAATCAGTTGTTCGTTTTAAAATTGCGGTGGTCTGAGCGACGCCAGCCTCGGATGATAAGGAGGCGTTATGTTGTCGAACCTTTGATAAACCGAGATTATATTTTTGCGTGACAAAACGACGGCGTTTTACTTCTTCGTTATTTACAACTGATGAGTAAAAGTCGTCCAAGTTATCAATCACCGCGGTGATATTCTCATTTACTTGGCGCGAACTAATAACATCATGTGTATATCGCGGCTCATAAGAAGGCGTGAAATGACGTCCCGAGAGATTTGTCATATATTGAGCATATGTCAGCGAACCATCATACCACTGGCGTTGAAGTTGATTCTCGGTCTCTCGTTCTTCCTGTATAAGACGAGGAACAATATCCATTTCAGAAGCGGTTCGCTCATCGATCGGTATATCATAGATCACCTTTTTCGTTCGAACGACCGGTATAATCCAACGAAGCGCATGGTCCATACGCATGAGTGTTTCGACAAGCGGACGATAGAGTGCGCTCTTATGCGGCGGAACGGTTGGATTACCATTTTCATCAAACTGAGAGAATTTATGGCGCAATTCGCGAAAACGAAGCACCATCCTTTGAATATGACCCATCACCGACCGGGTTTTTTCGAGAGAAGGAACATTCGTAATAAGTGCGTCTAACAAATCATCGCACTGCTTATCTAAATTAAAGCGGCGATTCTCGTCTGGAATATCAACCGTTTGGACGAGAACATCTAATTCTTCTCCTACTTCGATTTGGTCTGCGTCGATGAGTATCGATCGTAATTTCTCTCGGAGTGTCGATACTGGAACCCCAGCGGCGGAAACGGCAACGGTAGATGCAGCGGCAGACGAACCAAGCACCGTATGTTCGGATTCACCAACCGGTTGCTCTTTGATGTCTTCTTCAGGCTCTTGTCCGCGCGCAAGTTGCCTTTCTCTTCTACGCTGTTCTCTCGGTGTGAGAGGTCCAGAAACTCCGGCAAGAGCGTCCATACCCATCGTTAAAAATCCGGCCTCATCAGCTTGCCCTCCTTCTTCACCGGCTCCGGACGCCGACGCCGCCGCGGCCGATTCAGCAGCAAATGCTGCGGGTGGAGGACGAATCTTGATTTCTTCTATCGGTATATTTTCAGGGATACCCATATATTCAAAATTAATGTATATCATTTCATCTTCAGGATAAGTCCGGATTTCAATCATGTCTTCTTCAAGGTTTGTGATCATACCGGTAATAATTGCCGGAACATCGCCACCGAATCGAATATCCACCCAAGTAGAGACGACTAAATTGTTCTGCCGTGCATAACCTTTTTCATCCGCTCGACTTAAAAGTTTAATCGTGGTTATACTTTCATCGGTAAGTTGTCCGGTTGCGTCAAGTTTTAAAACGGTCTTTTCGAGAGAATCAGCATCGATCAGTTTGATTTTACGAGATGAAACATAATCAACTAAAAAGATGTGATCATGTATTTCTTGATGCGTTGGCGCAACGATCTGGATAATGTCACCGAGTTCAATCGTTAAAGAAAGAGCCTCGGTTTCATCACCGGATTCATCTTGCTGTTCTGGGTCTTGCTGTGGATCTTCATACGCCTCTTCTTGGGATGGGTCTTGAATATCAACCGGTTCAAAATCCATATTATGATATATATAGCTACTATTATATCTATATATTTTGTGGTGTATAATTTATGGTGTATAATTTGATATTTACAAAATTGAGTGTATAACCGAATAACAGAATAACCGATATAAAGATTACTTGTATGATAATATAGTTACTGATCGTCATGTTTTCTATATCCAACGCTGAATTCTCTGACTTGAAAGACTTCGTTGAAAAAGTGAAGTCAAAATATTTTGAAAATAACGAAGGACGTGAATGGTGTTCTGATCGTGGGTTTCTACTTCACTTCTCTAAAACTGACATGACTTCGTCGTCGTCGTCGTCGTCGTCGTCGTCGTCGTCGGCATCGGACGGGTTTTATACACTAAAATATGACCGTGCTAAATTGACTGCTGAGCAATATTCTACTGTGGGAAGGTTTCGTTCGGTGGTCTTTGATTCCGATGGTAATATTTGTTGCGTCGCACCTCCGAAGATGCTTACGTTAAGTGATGAATTGAAGAGTCATGAAGTAAATTCGGCCGGCAGCAACCTAACTGCGGAAGAATTGGTAGAAGGAATCATGGTGAATTTGTTTTGGAAAGATGGCCAGCAAAATAGTGGAAAGTGGTATATGGCTACAAAAAGTTGGGTCGGTGAAGTCTCATTCGACCATATTATTCAAGCGGAGGCAGAGGCGCAGTTGGCGGGAGCGGGAGAGGCTGCTGTTGAATCAGGTGATGTCGATAAAGAAGAGGCGTCCGGCGCAGCAGCAGATGAACCACGTGGATTTCAGAAGTTGGGCGTGAAGGAGGTTTTACGCCGTCGTATTTGTGACGTTTTGAGTTTGATTCCAGGCGGACTTGATACAATCCCCAAGAAATACTGCTATTCTTGTGTTGTCCAGCATCCAAAGAATCAAATCGTCAATAACATTACGGTTCCAAAGTTGTATCTGGTTGCGGTTTATGAATTGTCTCAGATCGATTCCGACGCTGGAGTTGGCGTGAATGCGGTTCGTATTGACCGCGATATCTTTTCTAAGAATTTCGGTGGTTCAGTTTCCCATATGCCTTCAACGCTCACATGTGTATCTGATGAAACTACGAGTGAAGCTACTCACACCGTAGAAGACTATTGTCGGATGTATGCGTCGGCTGATACCCGTAGTGTTTCTTTGCCCGGTGTTGTCTTTGTGGATAAAGATACTGGCTTCTGCTATAAGAAGCGTAATCCCAAATACGAGACTGTCAAGAAGCGCAAGGGAATGGAGCAAAAACTAGCGGCCCAGTATCTTCAGCTGCGTAAAGATCGCGCGATTGATGAGTATTTGAAGTATCATCCTCAGCATTCTCGTGCTTTTCAGCAGATTCGCGAACGTCTTCACGAATATACACAGAAGTTGTATGACGCGTATATTGAGCATTATGTAAAGAAGAATGCGAAACCTTTGAAAGAGTATGACCGTGAATTGAAGATTCATATGTATAAGCTTCACTATGATATTTATTTGGCGAAGATGAAAGAAAACGGCGTTTTTGTAACGAAACATACCATAATCGAGTATGTGAATCAATTGGCTGTGGCGCAACAGTTGGCATGTGTCATCGTGACACCTTTGCCTGTTCGCGATACTGCGTCGAAGTCTGATGACAGAGCCAACACATTTCAAAAGCAGCCGAAGAAACAAATCGTTCGATCACATCAAAAGGGAGATAATAGTGCCGACGCGAAAAGTGGATTTAGAAACTCGCGTGCTTCAAGAGGGGGGCGTTCGGTTCCTTCACTTTCTGTTCAAATTCCTCCCAGGTCATCATCCGATGAGAATGTAACGAATGAGGAAGCTCGTGTAAAAGGAACAAAAAACACAGGAAGTGTGAAGGTTCAAAACCAGTTTGCTGGATTGGACGTGGATGAGTAATCCATAAACCGTAGTAAATGTAAAATTGAAATCGTTTGATAATATTATCATATTATTATCAAAGCATTAGAATTAACGACGCGACGCTACCCTACGTGATACGACACGACATGTCTCGATCTTCATCCAGTAACGTTCCTCCGCCTCCAGCCACACCTCCATCAACACCTTACCCAGAAGACACATCGGTATTTTTCGGTTGGTATTCGGAAGCAGCACAAGCCATGCGTGTATCGTGTCCGAGCCATCATAAGTTTAATGGTAAGGTCATTACGAGTCCGCCATATTGTTACTGGTCGCAAGGCGACAAAAAGGTGCTCGTGACGGAAGTTACGCATTCGAGCATCCCGACACCACGTCAAGTGGCGAATGGTGACGTGTTTGTTGGACAGGTCGATAAATATATCGGAAGAACGTATTCGAGGTTGTAGTGAAGTAGTTATTTGAGTGACTGCTACTTTAACTATCGGTTTGTAAATTCCATCGCACTTTCTTTGTGAGTGCGGTGGGTTTTATGCGGTGCCGCTTTTTTATGCGATACCTTTTTTCATGATTTCATGCCAACACGTAATAACTAATATAATCGTAGATTATTTATTACGGGAATCGTATTGTGTTATGTTATGTCGTGTCGTGTCGTGTCGTGTCGTGTCGAATGATGCCTAAAAACGGAACGGATGGTTCCACCAACCATTCCTCCAAAACTGGGGCGGCCAGACCAACCACCACCGATTTGGCCCTCAGCCCAAACGCTTCGGTTTGGGCCACCGACTGTCACACGGCCGGTTCCGCTGTAGCCGTTGTTGTTGGCGTTGAATGAGCCGGAGAAACCCGCGGGAGAAGTGCGGGGATTGGGGTTAGGGATACTGATCGTTTGCATCGAAGTGAGCGAGCGAGAGAGTGAGTAAGGGGTTCAAAGAGCGTTTTATGATAGTATTGGAGAAAATAGTTTTATATAGTTTATGGAACACGCATGACTGCTTGGGCGACGCTGACTTCAAGAGCACGTCCAGATAATCCGGCGGCAACACCCGCTGCTCTTGCCTGTTGAGCTGCTGCGAATTGTGCCGAATTGAGCGCACGATCGGGACGCTGGCCAGGGACGAGTGCGCCAGGCGGATTGACCGGAGACGACGCAACCAAAGGACGAGCACCGACGGTTGGAGTGAATGCGAGTGATGGACGAATACCGGAACGAGATGACATGTAATAATTTTATGATATTACATGAGAAAAAATAGTTATATTTTATTTGCTTACATAGGTTTGATATGTGCTGTCCCAATACATACCTTTTGGTGGAAGTTGAACATAGACGTATTTCGAAACGGATGAAGTAAAAGAAAGCATAATGGAATAGAATCGAATGAAGTCTTGATTTATCAAAATATATTATTTCCTAGATGTGCGGCGGCGGTGGTGGCGATCACGACGATAGCGTTTCGTCGATTTACGAGTTTTGGACACACGTTTTTTTGAAGAACGGGATTTACCTCCACGTTTTTTTCGTGATTCTCCATCATCCCGATCATCCCGAACATTTTTTTGACCAGCAAATTCGTTTTCATCTCCTTCTGGAATGGATTGTAATTTTGGCATAAAATTCGGTGAGTTTTCGTTCATGTAATTCGGTTTATACATTATAGAATATATTAAAAGTATTCAGTTCCATATTACACCACCCATCCAAGCGTCGTTGGGGGGCGCAACCCCCCCTAAAAGAGCTTCGCCTCCGCATGCTGAAATGGCCTCGCAGCCTTCTCCACCACCAGCGGTTCCGGCATGAACATCGCCATCCTGTCAAAAAACTTCACCTCCGGTAGTTGCTTCAACTGAGGAACAATCGGCGCCTGTGGTTCAACAAGGTTCGTCGAGTTAATGCCGAATAACGCAGATTCAATATCCACAGAATTACGCGCAAAATGCTCACGAGACATCTTGGTGGGGAGGATGCCAACACTTTCAAATGCGAGAGCGGGAGCGTAGGCCTTGCCAGCATAACTGTTTTCAAACGCAACATAATTGCGCGCAAGGTTTTGAGCGTTTTGCTCGATTTTAAAATCGGGGCGTGTATTCTTATTTCGAGTAGATGCCATAGTAAAGTGATGCGAAGGTGATATATAATATTATAACAATCGTATTATTATATTATATTATTTATTATTTACGATTTCGCCTAAAACATCGTGTTCCAGCATTCTATTATTTCATCACGCAGTGTTTGCGGTATTTCTTCTCGTTGTTTAGCATGGCGAAGACATTTATGAAAAAGGTCGAACAACTGAA
>Ga0194129_10010592_pt1 | contig 10027 bp, 14 predicted proteins | sample TA2KigCa35mmetaG_FD_150862 | JGI IMG/M metagenome (GOLD analysis project Ga0194129, IMG submission 150862) | Freshwater microbial communities from Lake Tanganyika, Tanzania - TA2015038 Kigoma Deep Cast 35m | ecosystem: Environmental > Aquatic > Freshwater > Lake | place: Tanzania: Lake...
TCGTCAAGCAACACTGTACAATTGACAGTGCACAGCTTTTTGTCATCGCTTTATTTACTATTACCAGTTTAAATTGGTGGCCCCGGTGGGACTCGAACCCACGACCAATTGCTTAAAAGGCAACTGCTCTAAACCAACTGAGCTACAAGGCCATTAAAATCTTTTTTATCCAAGTTTTCAAATTTATTAACAAAGTGAATAAACTTAGTCTTTATTTTCTTTTGATTCAAAGATCTCATCACCTTTATTTGATAATCTACAAAATCTTCCAATCATGACCACAAAAGTCAAATAGACTATTAAACAAACCGTGATATAAACTATCTTGTTCATGTATTCATCTTACCAGACGAATGATTGTTGTCAACCCTTCTTTTGGCGGCCCCCTTCGATTAAAAGTCGAGGCGACTCCTCCATTCAATGATGTTCTGGAAGGGTTACACCCCCCACCGTGTTTAAAGAACGATCACCAACAACCAACAACATAATCATCTTACCACCAAAATGTTAAAGATCAAGCACAATCTTTTATAGTATGGATATATATCAAACGTATGACGAATTCTTTACTATTTTACGTGAAATTAATGCGTTAAACCACTGTCTGCCATCATCAGTGAATCGATAGTCCCATTGTAAACGATACATCCGTTGCAATTCTTTTACTATGTCTGTTCCGTATCCTTTTCGTCGGTATTCTTCGTTGATCTGAATATACTCAATAAAACAGTCATCTCCCATCGGGTCCATTCGATAATACTTGCAAAAACCAACTTTACGAGAAATTTTAGCATCATACATTTCGCACAAATATTCATCATAATTTTTTTCATTGGTTCCTAAGTATATGTGATTAAAATTGATATTATTTTTCAATGTCAATGTCTGATTTTAATACGTATTTAAGTAAAGTCAATTTATTATATGGCATCTTATCATCACACCCACGTCAGAGATTTTTGTGAAAAGCACTTCGTTGGTAACCGTGAATATTACATCACAAATGCGATTGAAACTGGAACGCATCAAGGCGATGCCACTGACTTTTTGTCCCATTATTTTGATAAAGTATACACAATCGAATTGGACGAACAATACTATCAATATTCAAAGAAGCGTTTGGAATCAAAAAACAACATAACCTTCTTTCATGACAATTCAGCTGATGTGTTTCCCGTTTTGATTCCACAACTAGAAGGTGCGAGTATATTTTGGTTAGACGCTCACTTTATGGGCAATTCCAAAACAGATTGGCAAAATAGTCATTGGAAAGGAAATTATGAACACTCTGGTTGTATCAACGACGATCCATCAAACCGTGAAAATCAAAATCCACTGGATAAAGAACTTGATTTGATTTATAGACTGCACAAAGGGCCAGCATTGTTATACATCGATGATCTGGATAAGTTTGATGACAACTTGCAAGGCTTAAGGGACAAATGTTTTGTTGGTGAGGATTGGACACACATCAATCTAAACAGAATTATTGAAAGAATGTCTCCAAGAGTTGCGGTTGTAGAAAAATGTCAAATAGATCAAATGTTTGTATTGTTGGACGGTATTTAATTTTTTTATTGGTTGTTAAGTATATGTGATTAAAATTGATATTATTTTTTCAATTAGTAATCATCTTAATCTTGCTTTTGTTGTTTGTAATTCACAATAGATGTATTGTACATAGATGCGCTCCCCATATTACTTTTCTTTCCTGATCTGTAAGATATTTTTTTATATAAATCAAATGTTGCTTTATTAGTGATTTGTATTGATCCTGCAGTTTTATGGTCATAAATAATAGATCCATAAGGCTTTTGTTTTAAAGCAGACTTGTCACCACACTTCAAACAAACTTTGTATCCCAAAGCATATCGTTCAGGGTGAATTTCATTTCCACAACCACAATTATACATAATCAAATAATTTTTCCAACACGTTAATAGTCATAAGAACATCATACTTTGCCTCATGTGGCTTTCCATCAATAGGCTTACATCTAAAGTAATCTCCAAGGTTAACCAAACTGCAACTTAGACTGTTTGGAAGTTTACCCGTAATTCTCAAAAACTGAGCAATTGTGCAAGTGTCAATTACACGATAACTAACAAATGATTCCCAACTACCCAAAGACACTAGTGTATTTGTAATCCTACGAATGTCAAATGCGACATTGTGACCAATAGGAATCAACTTGGTTGAATTGGCAAGTGTATACCAGTTTTTCAAAACATTATACAACTTCTGACCAGCCTCTCGTTCAGTAATTGCCTGACGGTTGTGTTCTTTCAAATCAATGCGATTGATCTGTAGACTTTCCGCAGTAACATGATAAACATCATCATTGGGCTTGATAATCAAATCAAATGAATCAATGATTTCAATTTGGTTGTTACCAGCAACCTTTTTACAGAAAACAAAGCACGCGGTCAACAAAGACTTGTCATCGCCAATACCGCCTGTTTCAATATCCAGAGCAATAAAATGGTCCATGAAATTTACTTCAAAATACTAAATTCGGTTATCTTTACAATATCATCATTGGTTGGAGGACCAGTGAAAGTCGCGACATACTTTTGATTGTCACTCAATTTGAGTTCAAAACCACAACTTTCAAACTTACCCTTTTTATTTGCGCTAAATTTCTCATAGATATCATATTTCTTGCCATTAACAAGTGTGTCACGTATGAATTTGGATTTGTCTCTCATGTTCCTATAACTTTATCAAAAGGTTTACACTGTGTCAAGCATCTATTTATTTCAGAATATATGTCAACAATTATAGGTTTTAGTCTAGGAGTTCATGATGCTGGAGTTTCGTTGATTCAAGGTGGTGAAATTAAAGCAGCTTATTCTGAAGAAAGATTTTCCAACCATAAAAATAAAGGTCATATCATCAATAAATCTTTGGATATGTTAATAAAAGACTTTAAGTTAGACTTGGATACTGTCGATCATTTTGTAACTTCTACACCATTATTGCCAAACGAAGAAAATATAATACTGAAAAAGTATCACAATAAGATACAGTTTTATCCACATCAATATTGTCATGGACTTGGTGCTTTAATCTTTAGTGGGTTTCATGCAAAAAATAATGTGATGGTGTTGACTTTAGACGGCGGAGATCACAATATATACAATTTACTATACGGTGAATATATTGACAAAAAAGTATTGAACTGGCTTAATGACACCATGAAAGATCATTGGTGGGGTAAATTCAAAAATATACACAATGCTAGTGACGGATCAATAAGTGTTTACAATAGCGGCAACTTGGAGTTGATTAAAGAATTCAATTCTAATCTTGGTAAGTTGTATTTTTTTGGTGCCACTATGATGATTTACTACTACAATGTCACAGGCACCAATGTTGAAGGTAAGTTAATGGGATTAGCTGCGCAAGGCAAATATAACGAACACATTTATAGAACATTTCGAAATATGTGTTTATTCAACAAAGATACAGAGAGCTTTGAAGATCAATTGCCTAATGAATGTAAAACTGATAATTGGAATCATGGAAGAATACTAGATTCAATAATGTTGTCGTTATTTCAACATTCAAAAGAGGATGTCGCTTATAATTTACAAAAGTATGTTGAAGATACTTGCGTAAATTTGATTCAATTTTATCAAGAAAAATACAAATGTAAGTATATTTGTCTTAGTGGTGGGTTTTTCACGAATGTAAAAGTAAACCAAGTTATCAACGAACGTATGGACTTTGATGAAGTGTTTGTTATGCCAGCGATGAATGATGAGGGTATCGCGTTAGGAGCAGCTCTTTCAAAGTGTGTAGAGTTAGGAGAATACAATTTTGATAAACCGATTGACAATGTTTATTTAGGTAAGGAATACAGTTCTGATAATATACGTCGATTTGTTAAAACACGATTTATGAACTACCATCCATTTAGTTATCAACACATAATAAATGAACTTAAGAATGGTAAGGTTGTGGGAATATTCCGAGGACGAGCTGAATTTGGTCCACGAGCATTGGGAAATAGAAGCATTTTGGTGGATCCGTCCGACAAAGATACATTTACTAGATTAAATGCGAAGTTACATCGTAATGATATAATGTCGTTTGCTCCAGTAATAATGTCTGAATATGTAGATCAAATACTGGATTGTAAAAAGTCAAAGCACACTGCTGAATACATGACAATATGTTACAATGTAAAACAAGAGTGGATCAACAAAATACCCGCTGTCATAAACAAGTTTGATAATACGTGTAGACCACAAATACTGAGACGAGAAACAAATGAATGGCTACATACATTGTTATCAAAATACAATGACTTGACTGGACTTCCACTGTTGTTGAATACATCTTTTAATGGACACTGTTATCCAATAATAAATTCGCCCCTACAAGCTTGGGAAGCACTAAGAGACAAACTGGTTGATGTATTGGTTTTGGACAACTATATAGTTTATTATGATTACCGCAAATAATTCAATTATACTTCTCGAAAACAAATTGGGATACAATGCCAATTTTATGTTTAGAAGCGAAAAGTCTAGGCGTGAATTCAATTCGATTTATACTGTGCCAAACGTTTGTGAAACACTCGACCTTGAATATTATATTTACCCATCAAGTTGTCGAGTCACTACTCATTGTGTCAAGGATAATGAATATGTGTCACAACATCTTACTACATTTGAAAACAACGAATACTGTATCATTAATGACGTTGGATATGATGAACAATCTGTCAATTATTTGATTGAACTGCTCACAACAAAATACAATAAGACTGTTAATTACAACAAAGAAAAAGACTCTACCTTTTCGTATAGACTAAGCAGAGTCCTTGATATATTTCCAGCTTGTAGAGATCCACTACATGCTTATTTTCTGATTGATCACTTTTATGAACTAAACAGACCCAGAATCAACAAGATTCGTCAATTTTGATTGGTCTAATTGTTTTCCATCAAGTGTATATAAATTATAATTAACAGTCACTTTTGGGTCATTCATAGTCACGAATCGAAATGACCACACCAAACCTAGGTTTTCCATCTGGAGTTAGGTTTTGATAACGAACTGTAGCCATTTTTCCAATATATTTAGATTTGTTTTTAAGTAATTCTTCATAAAAAATTTCATTTCCACGAGCATTGGCTTCAAACTCAACTCCACTAGACGTAATCAAATGAGCACGACCAAACAATCCCGATCTATTGCCTTTTCCTTCTGAAATATCGAGAATCTTAAATTCATCATCGATAAATTCTTTTCTCTTCAAAAGAAATTTACTTCGTTTATTTTCATACGTTTTGTTGAGACGAATCATTTGTCCTTCTTGACCATCTTTTAGATATTCCGCATACAAACTATCCAGCTCTTCTTGAGTATTCGCGAGTTCAGTTGGAACAACAACCAGAGATTTGTGATTAGGAATTAATTTTTTAATATCCGTAAATCTTTCTGAGAAGATTTTCTTGCTGCTAGGCAAATCGTAAATCCAATATTGGAGATGTTTTTCACTACGCGCCAAATCTTCTTCATTTGGCTTAGTCTGTTTGGCCAAACTAATGATAGCATTGAAATCATTTTTATACTTATTACAGAACAGTTCGCCATCAAAAATATAGTTTGGATCTTTCAAAAATAGAGACTTCAGAGCATCATAAATATGAGGTGCTGATACTATCTTTTTTCCAGTGCGACTCCACATTCCATCTTTAGTTACAACACAACGCATTCCATCCAGTTTTGGTTGGGTATAAACAGGAAATGAAAACTCTACTTCTCCATATTTTTTTGCCAACATAGGTTCGACATAGGAAGTTCCTTGGTCAATGTCTTTGATATTTTTATGATAACCAGTTTTCAACTGCTTCTTGTATTTCGCAACGATCTCGAGCTTGGCTTGTTCAGAAGCACTGGTTTCATTCTTTTTGCCGATGTTTTTGCCCTCAGCCGTAGACCAATCACTCTCGACCTTTTCTCCATCAATTAGACCAGAGACAGTTCGATACTTGTTTCCATTCTGGACCATATACCAAATACGCGTATTGTCCAGAGTATCCTTTGTGTAAAGAGTTTCGTATGTCATATTCGTTTTCTAATTTTATTATTTAATGTCAAACTTAACCTGTAGTGAATCAATATCCATGATTCTTTAATCATACCAAAGTTTTTCTAAAAGTCAACAATTATTTTTTTTACTTCCCCCATTCTTTTTGATGCTTTCTTGGGATCACCTTTCACAAACACCAAAACGTTTTGATGACACTTCGCAATTTTTCTGGAACTATCCATATAATTATTGCTTCTCATTGCTGCTGTCGCGGGTTCTTGAAGTAATATCATGTCATTATAATACTTACATCCGGCATTTAAAAAACAACTGATAGTATCTTGAACAAATCCTATATTTTCTCCTATAACATCCTTCTTTCTTACTTCACCCACTACAAACACAGCAAAACTATTATCCTCTAACAGATTTACAGATTTTTTAATAATATCAGAATAGTTAGAATAAAATTCATCATATTCCATTGTAGATATATCCTCTGGATTTTCTGAGTATACTTCTAGATTAAAATATGGCGGACAACTAAACAATAGATTATATTTGTCTGTGGTAACCTTATCAATATTTATTGAATTACTATTGATATAAGTTGGTTTATAATCATCTTCACATATTTTATACACTTGTGAAATATTATGGTCTATTTGATTTTTAGATAAATCAATTCCAGTGTAATATCTTTGTAGTTTGCTTGCAACAATTCCTCTTACACTTCCACCCGCGAAACAATCCAATATCTTATCGTTATGTTTACTAAACCAAAGATATATACATTCACACAATACGGGATCAAATATACTGGTTCCGTTTTGTTTACGTTGTAATAGTTCACTCAATTGTAATAGATTTTCGTTTCTACCCAATTCACTTTCTATACCAATATTTAACCACTCTTTCCTACGCTTTTTCCAATATGATTGTTTTACATCCAAAACACTCAATGGAGGAACTATATATTTATCTATCAATGTCATGTGAACTACCCCTAGGCTAAAGCCATAGGGGCTTCAATAGGGCAGTTCCTGCCCTTTTTAAAAAACATATCGGGAAATGCAAAATCAAGTATGTTACTTGCCGCATTGATGTCTCTATCGTGTTCAATATTACACTTGATACATTTCCACTGTCTATTATCTAATTTCAAATCGTGGTTAATATTTCCACAATTTGAACAAGTTTTTGATGATGGAGTAAATCGTCCAATCTTTACTAGATTTTTACCATACCAATCACTTTTATATTGCAACATATTCACAAACATACTCCAAGCATAATCATTGATTATACGATTTGTTGGCGAATAATTGTTTTGTTGCATATCTTTTATTGACAAATCCTCCAATGCAATTGATCCAATTTGGCTATCGTTGGTTAATTGATGTGATAATTTGTCTAAGAAATCTTTTCTTTGTCTACTGATCTTAGCATACAACTTTGTAATTTGTTCTCTTTTTGATTTGTATTTTGTTGTATCTTTGTCTAACGATTCCAAGTCTCGTTGATGTTTTGTTAATTTATCTTGGCTTTGTTTTAGATATTTTGGATTTTCAATCTTATTACCATTGCTCAATGTCAAAAATGTTTTAACTCCAAAATCAATGCCAATTGCATTGTTTCTATCTCTATCTGGTTTTGTTATAAATGATTTATTGATTTCAACCAATATTGAAACATAAAATTTACCATCTTTATCTTGTGATATTGTAGCTTGTTTTATGATTTCATCGTTTGGTATTTGCCGATGTAAAACACATTTGATTCTATTGTCTTTTGATTTTAAGTTAAGAAACTTTGGAATTGTTAATTTATTGGATGTATAATCCAATTTTATGTTGTTATTGGTTTGAGGAACAACAAATGAATTTCTTGATTTATGTTTGCTTTTGAATTTTGGAAATCCGGCTCCCGAACGAAAAAATGCGGTATAAGCGTTATCTAAGTTGCGTATGGATTGTTGAAGTGATTGACTACCTACTTCACTCAACCAATCAAATTCACTTTTTAAAGCAGGTAATTGGTTTGCGAGATCAACCCAAGTTATGGTTTTCTTGGTTTCTTTGTAGTGTTTAATTTTTATTGCTAGAAAGTGATTATAGATGAATCTACAATGACCAAAGTGCTTTTGAAGCAAATCTTCTTGGTATTTGTTTGGATACAATCTAAATTTGTAGGCTTTATTATTCACTCTACAAATAAATATACATAAAAAATACAAAAAGTGAAAATATTTGCAATTATTTTTTGACTTGTTGAGAGTAGTATGTTAAGTTTTGAGTTGTCGTCATTCATCCCACGACCCTAAAGGGATCGGGGTTTTCTGACGACGAAAATATAAAAAAATTATAACACATCATTAATTATGATACCAACAAAAAACCAATTGAATTTCTTCAATGGTTTTTCCGTGGCTTTTTGTTGACTTTTTATCTAACTCCACTAGTTTAGATTTTACACAATTTAACTCAAATGTCAATTCCTTAATTTAGTCTTTTAGAATTTCTTCACGATTAATGGTCAAATTTTCATATATATCACCATACATGATTTCATGAATTTGTTCAACCTGACCAAATAGTTCAATCAAACTATCAAGAAGCGGATTACTAACATAATCATCAGTGTTTCTATCCCACTCACGGGCAACTTCTTCACCATCAACAGTGATAGTCATATTCTCCCAATCCAAACAGAAACTAGTAGTAGCATAATCATCATTAAATTCATGGTTGTTCACATACACATTGACGTTCTCCAACTTAGGATTGTCAACGAATATTTGCTTTAGTGCATCATTGAACTCATCTTGAAGACGGTCAATAAGATCTTTACGTTCATTGTCTAGGTCTGCTAGTTTATTTAGTGTATTCTTCATATTTTTGTTTAATCTCCGATTGCGTTTTTAACGCTATCAACAAGAATGTCAGAAGTCAACTTGTTTTCTGATACGGTTTTTTTCACCGATTTTTTACAGAACTTCTTCCGAAGTTTAATTATCTTATCATAGAGATAACAAAAATCAAGTCATTTAAATTATTATATGTGAGTTTTTTTATTCTTGAATATTGAAGTCTAAAACCTGTAGTTTCGCCTATATATACAAATTGTTTTACGAAATCTAGAGCATATCTATCTTTTAACCATTTATAATAAAAATCGATTTCATTTTTATCAACTTCAACTAGACAATCTAATTGTTTAAATGTCGTAGCATATAGTGTTAGTGTTCTAAATGCTGATACTTCACTAGGAGGAGCAGTTAATTCACTACTAATCAATAAATTCATATCAATAATTATTTTGTTAACCAAGTGTAAAATATGTTTTTTTTAAAATGTGTTATGTTATATATTGAATATAATCATAGGTGATTATACAAAATAAAGGAAAAATATGTTTAAATATCTAATTACACTAAGCTCCGCATTTTTAATGACTGGATGTGTATTCGCAATAAACTCAAAATTTGAGGGAAAACCAAATGTAGATGGCCCTAAAGGTCCACCATCTGGTGCTGGTTGGGGAAATCGTCCACCACTTCGTCCAAAATTGACAGAAGAACAAATCAAACAACGTGAATCAATAATTAAAAAATATGATACTAACAAAAATGGTAGACTGGATGAACAAGAACGTAAAAATGTAAGCGTAGAGGACCGTAAAATTCTAAGAAGTTTTGGTCCTCCCCCAGGCGGTCCAAGAGGTCCAAGAAATAAACCAACTCCAATTGATGAATTGCCTGCCAATCCTAATAAAAAAGCAACAGCTTGATAATTAATCCATAATTAAATTGTTATAACTAAAAAACCCCACTAAATTAATAGTGGGGTTATTTGTTAATTTTTTAACTTATAGTTTATTGTATGTCTTTTCAAATTCTACTTTGGCAATTCTATAATAACCAGTATTGGCAGGATCTTTTACCAAATAATCACCTGGTTTAATTACCATATCTTCTCCCCA